>Ga0116230_10004545_pt1 | contig 13595 bp, 6 predicted proteins | sample S1TSphfallax_3_FD_88678 | JGI IMG/M metagenome (GOLD analysis project Ga0116230, IMG submission 88678) | Host-associated microbial communities from peat moss isolated from Minnesota, USA - S1T2_Fd - Sphagnum fallax MG | ecosystem: Host-associated > Plants > Peat moss > Unclassified | place: USA...
CCCGCCAATATCTGGATCACCGAGCAGGCGCTGGCCCTTGGCTGGCGCCCGTCCGCGCCCACCGCCTTCGATCTGCTTCCGTGGATCGTCGCCGGAGTCGACGGCGAGCCGCGACTGTTCCACTGGCGGCGGGGCCTGGTCCAAGAAGTCCGTCTCCGCCATCCCCAGTTGCCGTGGTTCGAGGAATGCGGCTGGCGCTGGTATGCCGTGCCCGTGATTTCCGACATGCGGTTTCACGCGGCCGGCACCGATTTTCCGGCGGCGCCGTTCAACGGCTGGTACATGGGCACGGAGATCGGTGCCCGCAATCTGGCCGACCAGAACCGGTATAACCTGCTGCCGGTGATCGCGGAGAAGCTCGGCCTGGATCGCACCACGCCGCGTTCGCTCTGGCTCGATCGGGCGCTCGTCGAGCTGAACGCCGCGGTGTTGCACTCCTTCGCCGCGGACGGGGTCAAGTTGGTCGACCACCACACCGCGTCCGCCGAATTTCTGCGCTTCTGCGACCGCGAGCGGGCCGCCGCCCGGCCGGTTTCGGCCCAGTGGGATTGGATCGTGCCGCCGCTCTCGCCCGCCACCACCGGAGTCTTTCACACCCCCATGGTCGCAACGGCGGCGACGCCGGACTTCCATCCGGGCGTGCGTTTGGCTGAGTTGACCTGAATCGTTCCGCCAGAGGAACCTTGGGGCGGGGTCTCTTACTATGCTGGGGATGAAAACCCAACTTATCGCAGGTCTTTCGGCCCTCGCGCTCGCCTTCCTGGTGAGCGGCTGCGCCACGACGACTCCCACCTATCCGATCACGTATCAGATCCCTATCGGTGTTTCGCAGGTGAGCAACGCCTACGGCGTCCAGAATCTGACCGTCAACGCGACCAAGGATATTCCGGTCCAGCCGGGCGTGACCCTTTATTACCAAGTGGTCTCGCCGGTCAGTCTGACTTTCTACGTCTTCGACAAGACCGGCCCCGGCCCCGGGGGCGCCCTGCTGGGCCAGTTGCAGGGCACGGCGGTCACGTCGCAGGTGGTGCCGCAGGGTTCGACGCTTGAGTTCGTCTTCTCCGCGGCGCAGATGAACACCGGCGGAACCGTTCAATTCACGGTCTCGGATCGACCGATCGCCGGCGTCGCTGCTCCCGTGATGATGGCTCCCCCGGTCACCACCCAGCAGAGCACGACGACGCAGACGACGACCACCGTTACTCCGGCGGTGCCGTCGCCCATGCCCTAATCGGGGTTAACCGTTGGCGGAGGACGGTCCGATCACGGCCAACCGCGCGCGCGGGCCGTACCCGGACCGTCCAAGTCGCCGTCGCCGAGGGCGAAGCCTCGACCCGCTCTTTTAGGATTTCTTACCCCCTCGAGCGAAATCTAAAACAGAACGCCGCCGGCTTTGCAGCCGGCGGCGTTCCTGTCGATCCGGTCCGCTCAGTGGTCGCGCCACTCGCCGCGCACTTGGTGGTAGTGCCCGTCGCGGTCGCGTTCCCAATGCGGGGGCGCCCAGACGCCGTGGCCATGCGGCGGGCGGTCCCAGTGACCGGCGCGCCAGACGTAGTGTCCGGGAGTGCCGTCCCAGAATCCGCCGACCCAGACATAATCTGGACCGGGGCGGTCGCGTTCCACCACCACTTCACGGCGGGGCGGAGGGGGCGGGGCGTCGACGCCGATGTGGACCGAGATGTCGGCGAGCGAAGGCGAGGCGGAGAGCGCGGGGAGGGCGGATCCGGCGATCGCCACCAACCCCGCCCCGAGGGCGAACCGGATGGCCGCGGCAGGGGGACGATGCAGAGGAGAACAGGAATTTTTCATCAGCTTCATTGGACAGCATTTTTTGGCCTTCGTTCGGTCCGTCCAGCCCAATCGGCTGGCAGCTTTACTTCTTCTTTTCCGCCGGTCGGTCGGCCGCCCGCGCCAGCAGGTCATGCCAGGCGCGTCCGTCGATGTGGCCGGCCAGGCCGGTAAACGGGACTGGGTCGGACAGCGTGCGGAAGCCCTGGCCGGCCGCGGGTTCCAGGCGCAGGCCGCCCTTGACGAGGAGATCGGCGAGGCGGCCGTGGGTGGCAAAGCGGAGTTCGAGCCGGATCGGCTGGGCCGCGAACGGTCGGCCTTCGATCCAACCGACCTCGCCCGTCCCGGTGACGTGTTCGTCCGGCGCGACCAGATCGAGTGAGGTGATGCGATAAGGGCCACCGGGTTCGCGCACGGCGGTGGCGGTGAGGGCGTCGTAGCCAATTTCCGCGACGTGATTGGTAAAATCGATCACCGCTTCCGCATTGGGGCTGAGCGGATTGCGGTTCGACTCCCAGGATCCCCGCTTGATCCCGAAGATCGAGCCGACGGCCGAGCCCACGGTGCCGAGCGCATCGGCGGCGGGAGTCGCCACCTGCGGGAGAGTGTCCGCCACGTCGGTCTTGAACAGCCGGATGATTCCCCCGGAGCTCGATAAGCGGACCATTTCCCGGGTCCGCGCGAGGAGATCGCTCAGCGTCGCTCCGCGCCCGTCGAGTGAACGCGTCACGGCGAAATGGCCTTCGATGACCGGATCGGCGTCGCGGCCGGCGGCGGGCAGCAAGGTCGCGGCGTCGACCTCGTCGGCGGACGCGCTCCCCTTCAGGGTATACGGGTCGGGCCGGCCGCCGTCGAATCCGATGGCCCCTTCCCATTTCGAGAGCCGGTGGGGGGGCCGCTCGCCCCGGCCCTCCTTGAGCCGCAAGCTCCGGTGATCAAAGGTGAAGGAGCCGCCGACGCCGGTGTAGACTTCGCCATGCGCGCGCACGCGGGCGAAGGCCACGGTGGCGGTTCCGACCCAGTCGCCCCAGAAACGACCGGTCGCGCCGCCGACCCCCGCGTCGCCCTGGGACGCCCACGGCGCCGCCAAACGCCGAAGTTGATCGACCGATACGTCGGCGCCGGTGGCGCTCAGCTGCAGTTCACCATCCGCCGCATCGTCGGTCCACCGCGCATCGATGGAGAGATCGGTCGCGTCGCCGCCCCAAGCCAGCCGGACGGGAGCCCGCAGCGTGACGGTCCGGTCCGGATCGATCTGGGCATGGACGCTCGCGGTCAGCGTGTCGGCCGGGGCGTGTCCTGCGACCGTCAGGGTAACGTCTCCGGTCACGGTCGCCCCCAGTTGCAGGGAGTAATTGCCCGCCGCGCTCCGCCCCTTGATCCAAGGTTTGCCGCGCCACGGGGGCGCCGCGGCGAGCGCCGCGAGATCGACGGTCCAGGTTCCGGTCAGCGCGCCCGGCGTATCCGCGTCGGGCGGTGGCGACAGGGTGCCGGCCAGTGAGCCGAGGCGGTGTCCGGCGCGGTCGGCGGTGAGCGCATCCGTGTGCACTTTCCATCCCGAGGGCGAAGCTTCCGCGGTCAGGACGGCGGCAAGATCGAGCCCCGCTCCGAGCGTCCGGTCCGACCAGCGCACCGTGACCGCCGAGGCCGTCACCGGACCGATGGACCGGAGGGCCCAGCCCGCGGGGAGCGCCCGCACGCGGAACCTCCCTGCGGCGGAGCCGCCGGACAGCGTCCAATCGCCCGTTCGTCCCGCGAGGGCTGCCCAAGGCGATCCGCGTACCTCCAGCTCGGCCCAGTCGGATCCGGGATGAGCGGGCGCGAATGCCGCGGTGCGTTCGTCGATCGTGCCGCCCTGCACGGTGACCAGCGTGGCGGAGGCCGCGGCCCCGCTCGCGGTGATCGCCGCCGTGTCGAGTCGGAGCGAATGACCCTCTTGGGTGAAGTCGAAGTCGCCGCCCATCCGGACGCCGCCCAGGAAGCGCAGGGCGGGCCAGAGGGCGTCGGACGGCCCGAGGGTGCCGTCGAGATGGCCGAGCACGCGAAGCTGTCGGCGGGTGCCATCGGCCGCAAAGCGACCGCTGCCCCGGGCCGACCAATCCGGCGCCTTCAGATCCGGGAACAGGGGCACCACGTCGGCACCCCGGAGATCGGCCCGCCAGGTCCCGTCGACGGCGGCAGGAGCTTCACCCCGCCGCGCGTCCAGCCTCAGGAACGCGCGCGCGCCGTTGCGCAGCTCGAGCCCATACCGCTCCGTGTCCCCTTCGCGGACCGCTGTCAGATCGGCCGATTCGCGCAATTCCCCGGGCAGCGAGCCGCCGCGGGCCGCGAAATCCGCAGTCAGGGCGAGCTGCTGCCACGCTCCGCCGGGCAGGCGGGTCGCGGTGAGCTGGCCCTGGGCGGTCAGGATGTCCGCCGGCAGTCCCGGGCCGGTCGCCGACGCATCGAGCGCGAAGCGGCCGGCTTGGCCGTCGGTCAGTCCGCCGCCGTGGAGATGGACCTGAATCTTGACGGGTTCGCCGCCGGCTGCTCCGCTCGGCGCCAGGATCTGTCCCGCCAGATCCAGTCCGTCCAGCGAGGCGAAATTGGGCAGGCGCCAGCGGTCCAGCATCCCCGGACTGCGCCGGCTCGAGGACGTTGCGGGCGGGCGAGACGAGGCGTCGGGCGACGCTCCCGCGTTGCCCGGCGGCGCCTCCGGCGCGGTCGCGGCGGCGTCGGGGTGGCGCAGATCCAGGGTCCAGCCCTGGGCGACGAGCCGGTGGATCCTCAGCTGGCGGGGATGGAGCCACGCGAGCAGCGGAATGTCCGCCTTGAGCGACGGCGCGGTCCACGTGGCGCCGTCCAGCTCCAGCCGCAGGTCGTCGACTTCGAGGTCCGTGAAACTCAGGGAAAGCGAACCGACCGAGCAGGGGATGGGGCTGTACGCGTTCAGGATCCCTTGGCCAATCCAGGTTTGCACGGCGGGCACGAACAACGCCAGCGCCACCACGGCGATGGCCGCCGCACTCCAGAATCCCACGACCGCGAGACGCCTGATCGATTTCACGGCAAGGAGCGGATGTTGCGGTTCATGGCCGAAACAGCGTGCCACCCCGCGGCCGGCAGATCGACGCCAATTCTGCGCGCGGCGGCGACCCGCTCACGCGGCGCCAGGGCGTTCCGCCGGCGCCACCCAGCGGAATTGACGCGGCGTGGCCGGGCTCAGCCCTTCGACGGCGCGCAGCAGATTGAGCCGATCGATCGTTTGATTGAAGGCTTCCTGGGTCCATTGGAGCTGGGCGTTCAGCAATCGATCCTGCGCGGTCAGGACGTCCAGCGGAATCGCGAGCCCCTTTCGCTCCATCTGCACCGCCTGGACATAGGCTTCGTCGGCCGCCGTCACCTCATGCCGCAGTTCGGCGAGCTGGTCGCCGCTGGTCACGAGATTGTCGTAGGCCGTCCGCACGCCCTGATCGATTTCCCGGCTCAGATAGGACTCGAACAAGGCCGCTTGCCGCAGGCGCGACCAGCTCTCGCGCACGTCCGCCTGGATCGTCCCCGCCGAGAAGATCGGCAGATTGACGAGCAGGATTCCGTTCCACTTGCTCGCATCGATGTAATTCTGTTCGTAGAGGTAACCCGCCACATTGAGCGAGGCGGACGGGTAGTACTCGGCGACCGCCGCATCGACGGCGTAGTGGGCGGCCTGGACGGCCAGTTTGGCCGCCAGGAGATCCTGGCGCTGTGCTTCCGCCCGCTGGGCATACCGGGCGGGCGGCTCGAGCGGCGAAGGCGCGATCACGGCGTCGTCCAGCGGACCGGTGACGCTGGGCGCGCCGATCAGGAGCGCCAGCATGCGGCGCGCATTGCGCTGGGTGTTGCCCGCCTGATCGAGCTGCACGCGCGTCGCCGCCTCGTCCGAGCGGGCCTGCGCGACGTCCAGGCTCAGCGCGAGCCGCACCCGGTAGCGGGCTTCGAGGTCGCGGACCCGCGCCTGCTGCAGCTGGAGCGAATGGCGCAGGACGGCTTCCTGCGCGGTCGCGACGATTACCTGGTAATAGGTCTGCGCGACGTTCAACAGCACGGTCGAGCGGGTATCGAGCAGCAGTTGCTTCTGCTGCGCGACCACCACGCCGGCGCCCCGGTACAGCGGCATATCGCGAAAGTCGAAATTCAGATTGCCGACCAGCGGAGCTTCCAGCCGGGTCAGCACGTTGCCGTGCTGCGCGAAGTTGCCCTGAGTGGCGGCGACGGCCGCGGCGTTTTCGGCCGGCGCCCCCGCGGTCAGCGGTTCAACGGTGCCGCGCGGCGCCTGTTCGATCGTGTAGCTCGGCTGGAAGTTGACCGTCGGCAGGTACGCGGCGAAGGCCCGGCGTTTCTCGATCAGGGCCTGCAAATAGGTTTCGCCCTGGGACGCGAGCTGTTCGTTGTCCGCATTGGCGAGGGCGAGAGCCCGTTCCAGGGTCAGGGTTTCGCCCTCGCGCAGCGGCGCAGGCTTGGCGGAGCCGGCGTCGAGCACCTCGCGGTAGAGGTGGACCTCATGGGCCTGATCGACGCAGCCGCTCCAGCCGCCGAGGCTGAGCGCCAGCCCGGCGCCGAGCCAAAGCCCGACGCCGAGCCGGGGGGCCGGAGGGGAGGCTCCACTCATGACGAAATGCTCCGCGCCGCGCCGCTCACTTCGCACCGCCCGACCCGCCCCCGCCCGAGGCGCCGGCGTTCTGGTCGGACTCGGCCCGCGCGGTGACGGCCATGCCCTCGGAGAGCTGCTCGCCTGGGTTGGCCACGACGCGTTCGTCGCCCTTCAGGCCCTGGAGGATTTCGATCTCGGTGCCAAAGTCGCTGCCCGGCACGATCGGTTGGAAATGGATTTTATTCTCCGCGGTCACGACGGCGACCTGCTTGCCGTTGGCCTCGAAGAGCAGGGCGCTGGTGGGCACGGTCAGAACGGGATGAAGGCGCCGGATGTGGAAGGTCGCTTCGCCGTACATGCCGGGAAAGATGTGGAAGTTGGGGTCGTCATTGGTGAAATCGAGTTCCGTGCGCAGGGTCCGCGTCGTCGGATCGAGCGTGCCGGCCGACCGGGCCACGACGCCCGTGAACGTGTGGCCGGGGAAGTTCCGCTCGAAGGTCAAATCGACCGGCTGCCCGTACTTGACCATCATCACATAGGGTTGGGGCACGTTCACGAAGACCCGCAGGCGATCGTCCTCCGCCAGGTCGAAGAGCTGCTGGCCGGCCCCGATGTTCGCAGCCGAAATCAACGCCCCGACGTCATAGTTGCGCGCCGTCACCACTCCGTCGAACGGAGCCACGATGCGTTCGAAGTCGACCAGCGCCTGCATCTTGGCGACCGCCGCCGCCGCCGCCCGGACATTGGCGTCCGCTTGCTCGCGATTCGCGTGGTACGTGTCCAATTGCTGCTGCGTGACTCCCTGCGTCGCAATCAGGCCGCGGTAACGATCCTCCGTCGCCACGGATAGGCCATAATTGGTCTTCTGCTGGTTGAGGTTGGCCTGGGCCTGGGCGAGATCCGCGTCGGTATCGGGGGCCGAGATGACCGCCAGCAGGTCGCCGCGCTTGACCCGATCGTAGATATCCGCCTTCCACGCGGCCAGATAACCGTTGGTGCGGGCGTAGAGCGAGGTCGTGGCGAAGGCCCGGACATCGGCCGGCAGGCTGAGGGGGAAATCGGCGGCCGTGGCTTTGGGCGCGACGACCTGAACGGGCGGCGGGCGGCGGCGGATCTCGTCCGCCATCCGCTCACGCTCCGCAATCCGCCGGTGCCGGATCCAGAAGCCGAGGATGAACAACACGACGAGCGCGGCGACCAGGCCCGCGCCCGTCCACAGCAGGGTGCGCGGTTTGACCTTCGGCAGACGCTCGGCGCGGGCCGGCTTGGCCGCAGGGTGGCCGGGGGCGGCGGCGGGGCGGGCTTTCGTGGGCTTCCTCATTCGCGCAGTTCCTCCTCGACCTTGGTTTGGAGCGGCTGATCGCGCAGCCGGCTATAGACCACCGGCACAAAAAACAGCGTGGCAAACGTGGCGAACAGCAGACCGCCGATCACGGCCCGGCCGAGGGGGGCGTTCTGTTCGCCGCCTTCGCCGAGGCCGAGCGACATCGGCAGCATGCCGATGATCATCGCCAGCGCCGTCATGACCACGGGACGCAGCCGGGTGAGGCCGGCGGCGAGCGCGGCGTCGTGCGCGTTCGCGCCTTCCGCGCGCTGGTCGTTCGCGAAGGTGATCATCAGGATGCTGTTCGAGGTCGCCACGCCGATGCTCATGATCGCACCCATCAGCGACGGCACGTTGATGGTGGTCTGGGTCACAAAGAGCCTCCACAGAATGCCGGCCAGAGCGCCCGGCAACGCCATGAGGATGATGAGCGGGTCCAGCCACGACTGGAAGTTCATCACGAGGAGCAGATAGACGAGCACCACCGCGAACATCAGGCCATAGCTGAGGCCCCGGAAGGAGGCGTCCATGCTCTGGACCTGCCCCCGCAGCGTGAGCAGTGAACCCTTCGGCAGCTGCTTGCGTTCGCGCTCCATGATCCGCCGCACCCCGTCGGCCACAGTCCCCAGGTCCATCCCGCGCACACCGGCGAGCACATCGTAGGTCGGCCGCGGATTGAAATGGGTGATGTTGGTGGGCGCGGTGCTCCGCTGGATGTCGCCGACGTTCGAAAGGAGCTGGGGCTGGGGGACGACGGTCCCGCCGATCGCCGCGCCGCCCGAGGGCACAATGGGTTGATTCTGCAGCGCGTTGAGCGTGTCGATGCGGTACTGCGGCGTCTGGACCAGCACGCTGTACTGGACGCCATTCTTCGGGTCCGTCCAAAAATTCGGATTCTGCTGCGCCGTGCCGCTCAGCGAGACGAGCAGATCGTCCGCCACGTTCTGCTGGGTCAGGCCGGCATAATTCGCCTGGGTGCGGTCGACGTTGACGGCGAGGGCGGGGGTATACGGCACCTGCTCGACGCGCACGTCCGAGGCGCCCGGCAGCCCGGCGACGTCGCGGGCGATGCGCTGGGCGGTGGCGAAGTTCTTCGGTTCGTCCGCCGGGGACCCCTCGACCTGCACGTCGATCGGCGCGGCGATGCCAAAATTCAGCACCTGCGTGACGATATCGGCCGGTGCGAAATAACACGTCAGGTTCGGAAACTGGTCCCGCAGGTCCCGCGCCAGCCGGTCCATGTAGCCTTCGCTCGGGCGGTGGCCGTCCTTGAGGGAAATCAGAATCTCGCCGTCGGCCGAGGACATCAGCGATCCGTCGCTCAGCGAGAGATTGATTCCGCTGTTGGGAATCCCGATATTGTCCAGGAGGGTTTCGATCTCGTCGGGCGGAATATCCTTTTGGATGACCCGTTCGACCCCGGCGTAAAGGCGCTCCGTCTCTTCGATGCGGGTGCCCGGCGGAGCGCGGACATGCAGCCGAAGCTGGCCGGCGTCCACCGTCGGGAAGAAGTCCTTGCCGATCAGGCCGAAGGCCGCGAGCGCGACGCCACTGCCGACCAGCAGGATGAAGACGATCAGCACGGCGGCGCGGCGGGCCAGGCCCCAGGCGAGCAGGCCGCCATAGCCGCGGCGCACCCGTTCAAAACCCCGGTCGAAGCGCTCGTGCAGCCGCCAGATCAGGCTCCGGTTGACCCGGCCCACGGCTCCGGGATGCGCGTGCGGGTCGTTCGGATCGATCTTACCGCCGTACAACTGCACCTCGCTGGCCAGGAGGTAATGGACCATCGTGGGCACCAGGGTCCGGCTCAGCAAATAACTCGTCAGCATGGCAAACACGACCGCGAGCCCGAGCGGAACGAACAGGAACTTGGCGGCGCCGCTGATGAAGACCACCGGCACGAACACGATGCAGATGCACAGCGTCGACACGAAGGCCGGGACCGCGATCTGAGAAGCGCCGTCGAGGATCGCCTGCACCAACCGTTTCTTCTGGTGAAGGTTGCGGTGGATGTTCTCGATCTCGACGGTGGCGTCGTCGACGAGAATTCCGACCGCGAGCGCGAGGCCTCCGAGGGTCATCACGTTGAGCGTCTCGCCGAGCGCGCTCATCACGATGATCGAAACCAGAATGGACAAAGGAATCGACGTCACGACGACGATGGTGCTGCGCCAGCTCCCCAGGAAGATGAGGATCATCAGCGCCGTGAGTCCGGCGGCGATGGCGGCCTCGCGGACCACGCCGGTGACCGAAGCGCGGACATACAGCGACTGGTCGAACAGGGGAGTGATCTTGAGCCCCGCGGGCACGCTTGAGCTCATTTCCTGCAGGGCCCGCTTGACGCCTGCGACGACATCGAGGGTCGACGCGCCGCCGTTCTTCAGGATGGAGAGCAGCACGCCGCGGACGCCGCCCACGTGCACCAGGCTGGTCTGGACCTGGAAACCGTCGCGCACATGGCCGACGTCCCTGATGTAGACCGGCGTCCCGTCGACCGTCTTGATCGGCATGTTATTGAGGTCATCCGCCTTGAACGGGCTGCTGTTGAGCATGACTGGATATTCCTGGGTTCCGATCTTCGCGGTGCCCGCAGGCAGGATCAGATTCTGGTCGCTGATCGCATTCGAGACATCCGTGGGCGAAATGCCCCACGCGTAGAGCCGCGCCGGGTCGAGATCGACCATGATCTGGCGCTGTTTGCCCCCGTAGGGATAGGGGATCTGCACCCCGGGCACCGTGACGAGCCGCGGCCGCACCAGGTTGATTGCCTCATCGAACATGCCCTGCTCCGGCAGCGTATCGCTCGAAAACGAGAGCTGAAGGATGGGCACGTTCGAGGCGCTGTACTGGATCACCAGCGGCGGCTGGGTGCCAGGCGGCATGGAGCGGATCGCGGTCTGGCAGATCGCGGAGACCTGGGCGATCGCCGTCTCGATCTTGGCGTTGGGCTGGAAGTAGATCTTGACCGTCGCGATTCCGAACAGCGACTGGCTTTCGGTGTGTTCGATATCGTTGACCGTCGTGGTCAGCGTGCGCTCGAACCCGCTGATGATGTGGCTCTCCATGTCCGCCGGGGACATGCCGCTGTAATTGAAGATGACCGAAATGAACGGGATGTTGATGTCCGGAAAAATATCGGTCGGCGTGGTGAAAATGGTGAAGGCTCCGAGAATCAACACCAGGAGCGCCACCACCACGAACGTATAGGGACGGCGCAGGGCCAGCCGGACAATCCACATCGCGCACGATGGACCAGCAGTCCGGCGTTTGGGTTCCCCTCCGTCAGGCCGATTCCGCGCCAAAGTGGGAGGCGAGGAACAAGCGCCCCGATCTCCGTACGGTCATGGGCGACCGATGCCGGCCTGCCGCCATATCTATTCATTGCCCCCGGCGGCCGACCGCTCCGCGGCTGGGGCGGCCGGGCGGTGGCCGGCGATCGCGGCGTTGGGCTTTGACGCCGTCTATCTGGGAGAAGGCGCCCTCGCGAACTCCGCCGAGCTGGCCGAACTCGCCGCCTCCGCGCGACGTCACGGACTTACGCCCGTGGCGGATCTGTCCCTCCGGCCGGGCGACCTCGCCCAGCTCGACGACTACCTGGGTTGTGGCGTCAGCGCCTTCCGCTGCCGCGCAGCGACGGCGCTGCCGGGTGGCGTCTGGCTGCGCCTGATTGGGGAGGCGAAGGCGAACCATCCGCAGGCCTGGTTTGCCGCCGAAGCCCTGGGCCGACCCGCCGCCGAACTCTGGTCGCTCGAAGGCGCCGGCTTCGATGCGCTCTTCAACAGCGTGGGTTGGTGGAACCTGCAGGACCGCTGGTTCGTCGAGCAGATGGAAATCTTCCGCCGGGTGGCCCCGTCCCTCGGCTGTCCGATCGCTCCCCCGGGCGGGGGCGAGCAGGAACGGGCCCGCCGCTATCTGTTTGCCGGCCTGCTGTCCGCCGCGGTCATGCTTCCTCCGGGCTTCGCCCCAGCGTCGGACGAGCCGACTGCGCTGGATTCAGCGATCGCCGCCATCCACCGCTTGCGGTCGGACCATCCGACCCTGCTCCAAACGGGTCGACTGGAGTTGCTTGAATCGGGGGACCCCGCCGTGGTGGCATTGCTCCGGTCCGACATCGACGGCGCCGACCCGGTCGCGGCGGTGTTCAATCGCGGCCCGGCCCCGCGGCGCCTCCTGTTGGATCGCCTGTGGCCCCGCCTGGGGGCGGACCTCGAGGATTTATGCGACGCGACGCCGGGCGGGCCCCCGTCCGGCCCGGTGGGTCCGTGGCTGGAAGTCGGCGCGGGCGAGGTTCGCGTCCTGGCGGGACGCACGTGGCGGGAACGCACGCGGGCCAGCCTGCCGTCCGCACCCCCGAGCGCGCCCCCGCCGCGCATCGTGATCGAGACGGTCGAACCGCAGATCGACGGCGGCCGGTTTCCGATCAAACGGGTCGTGGGCGATTGGTTGAAGATTTCCGCCGACCTCTACTGCGACGGACACGATCAGCTCGCCGCCTGGGCCTGTGTGGAGGAGGGTGACGCCTCCGGCTGGCGCGTCGCGCCGATGCGGCCCCTGGGCGACGATCGCTGGGAAGGTCGCGTGCGACTGACGAAACTGGGACGCGCCCGCTACGCCGTGGTCGGTTGGACCGACGTCTTTGCCTCCTGGCGCGATGAGACCCAAAAACGCCGCGCCGCCGCGCAACCGCTCGACGTCGCATTGATGGAGGGTCGCGCGCTCCTCGCAGCGGCCTTGGAGCGCGGCGAAGGACCGATCCGCGCGCGCCTCGAATCCTTTCTGGCCGAGTTCGACCGCACGACGGACGAGTCCGGACGGGCGGACCTACTGTTGTCCGGCGTGCTGGCGATCGCGGTGGCTCAGGCCCCCGACCAGCGCGACGCCTGCTGCGCGCCCGCGCTCGAAGCCGTCGTGGACCGACCTGCGGCGGCGTTCTCCGCCTGGTACGAACTATTCCCGCGCAGCCAGGGCGACTCGACCGGGCAGTCGGCGACCTTTGCCGATTGCGCCCGGCGCCTGCCCCAGTTGCGGACCCTGGGCTTCGACGTCCTCTACCTCCCGCCGATCCATCCGGTCGGCGCAACCCACCGCAAGGGTCGGAACAATTCGCCCCGCGCCGCGCCCGGCGATCCCGGCAGTCCGTATGCGATCGGCAGCCCGGCCGGGGGACACACGGCGATCGACCCGGCACTCGGCACCCTGGAGGATTTTCGCTGGTTCCATGCGGCGGTCCGGGCGCACGGGCTCGAACTCGCCCTCGATTTTGCGATCCAGTGCTCGCCGGATCATCCCTGGCTGCGGGAGCACCCGGGCTGGTTCCGCCGCCGGCCGGATGGATCGATCCGCTTTGCCGAGAATCCGCCGAAGCGCTACGAGGACATCGTCAACGTCGATTTCTCCCAGGCGGACTGGCAGGGGCTGTGGGGCGCGCTGCTGGACGTAGTCCGTTTCTGGGTGGGCGAGGGGGTGCGGATCTTTCGGGTGGACAATCCCCATACCAAGCCGTTCGCGTTCTGGGAGTGGTTGATTGGGGAGGTGCGCCGCGATCATCCGGAGGTGCTGTTCCTCGCGGAGGCCTTCACCCGGCCCAAGTTGATGCGGCGCCTGGCGAAACTCGGCTTCAGCCAATCGTACACGTATTTCACTTGGCGCAACACGGCCGCCGAGCTCACCGACTATCTGACCGAGCTCAACCGCCCGGACCCGGCGGATTACCTTCGGCCCAACTTCTTTCCGACGACGCCGGATATCCTGCCGCTTTACCTGCAGACGGGCGGCGAGCCAGGGTTTCGGATCCGGCTCGTCCTCGCCGCCACCTTGGGCGGCAACTACGGCATCTACAGCGGCTATGAGTTCGCCGAGGCCGCGGCGCTGCCG
>Ga0116230_10004546_pt1 | contig 13595 bp, 7 predicted proteins | sample S1TSphfallax_3_FD_88678 | JGI IMG/M metagenome (GOLD analysis project Ga0116230, IMG submission 88678) | Host-associated microbial communities from peat moss isolated from Minnesota, USA - S1T2_Fd - Sphagnum fallax MG | ecosystem: Host-associated > Plants > Peat moss > Unclassified | place: USA...
CATCCCACTTTATGGTTTTCACATCCCAATGTGTTACTATCATCAACATATGGAATGCCAATTGCAATGATGACCTTTTCTAGGATGCAACTAAGGTTAAAGCTCACTACACAAAAGTCAAAAACGCACTATTCAAAAAAATTCATCAAGCCGATAAATATGTAACATTTGCTTGCTAAATTTTTTCATCTTGTTAAACTCGCTTATCCTCAATTGTTATCATCTTCTCAAAATATAAATAATGTTTATCTTTTACTTGCATTAACCCAAGGTGGGTGCTGAAAAAAGATTTTTTTTTCTTTATAAGTTGTTTGTAAGCTGGAATTTTAATTCCAAATAGAAGGTTGGCAAATACGTATTCATTTCATTCAAACAATGGTTGAAATTTTAAACACAAATTTGAATTTGTGAATACACAAGAATCATGTTAAAAAAATAAAAACCCACACTAAATTTGATTGATTTTTTCAACAAGATCACAAATAATCATAGTTGAAATTGAGTAGAACATTTATTTGCAATAATAACATTCTCCATGTTTGGTGGGCCTATACACCATAACAAAGAAGGTTCCATTTATTATTCCCACCAAATGTTGAAAGAAAACCCAACATAATTTTCAATATTTATTTTGATGGCTAGCTTTTTGAATGAATTTGGCCAACATACAACCATCATTTCAAGGGAAAGAATTGGTGTAAAAGTCAATAGTACCTTTGGAAATCCTAAAAGCATTGGTGATGTCTATCACTAAAGCTCCATTGCCATTATGGTTGAATTTAAACATCATCATCATGAGTTTAAGTTTTGCTAAAGCTTGATTCACCAAGGACGCATGTTTTGAAAGAATGTCCTTGAATCATTCCAAGACCTTCCTCAAAAGTTGTTGGTGACACCTTTAATTTTTGTTGAAAGCACTTATCATCTAGATTCCAATCTAAATGTGTAACTATCCAAATTATAGTCAAAACTTTGTAGAGTACTTTCTTGTTGTGGAAATATTGACAACATCCTACAAGAAGATAAACATGGTAGAGGAATTCAAAATAATATTTTTCTTCATATTGATTGATTTTGAAAAACAAGTCACATTAATATCATTACTTTTTTAATCACTATCTCCAAGAGAAACACTAAGTGTTATAACTTTAAAATACATGCCTCAAACAAATTATTGTTTGGGGGTAGGATGTTGAGGAACTTTTTTTCTCATTGTATTTTTACTTAATTTTTTAACATGCACATATTAACACCACCCTAAATTTAAATATATATGTTTGCATTAGTTTTATATATCTTGTATTTAATTTTTTTATTTTAGTACTTGAAGTTGTGAAAAGGGATGAAGATACAATTGAACATGGTAAGTTCATGTGATTTTTTGATTTTTTTTGACATACCACAAATACTTATCATATCCTTGAACTGAATAATTGAAAGGTGGCAAAGCAAAATACCAATCTAGGGTGTAAGTTGTTTGAATATGATACAATTGTGAATGTTTTGCCCAATTATAGAATAACATTATTCATGAAACCTTGAAACTTACACCCTGAAAAATGGTTGATCACTAGTTATATTTTCCTACACTTGAGAAAAATTCTTTTAAGTTACATAAACATTCCATATGAATTGTCTTTTCATGTTCTTATTTAGGGTCGATCTCCCTTTGAGCTCATAACATCTTGTGGATATTATCTTCCATCAATTGTTTTTTTGTAAATCATTTCCTTCCCCAAGATGCCTTTGCAAGAACAAGAAACAAGAAATACTTAATGTTCATGAAAGTCAAATATGTGCAAAGTTATTATCAACTTTGTTGTGAAACAATGACCAAGGGAACATTCTTCTTTGAATTTATAAAATGTGTGAGTAAATATATAAGGTTTCATATATTGATTGTTGAATTAAATTTATAATTTAGTTAAATTTGTAATAAAATTATGTTTATTTAAAAAACCAAGGTATAATTAATATATCATATGCATTAATTTTACATATATATAACATATGCATTAATGCTAAAACATATTAATAGTTAATAAGTTCAATTAATACCAATAAGTCAATTAGTTGGTTAATAATTAACTAATATTAATAAATCAACTACTAACCAAACATGGAGGAACATGAAAGAATGTGAAATGAAGGATCCCTCCACACCAATTGCTAGTGAATAGTTATGTTTAAACTCAAATTTTGCCTCGAAACTAGTGGTGGGTGGTTATTTATTTTTACAAAAAAAAACCTTCAATTTCAACTTTGAAGTTTTAAATTAAAACAGTTTTGGTTCCACACATAAATGAAACTAAAAATCCAATTTTGGGTCTAGTTCTTCCGAAAGAAAATTTGATTCCAAGGTAACCCACCCTATGACCAAACACCATCCATGACCAAACACCCAAAATAATCACTACTTGCGGGGGTTAACAAATAAGGATGGCCCTATGGCTATTCGTGTGTTGCCCTATCATCAAACAATTGGTGAAAAAAAAATTGTGTGTGGCATTTTTTATAGTTCCAACCAATGACATTGGGTTTATGTTTGGTCATGGAACATCACATAATTTTTATACAAAGATTTTGTTCATTTATTTAATGGAAGGTGTTTGGTGATAAAGGTTTAACGAATAGTATAGCACACATATATGTGTACATCTATACGGCCATTAACCACATTATTGGACAATTGTTTAGTGAAGGGGGTATTTTTAAGGCAAAATTATAATTTTGTTATTTTTATGAATGAAGGTAATGTTTGGACACGGGCTCATATACATCACAAATAATGCACATACATTTTGTAAATCTAAAAAATCCAAATGTGTTTGGGGCTTTAGGTGTTTGGTGTAAGGTGTGATTTAAGGCAAATTTACAAACAATGAATTCCATCATGTCGTTTTTAGTGTTTGTTGATGAGAACAAATTTTAGGGTTGAAAAGGGTACAACACATTAAAGGACTCCAACAACACATTAAACTACAAAGTTTATGAACTCAAAGATCTAAGAAATTCCTAAATCTTTTTGTTGCCAAAAAAAACACATCACAATCATAATGTTGGGTGTTCAATGCAATTGTATTGCATTTAATTTAACTTAACTCAATTGCAAATTGACATGTCTAGACTACCACAACATGTGGAAGAGAACTTCAAGCATTCTTAAAGTTGATATGTCCTAATGCAATAATGTTTAGATCACAAATGCTTGAGGAAAGTATAGAAATTTCAAACATACTAGTTAAAGAGGAGAAGATTGAATTGTTTAGCAAAGTGAAATAGGAGAGCATAGAGTTGCCTAGCAAAGGGAAGGAAGAAACCAAAAAGCTACAAAGCAAAGGGAAAGAAAACATAGTCTTGCAAATTGTGAAAGAAGAGACACTATAGCTACCCAAGATAAAGAATCATCAAAATGAGAGCATAATTGCATATATTGACAAGATTTACAAGGAAAGTTTCAGCAAATTCATTTACTTTCGTTGGATAGTTAAATTAATTGTCCCTGTAATAAGATAAAATGTAAAAACAATGGGTCAATGCAGCTTTCCTAAAGTTCGAATATAACATACAATTAGAAGCATTCCTATGGCGTGCATAATAATAATAGATGAAGATTTAGATTGGATTGATTTTGCAAACATTTTTTATATAATCAACACTGGTCTATTGACACATGAATATGCATTGCACAAATTCCTTGAACTAACACAATTCTTGTTTTTTTTGGTCTAAACATAGGAAAAATAAAGGAGTACCACTAGGGGGGCCTAATTGCATTCCACCAAGCTTTTGGAGGTTGAGTCTAGGAAAACTAGGAGCATCAAATGTTCAATGTCCCTTGTAGGAAACAAAGCGGGGTGTTGGATTAACAAGAAATGAACAAGAAGAATGTCCCTCTTCAAACTATATCAAACACAATTCAAAGGTCAACAAGAACAAATAGGGTGCATGCTACAAATCCAAGAGGCATGTAGTCAAGCGAATCATTAAAAACAACCCATGGATGTAGTTTAAAGAAACATAATTTATTTACAGGGGCCAACAAGTTTTGGGGCATGCCCCTAACTTCACTCTTTAACCACCTATATGGGAGACCAAAAATAGGGAAATTGGAACCATGTGTACTAATTCAAGAAGAAGATGAAGCTATTGTTGCATGGGTTTTGAGTATGCAAGAATGTGAGCTTTCCATAACACTACAACAACTCAAATGGAAGGTGGTATAAGTGACTCAAACTTGACACACCCCATTTTGAAATGGGTTGCCTAGGGGTTCATGGTGGTAATGGTTTAAATGCATGCATCCATAACTAAACATTTGTTTTACAAAAGGATTAGACATCAATAGAATCTAAGGTTTAACCACTAGCTGTTGCAACTTGTTTTACCAAAACTTGACATCCTTGTACACCCAACATCAATATAGGCTAGATCACATATGGAATTGTCACTATGAGAAATTGTGTCCGTGACAACTAGACTACCCTATAACTAAAGCTCCAAAACAACTAATATACAATTGCATTGCAATTGTCCCATGGAAATACGACAAATTAATAAATAAAATGTCACGTCAAAAAATCAAAAAGTTATATTGTAGTTGTAAGATGTATATTTATATAATACAATGTATACATTGTATATACGATTATAGTTAACCATGTTTGACTTTGTTGACAAGTTGCACTTTAGTCGCATGTAACAACTACATCACAATTAAAATAAATTTAGTTACTAATCAACAATTACTTTGTAGCAAATGCATGGCCTTGAGTAACAAATATGATCATGCCACATGTATACATTTCCACCGCCCAATATATATGACATTTCAACTAGTATGTAATTATATTTCAACTTAGATTTTGAAATTTAAAGATTTAAAATTTGGGGTGGAAACCTTTAAGCAAATGACACATGACATTATATCCAAAAATTTGCCCCAATGCATCAATGACCTTCATGCGCTTATGCTTATTGTCAGGAAATTCAAGATGATTTTTGTAAAAATCTTTCTATTCAAACATTTTGTGTATTTCCTAGTCTTTTGGTGATGCAATTTTCATATCATGTGTTATAACTAAGATTATTTTTGTTTTTAATTTAGAACTAAAACTAAAAGGTTGTTATAAGTTATATTATTTATAAATAACTTGGAAATTGAAGGATTTTGTTTTTTATTTGGGGGTTGAAGGTTTTTGTTTTTGTTCTTCAAGAGGTTGAAGGCTTTTGTTTTTGTTCTTGGAGGTTGAAGGTTTTTGTTCTTGCTCTTAAATATGTTGAAGGCTTTTGTTTTTTCTTTTAAAGCTTGAAGGTTTTTGTTTTTGTTCTTAAAGAGGTTGAAGGCTTTTGTTTTTGCTCTTGGAGGTTGAAGGTTCTTGTCTTTGCTCTTAGAGAGGTTTTAATTTTGGTTTTTGGTTTTGAACGTTGAAGGTTTTTGTTTTTCTTTTGAATGTTGAAGGTTCATGCTCATACTTTTGGATGTTGAAGGTTTTTGCTTTTATTTTTTGATGTTAAAGGTTATTACTTTTATTTTTGAATGTTCAAAGTTCTTACTTTTGATTTGAAGTGTTGAAAGTTCTTGCTCTTACTCTTGGATATTGAAGGTTCTTACTTTTGTTCTTGGATGTTGAAGGTTCTTGTTCTTATTTTTAAATGTTGAAGGTTTTTGCTTTTGGATGTGCATCAAAATTATGTATGCAAGGTAAATTTTTTTCAAAAGTACCTAAAATTGTAATTCAATTTACCTAATTGTAAGCACAATATTTGATTTTATTTGCAAGTGTATATCTTATAGTTTAGTTTGTATCAATGTTCTATATGTTGCATTTCAGTGACAAATAAATTACATGCTAATGACAATATAGTTGCAAACAAATTTTATTCAAGTTGAAAGGATTATTTACATATTTTTGACATTATAATGTTATGATATGCTATTGATTTCATTTCACATATGGAACTAAATGTCATAACATGGCATATTTCAAGTAGATAAGTTGTATTGAAAAAATTACATGGCTTAAATTCCATTTCAACAAAGATAAAAATAAACATTCATTTACAAAACATATTGTTTTAAATGACAATATTTGATAATTATGGGTCATCATTTTTATGATCTAACCTTTCGTTTAAATAGATATTTTTTGTGTTATATATACCTTAGGCATTGTGTTTATATTCATAGTTACATTTTTTTCATATAAATATTTTCAAATTTTTCTGTAATGTATTTTTCAACATGGAATGTAAATGTATTTAAAGTTTCAAACCCATTTCATGTTTATAAATAATGATGTCCAATGCAGTTCAACATTATTTATTATAATTGGGACAACATGATGATGGTTATGTGAAGTCTGGATAATTGCATTGTAAGTTGCAATTTAGTTATTTATTACTATTAAAATCAACTACCATACAATTGTTTTGAAACCCAAATTGAAACACCTATTTGCAAATTAATCACTAAATATTTTATTTTCATTTTATCTTTAGTTGTAAACTAGTTGCAAAGGATAGGAACAAAAATCATTGCTTAAATGGATGAATGAAATAATAAAGGAATATATTCGTCGAACTAGTTGTAAAATAATTGTAAATAAGCTGCAAAAGATTGGGATAAAATCCATTCACATCATATGGATGAATGAAATAATGAAAAAATATATTTGTTGAATTAGTTGTAAAATAATTGTAAGAAATTATAAAATATAAGAATAAAATTCATTCATCAAATGGATGAATGAAATAATAAAGGAATATATTCGCCGAACTAGTTATAAAATAATTGTAACTAAGTTGCAAAAGATTGGGATAAAATCCATTCACATCAAATGGATGAATGAAATAATGAAAAAATATATTTGTTGAACTAGTTGTAAAATAATTGTAGATAATTTATAAAATATAAGAAAAAATTTCATTCATCAAATGGATGAATGAAATAATCAAAGATTATATTTGTCAAACTAGTTATAAAATAGTTGTGAATAAGTTGGAAAAGGTATTAACATCTATCATTTGTCCACAAATGGATGAAATGTTACATTGGCATTTCATTCGCCATGTTGGAATGTGTGTGGGAATCTCATGTGGATATTAGTTGCAAAGAAGTTGCATGTGAGTTGCACTGTATGTATGATATTATATATGACATTGGGTGTCCATTGCAACTATTGCAATTGTTGCAACTTGTCCGATAGCATTCAAGGCTATATAAATATCATGAATTGCAAATGTCTGTTGCAACTAAAAAACCCAATTATAAGCCTAGTTGTAAAACGTTATATTTTCTCATAGTGTGTGATGAGATTAAGATTCAAATAAGGAGGCAATCATGAGCTAAGATTATAACAAAGAAAGGATTTCATGAAGTGTATAACGTTATCATTAAATCCAAAGAATGGTTGACCATCAACTGTGAAATGAATGCAATAGGGGGATCCATACCAAGATTTTACATTTTTCAGGGTGAAAGAATTAGAGGTGATTACATTATGCATTGTAAACCCATAACGTGCATGGCAATCTAGGCCAAAACATGGATAAAAAATTTCATATTCAAAGAACTTGTGTCATTTTTCAATAGGTTAATCCTAGGTAATATCTTTCTAAGCAACCATCATCTATTAGTTTTAAATAGACATGCTTCACATGTTAGCTTAAAGCTAAAAAAACAAACATGACAGTTTGGCCTAGATAGGATTACATTACCTTCACACACCTCCCATGCCTTGCAGCCTTTAGATGTGAATTATTTAAAACCCTTCAAAGTAACTTTTAAAAAAAAAAGAAATAATAGCATGGTTAGAAATAATTACAGCAAGCTAGATAAGGCTACACTTGTAGGCTAGGTAAATAAGACATGAGATTTGGTTTTGTCCAAAAGAAATATCAAAAATGGGTTTCAAGTTACATGAATTAGGCCTTTTAATCTGAAGGCTATGGATGGAAGGACTAAGCCTAGTGAACTTGCTACTGATCACAACAACAACACATCAGATGAAGATAATGCAAAAAATTCAGATGAAACAATGAATGATATTGAAGGTTGGGGTGAAGATGGAACAACTATAGAATTAATCAACATAGCCACCATTACATATGAATTTGTTACAACTAGAGTTGATGTTGATGGGTAGGAATAACTACTAAGGTACTATGTGGAAGAACTTGCAAGTCTTGGTATCATAAAAGATATAGGAACATAATGTAACTTAGATTATGTAGTTAATCTGTTTGAACTAACACATGCACCTGAAGGGAAGTTGCTTCATTTTATAAGAATTCAAGATCCATTTTCCTTCAAGGAGAACATACTACAAAAAGTTGTTAATTGATTACAATTAGTTCCATGGTGTTACTTTTGATGAATATTTGTAGATTTTACATCGAAAACTATGGACAAATAAACAATGACGCACTCCCAACTCCTTGAAAGACTCAAGTGTGAATCCAAGTAGAAAACATCAAAAGAAGGAGGAGTCAGAACACGCTCCTTAGCTCACAACACTTTGAGGGGTAGAGGGCCGTGCTCGAACAAGGTGGTTAATGCGTAGTTGGAGCACTTTTGGTGTTAAGACGAGCCACGGGCAACATGGACACACAAAAATCAACACGGCCCGGACTTAGGGGAAGCCACCACCTTCCCCCTTATAGTATACTTTGTACCTCTTCACGGGGCCCACATCCAAATGGCTTTTTGTCCCGAGACTCTCGAGTTGGAGTCCCAAAACCACTCAAGTTGGGACTCTCGCGACTTTGGATCCCCATTACTTTTCTAGAAGACCTTGGATCGAGATGCGGTCTGAAGCAAAGTTGTAGCCCTTGTCGAGAGCTTTCCAACGATATGTCGCACGTCATCTGAAGACAAGTAAATCGGGTTGATTTCTGACTTTTTCTGGTTAAGAGTCAAATTGTCAATTTGACTCCCGACCCTTCTTTTGGCCATAACTTGTGTTTCAGATGTCCAAATGAGGAATGCGAGCCCATTTAAACATCTACGCTCCAAGAGATTTTCAATGATATGAAGAACATCACAAGTCATTGAGTTTTGACCCATGAAATCTCTCTTTGAAGTTTTGGGAGTCCACCGAGACTCCATTTCCCAAAGTGGGAGTTGCCTTGGGAGTGTGAGGGTTCACTCCTTCACATTTTTCTACATTCTCAGGAGTATGTGATGTGACTCCTGGGCTTTCTCTTGGCTCGCACCCTTGCAACCCCTTGGCCTTGGTCGCGAGCCCAAAGCTAAGGTTGCGACAAACAACATAAATAATGTGAAAACAAAGAAGAAAGGAAAGGGAGGAAATAAAAAAAAGGCATGTTGTAGATGCACATAGTGTTGTAGACAGATCAACTCAAAGGCAAGTTAAAAAACAATATAGAACAAATTTCAATCGAGCCTAGTCAATAACGGCAATTAAGGAAGTAAATAACAAATTTCACTATAACTTTCGAGTTGGTTCAAGAGCCCATCCTTTATGGTACAGAAGCATCAACCTAGGCATTTTAACAATTGCACAATCAAAAGCTATAACAAGGGCAAAGGCAAGGATGCTTGCAAAAGGCCATGTTCCAGTAAGGCAACAAGGTTGGCCTAACCTTCCATTGATTAAGTAGTTGCAAGTTGTAGCAAGATGTGGGAGATGGGGGGTTGTAGTAAGATGTGGGGGAGATCTAGGAAGAAAAGAAAGATAATGAAGGGGGTGGAGTTTAGGAGAATTAGGATGGAATGAAAAGAGATAAGTTGGAGCTCAAGCTTGGATATTTACAACAGACAAAGGAGATAAAAAAAAAAGGGTTGAAGCTTAGAAAGCTTGGACATAAGGAAGAAAAATAAAAATAACGATGGCCCAAGGAAAGAAAAAAAATGATGGCCATGGAGAGAAAGCAATGGCTAGAAAGAGAAAAAACAATGGCCAAGGAGTGAGTGTTTCAACAAAAGGGAAAAAAGTGAAGGCCATGGAAAGAGAGAGAACGTTGGCCTACGGAGTGAAAAAGAATGATGGCTAGGGAGAGATAAATAACAATGACCGGGGAGAAAGAAAGTTTCAATAAAAGGGAGAGAGAGAGTGATGGCCTAGGGATAGATATAACACAATGGCTAGGGAGAGAGCATGATGACCAAGGAGGGAAAGAGTGTTGGTAGGGGTAGAGAGCAATGGTTAAGGAGAAATAACACAATGACTAGGGAGAGAGAATTAAAGAATGTTGATAGAAAGGAGAAAGAGTGTGAGAGCCCTAGGAGAGAGAATAAACTTATGTAGAAAGGAGAAAGTGTGAATGGTTCAATACAAGCTTCAATAGAAAAGGGAGAGAAAGCAATGGTTAGGGAGAGACATATTTTTTTCAGTCATTTACTTTGACCTTTTGTGATTTCATCATTGGGTGAATGCATGGTAAGGTGGCTCACTTATGGAATCACCTTCATATTTTTGTAGGGTACATTTTGTTTAAATGGATGTGATGATAAATGAATATTTCAATTTGTTAATTGAGAATTAATTCTAAATTCATAACTTGATTATAAAATTAAAATTATAATTTTATTTTGAAAATCTTAGTCCTATTGTTAATAATAGACTTTTGAAAGGACAACGTATGGATTAGTTTCCTAACTACAATGGCATAACATCAATTTATTCATAATAAATTTCAATTTAGTTGATTTTGGTGACTAAAGATATGTTGAAAAATGGAATAAATAATACATTTATGCCACCATTTTCTTGAAAACCTTAGAAAACATTTTTTTATGGAATTTAAAATGGTTAAAATTTTACCTTATTTCATAAGTCCTTGTGAGTTACAAAAAAAAAATTCATTTTTTTTGTTCTAAAAGTGTTTTTTTATGAAAAATCTAAAAGGGCCATTATTTGTATGGACTTTATAAAACATTTTCCAAGTATTATAATTTTTTTAAAAATCATTAAAATAGCTAACATCATCATTATTTTATTTAAGCTTAAAAATAGAATATGAATGTTCACAAATGTATGCTTATCAACTTATAAACGATAATAATAATAAATTATGATAAAAAAAACCATATTCTTTAGCAAACTTTTTATGGACTCCTATGGAATGAACATCTACCTAAAATGAACCACCTTACCATGCATTCACCCCACTAGTTAACTTTGAATTATTTTTTGATAATTTGTCTAGAGGTCTTGGAAATCATTTTTTAGGTTTATCTTCACTTTACATTTTGTATTTGGTAAATTTCCCTTGGTTCAATATGTTGTCCCAAGTTTAGCATACCATCCGGTTATGATTTGTGGCATTTACTTATGATTTCTATGTTAAAAGACCTAAAATAGACAATCTTTTTTTTAAAAGACCCAAGCATGACCCTACCTTAGACTATGTTTCAAGTAAGGAAATTTCAAAAACATTTTATGTCTTCAACAAAAAATAATGTTGAGACTTGTTGTTGACACTAAAGGAGTGTTACTTATTTAATCCATAAGCAATTTTCAAGTTGCCTACATCCCTACAAGGTTTGTCTAACAAAACCAATTTTCCCTTTTTACAAACATATCAATGTTGGCATTAAGGGTCAGTGCCTTAATTGCAACTTTTTATTCTCTTTCTTGAAGTATGTTAAAATAGCTTGCAAATGGGTACTGCTTCACCTAACCCCATCCCACTAAAACCACAAACATTTTGTTAGTGGGGAAATGAGGAAAACTAGGCTTTTTAAGCAACCTGAACTTGTTGATGTCATACAAGATGCAAAAACAAACCTAGATCATTGTACATAAGTTAATTTGGAATAAATGTTCAAATCATAATACTACTCCAAAGAAGAAAACATTGATTTTTGCCACAACACCTCTCTTAACACACCTTTTTTGAAGCTGCCATAACTATACAACAAAACAACTACACTTTAACTTTGCCCTTGAACTTACACAATTGTATGCTGGACTCTTCTTTCCTTTCGGTGCTTTGCAACTTGCTTGTGCACTATGCTATCCAACACCAATTTTTGGAAAGAAAAAACTTCACTAGTAGGCAATTTGCATATTGTTTGTTGGAAAGCTCTGCTTTACCTATGCTTTCAAAGCGTTTGCTACTCCTTTTTTTTTTGAACTTTGTGGCACTAATAAAATTAATGTCTACTCTTATTTTATTTGTCCATAATTCTTCTTGAAAGATTACAATGCCATTGTTCTATTCAAATTATATAAAATATATAAATGAGTAGTTTTTTAAAAATCCAACCATTATTTGTTTCTTGCTTCCAAAATTTATTACTTCATGTTGCCATTTTCAAGTTGTATCTTGAGTCTTAAGCAATTATTGTTTCGAGTATTTGGTCATCCAAGTTTGGACTAGATAGATCAAATTTTTATAAACCATGAATGGATGAAAACTTTTTTCATCTCATTAATTCTATAAGTTTTTTTTACATAGCAACATATCCAAACCTTTTAGGTGTTTGTCTTGATGGCCAGTCACCAAATTCTTTTGTCTATGAAATATGAAGCCCTTGGTTCCATTTTTTTTTTTCCCTCATGTAAAATTTCTATTAGGTTTATGGGTAGCCCATTAAATGTTTGTATTTTTAAACATTCAATGAAAAGATCATTTAGTGTGATCTTTTGAAAGGTTTAAATAAAATATTGTGGTGGACATATGATGTGTCTATATATGTGTGCATTAGATGTTTAATATTTTGTAGTGTATTTTTGGGCCTTTACATATACCATTTGATATATATTGTGAAGTGTATCCATTTCTATCTTTTATTAAAGAGGGAATCATATGCTTTGTTGTTGGCCATGTTTTGAGAGAGATAGAGATGATAGGGAGAAAGTGAGTGAATGTGAAAAAAAGGGAAAAAAATAATTTTGATAAAGGTGAAAAAGAAAATGAAGGCCCTTGGGGAGAGAGATAGAGAACTTCAATAGAGGGGAAATAACACACAATGGCATGGGACGAGCTGTAATAGAAAGGAGAAAGAGAATGATGACCCGAGGTAGAGAGAGCTTCGAAAGAAGGGGGAGAGCACACGATGGCCTAGAACAAGTTGCAATAGAGAGGTGAGAGAGAAAGATGGCCAAGGAGAGAAAGCGTTTTGACAAAGGGGAGAAGTAGGTGCCTAAACGACACCGACTTGCAACGATGAGACAAGAGAGAGTGTGAGAAGGTAAAACTAGAGAGAGAAACTTGAGGGAGCACCTCCAACCAATGGAAACTTGCAATCCAAAAAACTCAAACACAATGTGCAAAGAAGAGACAACAAAAAGTTTAGAACCTTTGATCATCCCTTGTTTCACAACCTGCACACACATGAGCAATAGTTAGTTGAAGTCCCATTAGTAGAAAGAAATGTAGAAGCTCAAAAGCTTGGCAATGATTGTTAGGTAGGTTGAGAAAGATCCTTGGTCCAACACAAAAAGCACAAAGCACACCAAGGGAGGGAGCATTTTAACGACACCAATGATGTTAAGAAACATCAAACTCATGAATCCCTATTGCAATGTGTAGGAGAGAAACTAAAACCCTAAGTTTGTGGCACCCATTCTAGTTTAACAAATTAGAGTTAAGGAAACAACTGTTTTGCTATGACCGTTGATTGG
>Ga0116230_10004547_pt1 | contig 13594 bp, 7 predicted proteins | sample S1TSphfallax_3_FD_88678 | JGI IMG/M metagenome (GOLD analysis project Ga0116230, IMG submission 88678) | Host-associated microbial communities from peat moss isolated from Minnesota, USA - S1T2_Fd - Sphagnum fallax MG | ecosystem: Host-associated > Plants > Peat moss > Unclassified | place: USA...
AAATCAAACCTGATGGACATCTACCTGCCGCAAGGCGTGGACAAACCGCTCCCGCTGGTCGTCTGGGTTCATGGCGGCGGTTGGATCGAAGGCAGCAAGGAAGGCTGCCCCGCCCTGCCGCTGGTCGCGCGCGGATATATCGTCGCCAGCATCAATTACCGCCTGTCCAAACAAGCCGTCTATCCCGCGCAGATTCAGGATTGCAAGGGGGCGATTCGCTTTCTCCGTGCTCACGCCAGGGACTATCACATCGATCCAGATCGAGTGGGGGTCTGGGGCGCAAGCGCCGGCGGGCATCTGGTCGCGCTGCTGGGGACTTCGGTCGACTCGAAAGAACTGGAAGGCGATGTCGGGGGCAATCTCGATCAATCCAGCCGGGTGCAGGCCGTCTGCGACTGGTTCGGTCCGACCGATCTCACACAGTTTGCCGAGCAGGCGGTCGCCGCAGGGATTCTGAAGACCACCCCCGGCCCATCGCTGATCATGCAGCTGTTCGGCGGCACATTGAAAGAAAAACATGACCTGGTGCAGCAGGCAAACCCCATTGCGTTCATCGACAAAAAGACCGCGAAAAAGATCCCGCCATTCCTGATCATGCACGGCGACAAGGACACGATGGTGCCCGTCGCCCAAAGCCAGCTGCTGAAGGACGCGCTGGCTGACGCTGGAGTTTCGGTTGAATTGCAGGTGATCCATGGCGGCGGGCACGGCGGGAAATTGTTCTCCACCCCCAGGGCCGCCAAGTCGATCGCGGACTTTTTCGACAAGAACCTCAAACCCAATTAACCGACCTACCGGGCTTGCCACTTCAGCTGCACATTCCGGGCACGAGATTCGATTTTTCCCTTATTCGAATTCCCCCCGCTCCCCGCCTACGATGCGGCTCAGTTCGATACAGGGATTTAACAATATGAAAGCAAAAAGCTCAATTGTCGCTGCCGTGTCGCTGTTCGGCATTACCGGGTGCATGGTCGGTCCGGATTACAAATTGCCGGAGACAAAGGTCAATCCATCCTTCTCCGAAATCCAGTCGCCGGCGACCACGCAGGCGAGCACCGTTTCGGTGATCGCCTCGCCTCCGGTGGAATGGTGGACGACTTTTCGCGACACCGAGATGACGTCGCTGCTGCAACGGGCGGTGAAGCAGAATCTGAATCTCAAGACTGCCGCCTCGCGCGTTCGCCAGGCCCGTGCCCAGCGCGGCGTGGTCGGCGCGGATTTGCTCCCCACCGTCAATGCAGAAGGTGGATATCAGCGCGCCCGCGGCAGCCAGAATCTCAGCTTTCCCATCGGCGCGTTGTCCGGTGGCAGCGGAAGCAGCAAGAGTGCCGCCGCCGCCAGCAAGGGCCGGCTCGCCCCGGCAATCAATGAAGCCGCCCATCCCGGCGGGCCGCAAAGCCCGCTGGGTTCCGGCGGGTTCCCCGGTGTTGACACCGATCTGTACGAAGCCGGTTTCGATTCCAACTGGGAGATCGATGTCTTCGGCGGATCGCGACGGGCGGTCGAAGCCGCCTCGGGTGACATCCAGGCCAGCCAGGAAGATCAGCGCGATGTGCTGGTCACCCTGCTGGCCGAGATCGCCCGGGATTATGTCGAGCTGCGCGGTTTGCAGAAGCAGCTGCAGATCGCCACCGACAATCTTCACAAGCAGGAGCAGACGCTCGAGCTGACCCGGGAGCGGTTCACCGCCGGTTTCGTCACCGATCTGGATGTAACCCGGCAGGCGACGCAGCTGGCCAACACCACCGCGACTCTGCCGGCGCTGCAGGTGCAGATCGACACGCACATCCACGCGCTGGGTGTGCTGCTGGCCGAGGATCCCAGCGCCCTGATGAATGAACTTTCTCCGGTGGACAAGATCCCCGCGGTTCCACCGGAGATTCCGATCGGTCTGCCATCGGATCTGCTCCGCCGCCGGCCCGACATCCGCCGGGCCGAGCGGCAGCTTGCCGCCGCCACCGCCCGCATCGGGCAGGCCGAGGCCGATTTCTTCCCTAAGTTCAGCATCACCGCCGCCCTGGGGTTCGATACCAATCGACCCAAAGCCCTGCTCGACTGGGGCAGCAAGTACTGGGCGCTCAGCCCCGGTGTCAGCTGGCCGATCTTCGATGCCGGCCGAATCCGATTCAATGTCGAGGTGAATAAGGAGCAGCAGTCCCAGGCCGCGACGAATTATCAACTGACCGTGCTGAACGCGCTAAAAGATGTGGAGGATTCGCTGACCGCCTATCGCCTGGAGCAGGTCCGCCATAAGGCGCTGGTTGATGCCGCCAGTTCCGCCCGGCAATCGGTGGAAATCGCCGACCAGCAATACCAGCGCGGCGTCACCGATTTCATCAGTGTACTGGACGCCCAGCGGGATGAGCTGGGAGCCGAGGACTCGCTCGCCCAGAGCGAGCGGGCGATCTCCACCGACTTAATCGCGCTGTATAAATCCCTGGGCGGCGGCTGGGAAGTGATGCTCCCCGAGCCGCGGAGCGAGTAAAATCCAGATCAACTACAATGCCTGTCCTGAGCTACTCCCCAGCCGAAGTTCTTCTCTTTACTTCGAAGTTCGACGTTGGAAGTTGAATGTTCGGCGTTGGCAGTTGTTTTTCTTTCTGTAATTTCTGTTGGTGATTCCATGCCTGCTTCTCAAATCGATCGCCGGCAGTTCCTGATCCACAGCGGGTCCGTCCTCGGCGCGGGTCTGCTCGCGCCGGGCGTCGCATCGGCGATCGCCGCGGCGTCGCAGCCTTCCCCGCGCGATGTCACATTTTTCATCGCCTCGGACACCCACTACGGACTCAGCCAGATCGAGGACAACGAAAAACTGAACAAGGATGCGATCCAGATCCTCAATCATCTTGCGGGCGCCGCTTTTCCCAATCAGGAATTCGGCACGGTCCCCGAGCCGCGCGCCGTGCTGGTGCCGGGCGATCTGACTGACAGCTCCAAGCCGGAAAATTTCAGGGGGTTCGCGAAGCTGATCGTCGGCCCGCACGTCGACGGGTATGTCGACGACTTCCCGATCAATGGGGCAAATGGGGGTCGGGGCGGAAAACCGGGCACCGCCCATCAGCTCAAATACCCCGTCATCGAATCGTTCGGCAATCACGATATCCGAAACAACCACGACGACTCCCACAAAATCACCCGCACCGTAATCGACGGCATCATCGCCCGAAACAAGCAATCCAATCTCAAACGCGATTTCTGCCCCGACCACCTGCACAGCGCCTGGGATTGGGACGACGTCCGGTTCATCAACGTCAACCTCTACCCCGGCGGCCCCGGCGACGCGCGCGACAGCTTGTCTTTCCTCAAAACCGATCTTGCCAAAAACGTCGGCAAGAGCCGCCGGCCGGTGGTCATCATCCAGCATTACGGCTTCGACGAATTCAGCCGCGAATCCCGATGGTGGACCGATGCCCAGCGCAGCGTCTATCACGACACCATCAAAAGTTTCAACGTGGTCGCGATCTTCTCCGGTCATCAGCACTGGGCCGACCGCGTGATGTGGAACGACATCCCCGATTACATCCTCCCCCGAGCCCAAGGCGACAACGGCACCGATGGCGTGTACGCGGTTCGCATGATGGACAGAAAAATGATCGTCGCCCACCGCCGCCTCAGCGGGGTGTGGGATAATGTGTGGACGCGCGATTTGCCGGCAAGAGTTGAAGCGTGAGGGAACCTTAACTCGCGGATGTGCGTGTAGCCGGCGAGCTTGCTCGCCGCTTGGCGTCCAGGGATACAGCCTGCGTACTCGTGAAAGGGTCCGCCGGACGTCCTCCGGACCGTGCGGACCACTGTTGGCCGGCAGAGACCTTTGATCTTCGCCCCAAACTCGCACGGTCCGGAGGACGTGCGGAGGACCGTGTCACGGGAAACCCCGCGAGCAAGCTCGCGGGCTACACGGGGCTACATCACCACCACCGATGCGGCCAGCACAATTGCCGCGATCGCCTCCAATCCTCTTGCATCAACCTCATCAAACCGCCCGACCACCGGGCTGTCCAGATCCATCACGCCAACCAATTTCTCGCCGGTGATGAGCGGTACCACGATCTCCGATCGTGACGCGGCATCGCAGGCGATATGCCCGGGGAACGCATGCACATCCGGCACGACAATCGTCTCCCGCCGCCGGGCGGCGGTACCGCATACGCCGCGGCCCATCGCGATCCGCACGCATGCCGGTTTGCCCTGGAACGGGCCGAGCACCAGCTGGTCCTGCCTGAACAGATAAAACCCCGCCCAGTTCAGCTGCGGGAGCGACGCGAACAGCATCGCCGAGGTGTTGGCCAGGTTGGCAATGAAATCCCGCTCGCCGGCAAGGACGGCGGAAACTTGAGATTGCAATTCGAGATACAGCTCGGGTTTGGAGGATGCAGGATTAGCGGCGGATGGGGGGATCATTCGAGCGGAGTATATCGCGGTTCGACCGCTGCGCGGCACGCGCGCCGGCGCGACCAGCTGGTCGCGGCTTTACAGGTATCTGCGTGACTGAGGCAGCCAGTCCATCTGTCGGCTCCGACGGCAGAGGCAAGCCGCCAGGGCGTTCGGGATCATTTTGAAATGTTCCGACCGCACACGATGGTCGGAACCTGCGCTACGACTTGGCATCCACCTTCGCGAGCAGCCGTTTTACCGCTTCATCCAGCTGGGAATCTTTTCCGGTGTCGGGTTCGTTGATCGGGCGGGTGACCGGGTAAGTGACGGGCCGGGGGTGCATTTCCATCGGCAGGCCATTGTGGTCGTAGACGGTTTCGCTGGGGACGCGAAACTGGGTGCCATCGATCAGGGAGCAGCCGCGGGTGAAGATGATCCAGCCGGCGGTGGGTTCGCCGACAGTGTCGCCCAGATGCAGGGCCTGATAGCCCTCGGTGAAATCCTCGCCGTCGGATAGGGTTTCGCGATTGGTGACCAGAATCGTGGGCAAGCCCAGATAGCGCTGACCGAGCGCGGCTCGTCCGCTCATTTTGGGAAACCCGCGGGGCTGGATGGTGAGATAATTTTTGCGGGTAAAGACATCCAGAGCCATGCCGTTGACGAACCCGCCTTCGTTGTTGCGGATGTCGACGACGACGCCGTCATAGGTTTCATTGCGGGCGTCGAGGTCGATGTTGAGCCGGGCGAGTGCCTGCTGGCTCATGTCGACGATATGGACGTAACCGAGCCGGCCCTTGCTGATTTTTTTCACGTAATCCCGGTTGTCGCGGACCCATTGCTGATAGCCCAGCGTCCGCTCGGCGCTGGCGCTGATGGCGGTCACCCTGGTTTCCTTTGCGTTCTTTCCATCGGGATTGTCATCCAGCTTGAGCACCACTTCCTTGTCGATCCTGTGTTCCAGCAGCGAATCCAGATTCACCGGGCGGGCGGCGGGCTTGCCATCGACGGCGACGAGATATTTGCCGGCAACGATGCCGGACAAAGCCGCCGGTCCCGCCGGGACCACCGCGGTGATCCGCAGCGCGCCGGATCGCCGGTATTCATCGGGATCAAATGAAACCCCGAGCCGGGCGACGGAGGTTTTGATCTCGGAAGCCGATGCGCCGGCCGCCATGTGTGACGCGTTCAATTCGCCGATCATGAGACACAGCAGCCGCCGCAATTCCAGGGCGGTGCGTGCGCCGGCGATGTGTTTGGCAAATCGGTCGCGAACCGCGACCCAGTCAATGCCGTGGAAAGCGGGGTCGTGAAAGTTTTCGTTCAGGTACCGCCAGGCCTGGTCGAAGGCGATCATCTTGTTGCGATTGAACTCCTGATCGTATTCCACCGTGATGGGCACATCCTGCGGGGTGCTGTCCTTGGTCATGGCGATCCAGTGAACCTGCCGGCCTTCGAGGTAATACAAGCGCAGCCCACCGGGTGTGCCGTCAAAGGCGAATTGGAGAAACGACTTTTCCTCGGCCGAGGAAGTCAATTGCCGGGGGCTGGCGTGCTGCACGGTGGGGTCGACGGGGTAGAGATAGAGGTTGGACCGCCCGCCGCTGACACCGGCAAACGCGAGGGTTTTTCCATCGGGGCTGAGCACGACTTCGCCCACATCGACCCCGATCGGAAGAAGGCTGAGGCGCTGTTCGATATTCTCGAACACCACCGGTGTGGACTGCCGGCGTGTCGTGATCGACGGGCGCGGGGTCGGTGTTTCGACGGAGGTGGGCCGGGATGTGGGAGGGGTAACCCGCGGCGTCGGCGCGGTGGCGGGAGAATGCTGGGGCGTTGAAACATTGGTGGAAGGCGGGGCGACACCCTGCGGATCAAAATCGTCTGGAGCAAAGCCGAAGTCATCACCGGATGGTTGCCGCGGGATGCGATCAGGGCGTGTGGGCCGGTCTTTGAACAGATCGCTGAACTGGTCGTCCTTGAATTTTGCGGTCTGCGGCGTCAGGTCCACGCGGGCGAGTTGAAACTCTTCGGTGCGCTGCCCGCTGCCAAAAAACAGGCTGGTGCCATCCGGCGTCCACGCGACGGAATTGCTTTCGGCGTTGGCGAGAAACGACACCTGCCGGGGCGCGACCGAGCCGTCGCTGGGGACGAGATTCACGTTGCGGAACCCCTTCGCGCCGCCGGAGACGTAGGCGATCCAGTCCCCCGCCGCCGACCACACAAACGGAGTGGACCCCGCATCGAACGGCGGGCGCTCCAGCGACAATTCATCAGCCAGCATCCTTTCCGGATACGGTTTGGTTGTCGGGTAGAGCCGTCGCCGAGCGAGCGAGGAAATGCTGAGCAACCGCAATTGCCGGCCATCCCGCTCGAAGGCGATCACTGCATCATTTGGCGAAAACAGCGGCCGAGAATCATTCCCCGCGGTGTTGGTCATCCGGCTTTCGGTACGCTCGGTGAAATCGTACAGATAGATGTGCCGGGGCCCATCGCGCGTGGAAGCATACGCCAGCTTGCGATCATCGTTCGACCAGGCAATGTGCGATTCGATCGCATCGGTCTGCGTGACGCGGAAAGCATTTCCACCGGTGGCTGGAGTTGCGTACACCTGCCCCTGCACAACGAAGGCGATCTTTCGCCCATCGTGCGAAACCGCCAGCTCGGAAATGTTGCGGTTCAGCGTCGTGTGTTCGGTGACCGGATCAGCAACCACGCCGCGGAGATGAATTGGAACTGCCCGGGTCTGACCGGTGGCAAGATCCAGCGTCCAGATGCCGAAATCCCGCTCGAAAACCATCGTCCTGCCATCGGCGCACAGCGTTGGCCAGAGCACCCGGCCATCGTGGAAATGCGTCAATTGCCTTGGAGTCGGCACCGATGCCATGTCGATCCTGCTCACCTGCGTGGTTGCCCGGGTTGTGGGTTTATCCGCCAGATTGATCGACCAGATATTTTCCTGCCCGTCCCGATCGGACATGAAATAGAGCACGTTTCCATCGGGGCTGAAGGATGGCCAGATGTTTTTCGCGCCGTAATCGGTGAGGCGGGTGAAGTGGAACTGGCCATCGCTGGTCCAGATCTCGCATTCGTCATCATGGCTGTGGCCGTGCCGCCACCATTGGTTGGCGGCCATGCCGTTGGCGCAGAAGGCAACAGTGTGACCATCGGGATGAGCGGCGGCGTAGAACACATTCTGATACGCCTCGGAAACGACCGGCATCGGTGTACCGCCATCGGCACTGATGCTGTAGATGTCGCTCGCGCCGGGGCCGACGTTGTGCCCGGCGGTGGAGAAGTAGATCGTCTTCGCATCGGCGGACCACGCATCAAGCCGGTCGCTGGCATCGTCAAAGGTGAGGCGTTTGAGCTGGCCGGTCTCCAGTTGCACGACGCAGATGTCGCCGTTACCGGTCGCCAGCGAGATAAACGCCAGCCGCTTGCCATCGGGGGAATATAATGGCCGGGTGACATCGGATGATTGCGTCACCAGCAGATGAGCGTCTCCCCCCTGGGCTGGCACGGTCCAGATGCTTCCGCCGGAGACAAAGGCGATCTCCTTCCCATCGGGCGAAATAGCGGGCTGGGCGAAAGACGGCAAGCCATCGGCTCTCGATTGGGACGGGATCACCATCGCGAACAGAATTGACAATCCCATCGCGATCAGGCGTTTTGCAAAAGACATCGGGAGGACTCCTTGTGCGGGGGAGTGTAACCGTTTTGACTCGTAACGTCGTGATCCGACTCCCTGTCCCGGTATTCCCGTAGAGAGCCGGGGGTGGTTTGAACTGCCAACGAGTTTCGACGAACCAAAACGCCCCTCACCCTAACCCTCTCCCGGAATACCGGGAGAGGGGACCGGACGTGGGGGACCGGACGGGGGGACCGGGAGAGGGGACCGGGCGGGGGGACCGGACAGGAGGGACCGGGGGGGGCGATTTAATTTTGGACTCCTTCGAGTTCATCCTAGAATCCGCCTATGCGGATCGCCCTTGCCCAGATCAATCCCACCGTTGGCGACATTGCCGGGAACACCCGGCTCATTCTCGATTTCACCGCGCGGGCGAAATCCGCCGGAGCATCACTCGTGGTCTTTCCCGAGCTGGCACTGACGGGTTATCCGCCCAAGGATCTGCTGCTCAAACCGCAGTTTATCGATGACAATCTTGCCGCCGTTCGCGCGATTGCCGAGCAGGTGCGGGGAATGGCCGCCGTTGTGGGGTATGCCGAGCGGAATCCCAATCCGGTGGGCCGCCCGCTGTATAACGCGGTGGCGATGCTTCACCACGGCAAGATCGCCAGCCGGCATTTCAAGACCCTGCTGCCGACGTATGACGTTTTTGATGAGAGCCGATATTTTGAACCCGGCCCGGTGAATTCCACTGAAAATCTGTTCCAGCTCGATGGCGTGCGGGTGGGTCAGAGCATTTGCGAGGATCTGTGGAACGACGAGAAGCTGATCGCCCGGCGGTTGTACCACCAGAACCCGATCGCGGATCTGATTGCCGCGGGCGCCGAGATTCTGGTCAACGCCAGCGCGTCGCCGTTCGTGGTGAACAAGCATGCGTTCCGCCTGGAATTGTTCGGCGAACAGGTCCGGCGGTTTGGCAAACCCTTGGTGTATGTCAACCAGGTGGGTGGGAACGATGAGCTGATTTTCGACGGCAACAGCTGCGTGCTGGACGCGGCGGGAAATGTCATCGCGCAGGCGAAAGCGTTTGAAGAAGATCTGCTGGTGGTGGAGCTTCCCTCCAACGGTGAAACGGGCCACCGGCCCGCGCCGGGGGCACAGTCGTCTGAAATCGTGACGGGTTTGGAAGCCCCACGCTCGGCGCACGGGCCGGAGGCCCGTGTCACGGGGGCGCAGTCTCCCATCGAAACGATTTATCACGCGCTGATCCTGGGGCTCAAAGACTACGTCCGCAAATGCGGTTTCAAATCGGTGGTGCTGGGCTTGTCTGGTGGAATCGACTCGGCTCTGACCGCCGCCCTGGCGGTGGCGGCACTGGGCAAAGACAAAGTCGTCGGCGTCGCGATGCCCAGCCGGTTCAGCTCCGAGCACAGCGTGAGCGATGCGCGGGAACTGGCTGAGAACCTGGGCATCGCATTTCACATCATCCCGATCGCGCAGATCCATTCTGCGTACGAAACCACGCTCTCAAAAGTATTCACCGGCCTGGCCCCCGATGTCACCGAGGAAAATCTGCAGGCCCGCGCCCGCGGGGCCCTTCTCATGGCCATGAGCAACAAATTCAACCATCTGCTGCTCACCACTGGCAACAAGAGCGAATTGGCTGTCGGGTACTGCACCCTCTATGGCGACATGTGCGGCGGATTAAACGTGATCGCCGACGTTCCCAAAACCACCGTGTACCAGCTGTCGAATTTCATCAACCAGCGATCCGGTCGCGATCTCATTCCCGCCGGCACGATCACCAAACCGCCGTCCGCGGAGCTTCGGCCCAATCAGACCGACCAGGATTCGCTGCCGCCGTATGATATTCTCGACGCGATTCTGCACCGGTATGTCGAGGAGGAAAAAGGAGCCGCCGAGATCGTCGCCGATGGGTTCGACCGCGAGGTGGTGATGCGAGTGATCAAGCTGGTGGACCGCAGCGAGTACAAGCGCCGGCAAGCTGCTCCGGGGTTAAAGGTGACCAGCCGGGCGTTTGGTTTTGGGCGAAGAATGCCGATCGCGCAGCGGTATGAGCAGGTTGCGCCGTAGTGAAGCTCCCTTGCAGAACCGATTGCATCGCGCAACGTAGTACCGATTGGTTACGACGCCGGGTCTGAGGTGCTCCGAAGACCCGGATTTGTCCGAGGCTGAATCCGGCTCTTGGGCGTACCCCGGAACATACCCCAGAACCGGCGTGGGTTGCGGGGTTTAACGGTTTTAGGTCCGGGAATCTCGGGGTTTGCATCGTCTGGGGTTCCCTTTTGATGCTCCCGCGCATTCTCGTTGGCACAGGTTATACTGCGATTGAAATGACCACTGAAGAACTCTCAACATCGGCGGCGGTTGCGGAGCATGAAGCCGGGCGAATGGATCGGGCGGAGGCCATCTACCGCGGCAGGCTGGCGGCTGATCCGAAGGATCTGGCGGCGCTGATCGGCTTGGGGGATGTGCTGACCGACACCCAGCGGTTTCCCGAGGCCGAGCAGTTTTACCGCCAGGCGATCGCCCTGGCACCGGATGCACCGGCGGCGGCGGGCGCGTATGACGGGCTGGCGGCGGTGTTGCAGGATAACGGCGACCTCGACGGCGCGATCCAAGCGAGCAAAAAGGCGGCGGTCCTGCGCGGGAGCGCCGAGGATTCTTATGGGGTGGGGAACACGCTGGAATTTCTGGGCCGGATCACCGATGCCATCGAAATGTACAAGCTCGCGGCAATGCAGAAAGAGGGATTCGGCGACGCCCACGCGAAGGCGGCCAAGCATCTGCTGAATCTGGGCCTGCCAGCTGAGGCGGTCCCGCATTATCAGGCGGCGGCTCGGGCGATGCCCAACATTGCCGAATTGCACTGCAATCTCGGAAACGCCCAGCAGCAGTCGGGTGATCTCAACGGCGCACTCAACAGCCTGCGCACCGCGATCGAGATTAAGCCGGAATTGTCCGAAGCGCACAATCTCATGGGCGTGCTCTGGCAGGAGCGGCGGCGATGGGCGGATTCGCTGGCATCATTTGGCCGGGCCTTGCAGCTCAAGCCCGACTCGGCGGATGTGATCAACAACATTGGCGTGGTGCTGGAAATGCTTGGCCGCGAGAATGAGGCGACGCAATATTTTGAACGGGCGGCGCAGCTTCGTCCGGAGATGAAACAGTACCATCTGAATTTGGGCTCGAACCTGCTGATGCGCGGCGAATTTCGCCGCGGGTGGGAGGAGTTGGAATGGCGGCGGATGGACCCGGTCAGCTCCGCGGGTCGAATGTTTCCCCAGCCGATGTGGGATGGGTCGGCCCTGCGGGGCAAGACCATTCTGATCCATGCGGAGAATCCGCGCGGGCAGACGATTCAGTTCCTGCGATACGTGAAGATGGTTGCCGACATGGGTGGTCGCGTGCTGCTGGAATGCCAGGAGACCCTCGTGCCGCTCGCCCGGCACATGGAAGGCGTTGCCCAGATGGTGGTGCAGGGGGAACCGATTCCGCATTTCGATGTGCATTGCCCGATTGTGTCGCTCGCCAAGGTGTTTGGCACCACGCTGGAAACGGTGCCGGCGAATGTGCCGTACATCCGGGCCGAACCGGAGCAGGTGGAAACATTCGCCCAGAACCTGCCGGAGCGCAAGGGTGATCTGCACCAGGGCGGCCTGGATCAGGGCGGCCTGCACCAGGGCGGCCTGCGTGTTGGCATCGCCTGGGCTGATCCGGTGAAGGGCGTCAAGACCCGTGACCGGGCCTGCACGCTGGAGAAGCTGATCCCGCTGGTGAGCGTGCCGGGCATTCAGCTGTTCAACCTGCAGCATCTGGAAACCCCGCTGCCGGCCGAGCTCAATGCGGTGGATCTGTTCCCCAAGCCAAAGGATCTGGACGAGACTGCCGGGCTGATCGAGCACATGGATGTGGTGATCGGGATCGAGTCGGCGACCGTTCACCTTGCGGCGGCGATGGGGAAAAAGACGTTGCTGATGCTGCCATCCACACCGGATTGGCGCTGGATGGTCAAGCGCGAAGATTCGCCGTGGTATCCGACCATGAAATTGTTCCGCCAGTCACCCGACAAGAGCTGGGCGGCGGTGGTGGAGGATGTGAAGCAGGCGCTGCTGAATGACGCTGCGCGATCGAGCGCCGTGAAGCTATCCTGAGCGGCGGCAAAGCCCAGCGGTCACCGCGGGTAGCCCGCAACCAAACCACGCAAGCGGTCATTGCTCAACAGCAGAAAATGCAAACATCGAGCTTTGAAGTTGGGCGTTGGGCGTTGGGCGTTGGGTGTTGAATGTTCGACGTTCGTATTTTTTCCGCAAGCTTGCGGTTCAACCCTTCGCCGCGCAGCCCCGGATGTTCATCCGGGGCTTCGGGGATCATCGCTCAAACTGCGGTTGGTCCCGGTTGAAGTACGCGCTTCCCTCGTACCAGCCTGGTGCGGCCTCGCGGCAGCGCAGCAGGGTGCAATGCACGTCGACCGGTTCGCCATTGGCATCGGGCAGACGCAGCACTCCGCCGTATCCCAGCGGAAGGCGGTGCGTGGTCACGAACCCCACGCCCCGGCGGTTGATATCGCGGGTGTAGACAGTCCGCCCGGGGCTGCAGGGTTGATCGCGAAACAGCCGAAGCTCGGTGGTGGTCCGATAAGCGGTCCGCCCGGTTAATCGGCGTTCCAATTCCGAACCGCTCGCCGCCTCCAGTGCCGACAGCACCATGGCCGCGCTGGCGGGGATGGTTTGGATTTCCTGGCACTCGATATCCTCTTTGCATTCGGTCAACATCATGGTCTGGCTCCGGTGAATCTCCACCGCGGCCGGCACCGATGCCGCCGCGGCGATATGAAACAGTTACAATATGAACCGGCGAACATGCAAACCGATTGGCGAGGGGCATTACCCGAGGCCGATAATCAGCGCCGACTGTGTCGTCCTCGTTCCGGGGCTGTCCCGAGGGGACGCGCGTTGTGCAGGAGGCGGCACATTTGCCAGCGATCGATTTTGAAAGATTCCAGCGCGCGATCGAGCGGATTGATGCCGCCAATGCGCGGGACCCTCATCAGGTCAGCGATGGCTCGTCGCTGGTTCCGTCCGAATTGCTGTATTCACGGCGCATGACCGCCTGGCTCGGCAGGCTCTACCCCGATGCATCAGAGCCGTTGCAACTGGCGGTGCGTGCCCAGCACATCCGGCGGTGGGAGGTGCCGCGCGATCGGTATCCGATGGACCGCGCGGGATACCATCGCTGGCGGACCGGGTTGTACAGCCATCACGCGGAAATGACCGCGGAAATCCTGCGCGACATTGGATACCAACCGGCGACCCTCGATCGCGTGCAATCGCTGCTGAAAAAAGAACGGCTCAAAACCGACCCGGAAACCCAGGCGCTGGAGGATGTGATCTGCGTCGTGTTTCTCGAAAATTATTTTGCCGAGTTTGCGGCGAAACACGAACAGGAAAAAATCATCGGCATCCTTCGGCGGACCTGGGCGAAGATGTCGCCGGTCGGTCGCGAGGCGGCATTGAAATTGCCCATGTCCGCCGATGCGGCGGCGTTGGTTGGCAGAGCCCTGGCCGGGAC
>Ga0116230_10004548_pt1 | contig 13592 bp, 11 predicted proteins | sample S1TSphfallax_3_FD_88678 | JGI IMG/M metagenome (GOLD analysis project Ga0116230, IMG submission 88678) | Host-associated microbial communities from peat moss isolated from Minnesota, USA - S1T2_Fd - Sphagnum fallax MG | ecosystem: Host-associated > Plants > Peat moss > Unclassified | place...
CTTTTTTCAAACCATTGCTTTGGACCATTTGATGCCAGACGCCTTATGAATACCTTGTATTTGTTGCCGAAATTTTGATTTATTGATTTATCAGTATTTTATTTTAGTGGGGAATAAATGCCAGCTTCTATTACTCGGGTGGCAGGTCTCTTTGATTGGCCGGGGGCTCATTTTTATCGCGTGGCAATTCTTTCTCTTGGAATGTGAACAGCCCCCTGACTACATTTATCAAAATAAAGATGCCGGCTCTCAACCAGATTGCAGCATACACCAGCAGATTGACAGGTGCCCAGTATCTTTGAGCCAGATGTTTGCGATAAAAAACCTCCATACCTTTATGCAGATTGATGGTCGTACCGATTGGACGTTTGCGGGAAGAGGCTCCGTGTATGTGATAAACAACAGCGTCGGGCACATACATGACTTTCATGCCCGATTCTTTTACCCGCCAGCACCAGTCGATGTCCTCACCAAACATGAAGATGTCTTCATCGAGTAACCCTATATTATCTACCACTTGGCGGCGGATCATCATACATGAGCCCGACAGTGCATCAACTTCCAGTAACTTGTCCGGATCGGCATAAGTCATGTTGTACTGGGAAAAAGCTGGATTTTTGGGAAAAAGATGGCTGATATAAGCCAGTCGATAAAAGGAGGCGGCCAGACTGGGGAATGCTCTGCGGCAGGCCAGCTGAAGCGTACCGTCGGCATTCAGGACTTTGGGACCGCAGGCGCCCACGGTCGGATTTTGGTCCAAAAACTCGGCCAGACGTGTGACAGCCGAGCCCACCACCTTAGCGTCTGGATTGAGCAGAAGCAGATATTCTCCCCGGCAAAGAGGTATGGCTTGATTTACGGCTTTAGAAAAACCTTTATTGTCTGGATTTTCAATGAGCTTTACATCCGGATACCGACTTTTAAGCATCGGCACCGATTCGTCGCCTGAATTGTTGTCTACTACAATCATTTCAAAACGGCTGCAATTGGGATCGCCTTGGAGACTATCCAGGCAGTCGGCGAGAAGTTTGGGTGTTTTCCAATTGATTATGATCACAGAAACATAAAAGGTAGTGCCTCTGCTCGTATCTTGTAAGGTGTTTTCGGTCTGAGCCATTAAGGTGCGCACTGCCTGCAAAAGTTGCTAAGTCTATTAAAGGGTTACTAACGGTCTAAATTTTCCAAAAGATTTTTTCAGCGTACCGCTGATCTCACCGACGGTGGCATAAGCTTCTACCGCCTGACAGATATAGGGCATGAGATTTTGGCTGTCCTGCGCTGCCACCAGTAAGTTGGCCAGACATTCTTCAACTTTTTTATTATCGCGATTGCTTTTGATCTCTTTTAGTTTGGCGACTTGTTTTTGTTCCAGCTCCGGATCTATACGCTGGACGTGCTGCGCTTCTTCTCCAAACTCTCCCTGAGCATCGATAAATGAATTTACACCGACAACAAGACGCGTTTTATTTTCTACATCTTGATGGTATTCATAAGCGGCGTCTTGAATTTCTTTTTGTATGAAGCCGCTTTCTACAGCTTTGATGGCGCCGCCCAGTTCTTCTATTCGTTTCAAATATTCGACCACGGCTTCTTCTGTGCGGCTGGTCAGGTCTTCTATATAGTAAGAGCCACCCAGTGGATCGGCAACACTGGTGACGCCTGTTTCAAAGGCCAAAATTTGCTGTGTACGCAAAGCCGTAAGGGCAGAAGCTTCAGTCGGTAGAGCAATCGCTTCGTCTTTGGCATTTGTATGAAGAGATTGGCAACCACCAAGAGCCGCTGCCAGAGCTTCCAGTGTTGTGCGAACAATATTATTGTCCGGTTGTTGCAGCGTAAGAGATGAGCCGGCGGTCTGCACATGGAAACGCAAACTCAATGATTTTGGATTTTTTGCGCCAAAGCGCTCTTGCATTATTTTGGCCCAGAGCCTGCGAGCCGCCCTGAATTTAGCTATTTCTTCGAAGAGATTCATTTGTGCCACAAAGAAAAAGCTCAGTTGCGGAGCGAATGAGTCGACGTCAAGACCGCAGGCAAGAGCTGCTTCTACATATTCGATGGCATTGGCAAAGGTAAATGCCAGCTCCTGCACAGCTGTCGCACCGGCTTCACGGATGTGATAGCCCGAGATCGAAATCGTGTTCCATTTGGGCATCTCGCGGGCGCAGTAGGCAAAAATGTCAGTGATTAAGCGCATCGAGCCCTTGGGCGGAAAAATGTAAGTATTGCGAGCTTCGTATTCTTTGAGGATGTCATTTTGGATAGTGCCTGTCAGTGCCGAGGCTTTGACACCTTGCTTGATCCCTACCGCACGGTACATGGCAAGCAAAATAGCGGAAGTGGCATTGATCGTCATCGATGTGGAAACTTTGCCCAGATCTATGTCCTGGAAAAGTCTCTCCATGTCATAAAGAGTGTCGATTGATACTCCGGTGCGGCCCACTTCACCCAGAGCCATCGGATCGTCTGAGTCCAGACCCATTTGGGTTGGCAGGTCGAAGGCGACAGAAAGGCCGGTTTGTCCGTTAGCTAAGAGATATCTAAACCGTTTATTGGTTTCATCTGCGTTTCCGAAGCCTGCATACTGGCGCATGGTCCAGACCCGCGACCGGTACATGTCGGCGTAGATGCCCCGTGTGAAGGGAAAAGAGCCTGGTTGACCCAGCTCTTTCTCGCTATCAAAATCGGGCCTGTCGCTCGGACCCCAGAAGTATTTGTTATTCATATAGATAGCCAGGTTGATAGCTTTGTCAGCCGTATAATGAGACTTCGCCTTTTTCCATATTATTGTAAGGGAGGACTTCGCCTCGTGAAGTACTGTGAGAATATCCTTGAAACAATAGGTCGCACACCTCTTGTAAAGCTCCAGAAAGTATCAAAGGGGCTAAAACCCACAATACTGGCTAAAGTCGAGGTTTTTAACCCGGGCGGCTCGATCAAAGATCGGCCGGCTCTGAAAATGATCGAAGAAGCCGAAAAGGCCGGTTTGTTAAAGCCGGGCGGCACATTGATCGAGCCCACATCCGGCAATACCGGTACCGGTCTGGCTCAAATTGCCGCTGTCAAAGGATACCGTTGTATCCTGGTCTGTCCTGACAAGGTCGCCCCCGAAAAAATCAATTTGCTCAAAGCTTATGGCGCCGAAGTTGTAATTGTGCCCTCGACTGTTTCGGCCGGTTCTCCTGAAAGTTATTATTCGGTGGCTAACCGTTTGACAATGGAGATCCCGGGCGCTTTTCAGCCCAATCAGTTTGCCAATCCTAATAATCCGCTCGCTCACTATGAATCGACCGGACCTGAGATATGGGAAGCAACCGATGGCAAAGTCACCTGTGTCGTTGCCGGCGTCGGTACTGGCGGTACCATATCCGGTACTGCCAGATATCTTAAAGAAAAAAATCCGGCCATAAAAATAGTCGGCGCCGATCCTGAAGGCAGTATCTATTCCGGTGATACACCAGGCTCGTATAAAGTCGAAGGCATTGGCGAAGATTTTATTCCCAAATCTGCCGACCTGAAAATAGTCGATCATTTTGAACGCGTTTCGGATAAAGAATCTTTTCTTATGACCAGAAGACTGGCCCGGGAAGAAGGTTTGCTCGTTGGTGGCTCCTGCGGTACCGCTACTGTAGCAGCCCTGCGCGTGGCGGCGACAATGGGTGAAAACGACGTCATAGTCGTGATTTTGCCCGACGGTGGTCGTGGTTATATCAGCAAAATATATTCTGACGATTGGATGCGTGAATTTGGATTCTTACCCTCGCCGGGACTGAGTTTCTATGCCCAGGATTTGCTCGAGCACAAAGTCAACCATGACAAAGTGCCGGTCATGATTACAATCAAACCCGAAGATTCGGTCAAAGATGCTATCGATCTGATGAACCGCTATCAAATAGATCAGTTGCCGGTTGTCAGCGAATCGGGCCAAAATGTCGGTCACATAAATGACCTGGTGGCCATGCAAATTGTTTATGAGCGCAAAAATCCAGAGCATACCAAAATCAGTGCTGTCATGGGCAGACCTTTTCCGCAGCTGGATGTGATGAGCGAGATTGACGCTCTCTATCGGCAATTTAAACTGGGCACAAATATGGTGATTTTGACCAGAGAAGGAAAAGCTTGTGGCGTTTTGACCAAATTTGACATCGTTGCCCATTTGCAGGCAAATGCTGCCGTCGAAAGCGAGTTGCCTGCTCACACCCGGTCAAAAGACAAGAGCACTAAAATTTCTGTTTAGCTTATAAAAGGAATAAAGCAATGAAGTTTTCTACCAGAGCTATCCATGCAGGCCAGGAGCCGGATCCCACCACCGGTGCCGTATGCACTCCTATATATCAGACTTCTACATATGTGCAAGAAGGTCTCAATAAGCATAAGGGCTATGAATATGCCCGCACGCAAAATCCTACAAGAGACGCTCTGGAAGCCTGCCTGGCCTCGATGGAAGGGGGCGAACACGGCCTCTGTTTTGGATCGGGTCTGGCTGCTGAAGGCTGCATCATGCATTTGCTTTCTGCCGGTGACCATGTCATTTGCGGTGATGATGTATATGGCGGCACTTACCGCCTTTTTGAAAAAGTCTGGAAACGCTATGGCCTGACTTTTACTTTTGTAGATGCTTCCGATCCTAAAAAGGTAGAAGCGGCAATTGAGCCCAATACAAAGCTCATCTGGGTAGAAACACCAACCAACCCCCTGCTTCGCCTCTGTGATATCAAGGCTATAGCCGCCATCGGCAAAGCTAAAAATCTGATTACGGTGGTGGACAATACTTTTGCCAGCCCTTATTTGCAAAATCCTATCGCCATGGGTGCCGACATTGTCGTCCATTCGGTAACCAAATATCTTGGCGGGCATAGTGATGTCGTCGGTGGTGCGGTAATAACCTCGCGCGATGATCTGTATGAAACTCTCAAATTTCATCAGAACGCTGTCGGGGCTGTGCCCGGACCTTTCGATTGTTTCCTGGTTTTACGTGGAGTAAAAACTCTGGCTGTGCGCATGGAAGCCCATCAAAAAAATGCCATGGCTATTGCTCAGTATCTGGAAAAACATCCGGCTGTAGAAAAAGTGATGTATCCTGGCCTGCAAAGCCATCCGCAGCATGATCTGGCTAAAGCGCAAATGAATGGTTTTGGCGGCATGGTCAGCTTTGTGCTCAAAGGTGGTCTGGAAAGTGCTAATCAATTTTTAGGCGCTACCAAGTTATTTGCCCTGGCTGAGAGCCTTGGCGGAGTTGAATCTCTGGTTTGTCATCCAGTCTCTATGACTCACGGATCGATCCCCAAAGCCGAACGCGATGCCCGTGGTGTCGTCGATGCTCTGGTCAGACTTTCGGTCGGCATTGAAGACAAGGATGATTTGCTTGCCGACCTGGAAGCTGGTCTGGCTAAAGTGTCTGTTCTGGCCGGTTCTAAGTCAAAGTGAAGCTGAGTAAATCTGAGTAAGTCAAAGGCTAAGGCAAAATCAGTCTGAGTCTAATCTTGAGTAAAATCGGACTGCGTTTCAGTACTTTCCCTGTTGATCAAAACTTGAATAGTATCTCGCAGTTGCTCGGCCAGTTTGTGTCGTACGCTATGAGGATTGGTTTTGTACTCTTCCAGGAAAGGTGCCAGATCGATTGGTGGGGCAACGTGCAAATATGCTTCGCGCTTGGCCAGTTGCTTCGGTCTTTTAATGCGATAAAGTTCTCTTTCCAACTTGAGCACCATTTCCGCCATTCGCTCCTGACTGGGATTGCTCTGTACATAGTCCGGTTGCCAGCTGGCAAGTTGAGCCACTTCGTTCAAAGCAGCCAGTTCTGCTTTTAGTTCTTTTTCTTCGGCGGCGCTCAAATGCTGCCCCAGTTTCTCTCTTAAATGCGCGCTCAATTGCCAGGCCTGATCGATTGTTCTGGCCTGCCGTAAAATTTGATCCTGGTTTTTTCTTCCACCTGTTCCAGGTCAAGTCCCCGGCCCACCACCTCGATCGAATAATTTTTGGCGGCAAGATCATGGCCACCGCGTTCAACCGAAAAGTAGCCAAGGCTTTGTAAAGCTAGACCGGCGAGGCCATGCCATTCATCAAAAGCTTCGCGATTGCACATAAAAACGAAACGTCGCTCACTGCGGCGAGCAAGTTCGAGACATAATTTTGGATCTGTTTCGTCGGCGTGATTGGGCGTTATAATCAGGCCCTTATCTGGGGGCAGGCTTTTGAGCAAAGCTAGATCCTGTTCCTGGATATGCAGCGTATTGTGTCGTTGCAGGTCTATCTGTATTAATTTTTGGGCCAGAGGCAGAAGCCAGGGAGACGGTCTGGCTGGTTTGAAAGGTTGCATGCCCGACCTTTAATCAAAAACGCCGATTTTTAGTTTGCGCCGCAGATCTTTTACTTTGATTGCTTCCTGTCTATATTTTTTTGCTTCACTGGCATTGTTTATCTGATCAGAGTAATCGGCCAGAGCATTGAGCGACTCGATCAAAAATTTTATACCCTGGCCATTATAAAGCCCGGCATTTTTTTCGCTACCAAAAGTCTTGAGTATGTTGTAAGCGTTATTGAGCTCTACTCCGCCGTCCTTAAAATTGCTGCGATCGCGGTCAAATTGGCCGATGCGCAGCCAGGTTTTAGCTACGTCCAAGTCGCTTACCTGGCCTTTCGAGTGCTCTCTGGCCTGCCGATAGATCTCCAGCGACTTTTTAAATAATGGTCGGGCCACATCAAATTCATCTTGACTGACATGGCTTTCGGCCAGGTCCAGATCTAATGCCGCGAGCTGAGGATCATCATCATGCACAAGTTTGGAATAAGTCTTGATCGTGCTGGTCAGGAGCAGTTCTTGATGTTCGTAATCACCGACGGCTCCTAATTGTTTTGCCGTCGAGCGAATGCCATTAATCAGAGCAGAAAGACGCATTTCCAGTTCTCTTTCACCCATATGCGACTGTCCATCTACTTTGTCGGAGATCAGCTTATCTACTCTATTTATTTCTTGCATCGAGATGCTAAAAGTATTGTGCGCTCTCTGTCTGGTTACTTCGGACATTTGTGCTATGACATCAGCTTGTTTATCAAATTGATTGGATTTCGAATAAAGGGTCAATCTCGAGCGATAGACATTCATCAATCGTCCATAATGGTCACCCAGTTTTTTAGCAAATTCCTGGGCGAGCCTCAGTTCTTCTTCCGCCTCAGGATAGTGGCCTTCGCTGGTAAGATTGTCGCCGCGTGTCAGAAAATATTCGTATTGCCACTTATCTATCAGATGACCGCCGTCGCTGACCGGCCCATCCCATAAAAAGACCAGCCAATAGCCCACTCCAACAAGAAAACAAAAGACCGATAAGAGCGCTAATTTTGGCGGTGAGGGCCATTTTGATTGTTTGGCTTTGACAGCTATTGCGGCGTTGGCACTTGATAGCGCGGTGACATCCTGTGGTGCAGTTAGTCCTGGCCCAAATTTGAAATCGGACGTTTGTATGGCGCTGGCTCCTATACTTTCATTTTCCGCTTTGTCTGCGCGCAACTCTATATTTAGGCTGGGTATATTTGTACGGGAAGCGCTCAGAGAAGACTTGGGCAGAGCCTGATCAAAAAGTTCGAGGTAGAGGGCGGCCACATTTTCAAAACGATCGGTCGGTGATTTTGCCAGACAGCGAAAAACTGCATATTCCATTTTTTGCGAAATCACTACATCCGGTGCCACCTCTTTAAATGATAGTGGCTTTTCTTTGAGATGTTTGTGCATGGTATCGATAGCGGTATTGCCGACAAGTGGACGGCGGCCGGTCAGTGTTTCGTACATGAGACAGCCCAGACTATAAAGATCGGAGCGGTTGTCCAGCGGCTTGCCAGAGCATTGCTCAGGACTCATATAGAGTGGACTGCCAAAAACTTCACCGGTGCGCGTCAGACTTTGCGACTGTTCCCCCGGCACTTCGCTTATTTTGGCGATGCCAAAGTCTACCAGTTTTACTATGACATCGCCGTCGCCTTCTGGGCAGAGAAACAGGTTACTGGGTTTCAGATCGCGATGTATCACACCCTTAGAATGTGCGTGGTCAAGGCCGGCGCAGGCCTGTCTAAATACTTCGCGCGCTTGCTCTTCCGGTAAAAATGTTTCTTTGTCCAGGAGTGTGGCAAGATCCTCACCGGCCAGATAGTCCATAACCAGATAGGCTTTGCCATCGGCGGTGATACCAAAATCATGTACAGCCACGACATTGGGATGATTGAGATTGCTGGCCGCCTTGGCTTCGTACTGGAAGCGCTGAAACATCGAAGCATCGGAAACCAGATAAGGGTGAAGCAGTTTGACTGCAGCGATACGCCCTATATATTTGTGTTTGGCTTTATAAATGGTGCTCATTCCGCCTACGCCGAGCACAGATAAAAGCTCATATTTGTCAGCTATAACCGTACCGATAAGCGGATCAGTCAATACCGGCATCAAGGTGCCACCATCGTCAGGACAAGATGCACGATCGTCGTTGTATTCTTTTTTACAGGTTAAACAGACTTTCCGCAAAGGTCGAATGCCGCCAGCAGTGGAGCTTGAGAGGTAACGATACAGTAAATTAGTTTATTAAGGAAGGGCTGGCTACTGGGGCCTTATTCATTGCTTGCGCATAAATGACGAAAGCAAACCTACTGCCATGATAGCTAAGTTGACCAGATAATAGTTGAGCTCGCTAGATGCTGAAGGATCAGTTGGATTTTCTGTGCCGGAAGCGGCGACAGCAACTATAAACTGATCTCTGAACGGTCCCAGAGCCAAGCCGAGTAATAATCCCCCTGTGGCCGCAGTGATTACTTTTGCCCCCTGCTTATAACCGGCGACACGATACATAACTTTGCCAAGAGTAAAAAAAAGAAAAAATTCAATCACATAGCCATAAATGCCCAGAGGCATATAGAGGGTAAGAGGTGCCACATAGCCATAAGCAACTCCCAGTAGAAGCATGGCCAGGCCAAGACGCAGCAAAATCTGGGGAGAGGCTTTTAAAACATGGCTGGTAAAGCGTCCGGCGCACTTTTTGCAACGGTTGCCCACAGCGCAGGGAACGAAGCATCTGGGACAGATCTGCTCATTGCAATCTACACACTTAAGTGCCGAGTCGCCGCATATATGTGTGACTGATAGATTTTTCAAACTCAATATTTTATTTCCAGGTCAGGCGCATGGCCTCAAGAGTCCAATTGTGCACTCATGACTTTTGATTATACCCAGGCCGGGCTCGACATTAAAATAAGCCCTCCATTTTTTACGCACCGGTAATTGAGACCGTATTTTATAGATAAACAGAGGAGAAATTATTTTGACAGAGGCCCAGACAACAGGCTCTTCTAAGAGTGACCAGAGAGTTAGTTTTATCGGTATGGGGATCATGGGTTCGGCCATGGCTTTCAATCTGCTCAAGGGTGGAGTGGATGTAAAAGTCTGGAATCGCAACCAGTCAAGAGCTGTTTTGCCTCAGCTGGAGAGCGCCGGAGCCGTTGTGGCAACAGATCTTGCTGATTGTCTCGACGGAGCGGTGGTTGTTTTTACCTGTCTGGGGGACGAAGATGATGTGATCTCCCGATTGACCGGTGCTTCCGATTCGCTGCTGGCCTTACGGGAAAGATGCGCCCAAAATTGCCTGGTCGCGGATTTCAGTACGATCGGGCCAAAAGCTGCCCAGACTATATCTTCTCGCTTTTTACCTGCAGGCCTGAGCTTCTTGGATGCGCCGGTGACCGGCGGAGATGTGGGGGCTAAAAATGGCACTTTAACAATTATGGTCGGAGGTGAAAGAAAAGACTTCGAGCAGCTTTTGCCTCTTCTCAATATGATGGGTAAAAATATCCACTTTTGTGGGCCATCGGGTTCGGGGCAAGCCCTCAAGCTCTGCAATCAGGTGCTTTGCGCCGTCAATATGGTTTCGGTTTGCGAATCGTTCAATCTAGCCGAGTCTCTTGGCCTCGACCCCTCCCTCGTGGTTGATGTCCTGCAGTCCGGCGCCGGTGGGTCTTGGGCTCTGGCCAATCTTGGCAAACGCATCTTGCAAGATGATTTAAAGCCTGCTTTTTCTCTGCGCAATATGCTCAAAGATTTGCGGCTGGTTTTCGAGTCTATAGACGCCGGTGAGCAAGGTGATATATCGCCTGCTACGCTGCCCGGTACCCAGCTTTCGCGGGAGCTTTTTGCCAGAGTAGCGCGGCAAAGCCTGGAAGCCCCGGACCAATTTGGCACGCAGGCCATGATCCGGGCTTACCCTTCAAATAAATAAGGACTATCTTTCCGAAGAATTAAGTAAAAGATGAGTACAGAAGCCACTTCAAGTTGGTAGCATGTGAGGTCTATAGGTTGTGGCTCCCGGGTTCGCCGTGAACTCAGGCCGCCTCAAAATATGCATCATTTAGGACCCTGAGAGGAAATATCAATGTCTCAAACAGCTACAGCGACTGCTCCCACAGTAATGGATACAGCTTTGCTGGATGAAGTAGTTCATTGGGTAAAGACCTTGACAGCAGTTGGTGTTTCACCAGACACTGCCGTTAAAGTCACCACCGAGCTGCTTCTGGCCGCCAGCGCCCAGGCTGACGGAGAAGAATACGGCGAAGAAGATTTTGAAGAGTTCGAAGAAGAATAATAGAAGCCATTTTGCCGTTTTGAGAGGGCTTTCTGCTTGTCAGGAAGCCCTCTCTTTCTGTTAGGCTTAATTTAGCCTGATTGTTTTGTCCATGGTTGTTTTGTCCAGTTTATTTGGCGAGTGGATCGACCAGGGTGCGTGGGCAAAATGCAGTTAAGCTGGAAATTACTGTCCCGGCCCCGGGAGGTAGATTAAACAATTTCATTGGAAATGCAGGACAATGCCTCTGTGCCGCCGCCGTCCAACGGCGTTCTCATCCGGAGTGGGGCGCGCTATCTAAGGTATAGAGTGCGCAGCTCGATTCTGGCTCTGGCCTTAATTGTTGCTCTTTCACCGATCTGGCTTTTCTGGTCTTGCCGTGCTGCCTTTACCTTGATATCGGCCATTTTCGCTGCCCTGGGTCAGGGTCGACCGGTGCCCGAATTTTACGAATTTATGGCTTTTTTCTACCTTTTTTTGACACTGGTGGGAGTTTTTGCTGTTTATGTTTGTCTCGATACAAAAATTTCATTTGATAGCCAAAATCTAAAACTGCCTGTGAGTTTTTTATTTGAACTGCGCGGGCGTTTGTCTCGTTCGTGGAAAAGTCTTGCTCTTGTAGACTTTCGTGATCGCCAGGGCCGAGGCGATCACTGCAAAAATATGATTTTGATTTTTGAAGGTGGCGCTTGTGTCTGTCTTTCTTTGACTGGTATGAAAAGAGAGTCTCTGCGCGAGCTGATCCAGGCTGTGCAGTTATTTGCGCCACAAGCTAAATTTTTGCCGGAACTCAAGACCCTGGACCTCGATTTGGTTAGTGGTTTTGATATTGGCCCGGCTCAAGCCCTCCATCCATCTTATACACATCTCTGGGAAGATGAGCTCTCCAATAGATTTGGCTCGACAATTTTTGTCCCCCTGGAGCCCGGTGCGCGATTGCAAAACGACCTTATTACAATCAGCGGCCAGCTTTGTTTCGGTGGTCTATCGGCGATTTATCTGGCCGAGCAAAAAAACTTCGGTCGGGTGATTTTGAAAGAGTCGGTGCTGCCTCTGGGCTGCGATGAGGCCTTAAAAAGCAAGGCCATACAAATGTTTGAGAGAGAAGCGGCGATACTGACTGAGTTGAAACATGAGCACATTGCCGCTGTGCGCGATTTTTTTGTCGAAGCAGGGCGGCACTATATTGTTTTGCAGCATATCGAAGGTATTGACCTCAGGCGCTTTTTGCATGAGCAAGGTGCGCAACCGGCAGCGGTGGCATTACGCTGGCTTGATGAGATGGCCGATATTTTAATTTATCTACACAGTCATACACCGCCGGTAGTGCATCGTGATGTCACTCCGGATAATATAGTCCTGGCCCGCGACGGTCATTTGAATCTAATCGATTTTGGTGCTGCCAATACCATGATGGGCACTGCCACCGGCACACTTGTCGGTAAGCAATCTTATATTTCACCGGAACAGTTTAGAGGCAAGGCTTCTGTCCAGAGTGACCTTTATTCGCTTGGTGCTACTATTTATTTTGTTCTCACAGCGCTCGATCCCGAGCCCTTAACACGTCTTATTGTGCCGCTGCACGAAAATTTGCATGGACCGGCAAGCTCGCTGCAAATGGAGTTGGCTAAAATAGTACAGGATTTGACTGAACAGGATGCGGTAGACCGTATCAAAAGCAGTGTGGAATTAAAGACAAGGATCGAGAGTCTTGCTTCCATCGGTCCGAGGCTGGAGCGTTAGCTTGATGGAAGAAATAAAACCTGCATCCTTGCTTGCCACTGCCGCTGACGATACTCAAGCGGCAACTCCCACTCCGACTCGTTCTGAGCGGGCTTTGAAAGAGTTTCAGAAGATAGCTCACAGCTCGGGCAATTTTAAAACAAGCGTTTTTGCTGGTCCTGGGCATGCCGTGTTGGCAAAAACACTGGGGCCTTTCAGTCTGTTTCGCACGGTCAAACAATCCGCTCCTGTATTTTCAACTTTGCTTAAACTAAATTTGTTGCTCAGTGTGATGGTTGTTTTCTTTTTTACATTTCAAATTGCTTCTTCCGGTAACTCTCTGCGCGATAGTTTTTTGGCCATCGATAATCTCGGCCGGGCTTTACCGGCGATGATTTTATGGACGCTGGGACTGGCTGTTCTGGCTGGTTTACTCTGGCTTTTTCAGAGGCCCAAACGTCTAAAAATTATGCCTGACATGATGGTTTTGCGTACTGATTTAAATGACAGTTTTTTCGGTGAACTGGTCATACCCTGGCAGAGTCTGGAAAAAGTGGAAGTAGTGCACAAAAAATTTATGGGATGGCATGAAAGCGAGCCCAGGGTCGATATCACAACAGCTCTGGGTATTAAACATTCGATCATGCTGGACGAACTTTTAGTCGACAATTCGGAGGCGTCTTTTGTCAATGCTGTCCGTACATGGGCGCCCTGGGCCGCCAGTGGTCTGACTTTCCGTAAGAAGGCCCCAGCACAAGATCTACATAAGGATAATCCAGATGATGGTCGATTGACTGAACTCTGGTTGCATCAATTTAGTGTCAGTAATGGGCGCAAACAATCTGATTTGCTTGCTCCAGGCGCTATATTGCCAGTAGCACCCGAGGATGGGCCGACCGTTTTTTCTAATATTAGTCCAGATAATAACAGCGTGTCTTTAAGATACAAACGGCGGCGTTATGAAATATTGAGCGTGCTTGGTGGAGGTGGACAGGGCAACACTTATTTGGCCTCCGGCTTAGTTTCTGATTTAGACTCTGGTTTGGCTTCTGGTCTAGATTCTGGTTTAAATTCGGTTATAGGCGCAGCGACCGAAAATACCTGGTCGGAGGTTGTCTTAAAAGAATATATTTTGCCTGTTTATCGCGGTAGCAGTGTCCTGGAGAAATTGAGCATCAAATTGGCGGAGGAAGCCAGTCTCCTTGCACGGTTAGATCATCCCTCGGTGGTGAAAGTCTATGATCACTTTGTCATTGACTACCGTGGCTATCTGGTTCTCGA
>Ga0116230_10004552_pt1 | contig 13585 bp, 6 predicted proteins | sample S1TSphfallax_3_FD_88678 | JGI IMG/M metagenome (GOLD analysis project Ga0116230, IMG submission 88678) | Host-associated microbial communities from peat moss isolated from Minnesota, USA - S1T2_Fd - Sphagnum fallax MG | ecosystem: Host-associated > Plants > Peat moss > Unclassified | place: USA...
TTGTTGTCATTGTGTGGCCAATTTACCCAAAACTGAAATTATGGTTTCTGATGAGCTTGAGAGTCTATAAGAAAGGAGTAGATGACATACTTTACGTGGAGAAATGCCCTTGGTATTTGCTCCAAGATTGGAGTCCTAGTTCTGCAATTACCAACAAGCATCAATATTAGTCTAGGATGAATCCTCAAAGTTTGATTCAAAGTCAGAAGCCCTTGAAGTTTCTCCCAGTTAATTTCTTCACAGGAAAAAATAAATTAACACTATTGGCCAAGAGAATTCCATACAAGGCTCTATGTCAGCATCAAACTCCGTTAGAGGCAACTTATATACTCTTTGGTATGAAAAGGTGGGTTTTCCTCCTCAGGGTACTATTTTTCCAGCCAGGGGAACTGGCACCCACATTGGCACCTTCATCTATTTCACCGAGGCCTCTTAGGGGCCATACGAAGCCCAAAAATGTAAGCTTTGAACTCAAAGACCCTGATTAAGTCTAAGCATGGGATATTTGTAATACTTAGAAATAAGTTCAATGGATTTTGGGATTTCCACAGTGGTACCAACATAGGTGCTGTTTTGCCCAAGGCCTAATTTTTCAATGAATATAACTCTTTCTCATATGATGAAAATTCTGACATTTGGCGGTGCCCTCATTATCAAGCATCATCAGTACTTTATTCATTGCACTCCTCCATCATAATGGATAAATGTTACTCTTGTCAAAACATATCATCACCAAGTTACTTCTTTACACTCTTTGGCCACATTATAATGGCCATCACCCTTTGATGATCACTCTTTGATTGAATGAAACTAGGTCTCATCATCAGTACTGCCTACACAATCCCCCTTCTTTCTGCACAATGATCACATGGAGCATTGAGTTTTGATCATGGAAATTTGGCACCTGAAGTAGGAAACTACACCAGTAGTTACGATTTTCTACTATATACCCAATCATAATTTGTCTCCTGAGATCTCTCAGGTATGCTCCAGGATGTTGTAATTGGGTGACCCAGGTTTCAGACTAGTACTGGCATAGTAAGGACTAACCAACCATCTCTCCCCAGTGGTGGCAAGAGACTACCTTTGGTGTTGCACCCCCATGAGTTCTATAAACAATTTGCCAAGTTAACCTTTATATGCAAAGGTGGTGGAATAAGTATGGCACATAACCTATACATATTCCTTGAAGAATCCCAAGGGTTGTTTTCCATGTTACCCACTCATTCACTATTTCTCAATCAAATTGTTGATCTCAAAATTATGGAAATGGGCTTTCATCTCCCCTCTATTACTTGGTTACCCAACTTCATGGCAAAATTTTGTAGGTAAAGGCCCAACGGGAGGTCAGTGGAAATGTGAAAGGTTTCAGGGCACCTGCTCTACAGATACTGAGCTGATGGCCGGTTCCCAATTTCTACAACGTGCTACTCTCACCAAATTCTGAGAGTCTAGAGCCCAGTGGGGTCGAGCACCCACTAAAGTTATGGGTCTGGGACAAAAGAATTTTAGGAATAGTGAGTGAGTCAGTCACTTTTCTTACATGAATAAAAACCCAACCTAAAGATCCTGGTGAGTCTTTAGAATATAGGTGTATACAAATCAATAAAGATTGGTGAAGAGAGAACAACTTACTGGTTCCGTGCAGCTTGAAGAGAGAACCATAGTCCTGGATGGGGCCTAGATAGTGATGGACTTCCAAAGTGCATTTGAACAGACTCTCCATTGAACACATTTGCTTGGGCCTGCCCTGAGAAACCCAATGACGGATCCCAGCTTGGACTAGGCCCCGCTCCCCAAGGAGTGGTCATTGGCATCCATGACAAGGAAGGCTGGTTGATACCTTCAGCCTATACCATCCATTACACGTAAGGAGGATCGGAGTGAGGATAGATTAATTGCACATTTACATCTTATGTGAAACAATATAGAAAAACCCATTAATGACCCTTGCAAACAATTTCTTTCCCTCTAATTTATTTATAAGGATGCTGAGAAAGCTTAAGTAGGACTAGGGAATTCATTCAAATCATCAAAATTGTTTTCTCTTGCTGGGTTAATTTGGTGGAAATGTGACTTACATTATTGCTCAAATGGAGACTCGGGGGATTCAAGACCCCCCTTTTTACAAATGAAAAGTGGTGGTTCACATCTTGAAGCAATGTGGTGGGAGGTTGACAGATTGTCACACTTGGTCCAGCAACACTTTTTAATAGCTTTTGCAACGAGTCAGGGGATGATGATCCTTTCTCAATAGCATTGCCTTCAGCAGCTGCTGCTGCTGCTTCCACAGCTACTAGTCCCAAATTCTCTGAAGTAGTATTAGTACTCAAGGAGATTTCATTTGATGATGATGATGGCCACCCTAACCCTAACCTAGCTGCCCCCGGAAAACCACCTGAAGATGGCATATGGACCATGGCCGATTGTCCTAAACCTCGTGCTGGGCATGGTGGGGGAAGCTGGTGTGGTGGTGCTCCTGGTCTCTCATAATTCTTAGGCCCTCCAGCTGTGATGACATGCCGAGGTAAGTCCGGGCAGGAGCCATGATCTTGGAGTACTCCAAATTGAATCTCCTTGCAAAACTTGTTGCCAACTGAACTGGTTCTTTCAAAAAGAGGACTACATTGTGAAGATGAGAATCCAGTGTGAGGGAATATTCCAGTACTGTTAGCGAATATTCGAGAGCTGTTAGGGAATACTCCAGCACTGTTAGGGAATGTTCCGGTGTTAGGCATTAATCCTTCCAGGAATTGGGCGGACGATAACTGCACCTGGTGAGGAGGCTCCACATTTGGATTCAGCTTGTTATGAAAGCAGCTGGCAAAATCCCTTGGAGGAGGAGGAGCAGCGGCAGCTGGAGCTTGTGTGCAGGCCCAAGCTGGACAGCTAGTAGATACTGGGTTGGACTGCAGACTGTTGTTGCAAGCAGCTGCAGCTGGTACCCCAATGAACTCTCTCTCTGCAAATGGCAACCTCAAGCTACTTGTTTGATCTGGCTGCTGCTGCTGCAGGCAGCTTGTTGATGATCCGGGATCGGGACTCCTGGTGTAGATGTGAGTCGTCGTCGTCGTCGTCGTTGTTGTTAAGCTCCTCCGGCTGCTGCTACTCATCAGCTGAACATAATCATCTAAACCTCCAGCAGCTCCTACTCCTCGCATCAATGGCCGCCCACTGCAACTTGGATCAACTGCTGCTGCTGTTGTCATCAACATGAGTGTGGATGATAATGATGATGATGTACTAATTTGCCGCGAAGTTTGTCCTAGAGTTTGCAGCCGTTTATAACTACCACTAGGATTAGGATCAGTCGAGGGCGACGGGACTCGCGCATGATCTCTAGCTACTGCTGGTGCTCTGCAAATTTCCAACCGCTCAAGAAGAGATCCTGCAGCAGCTTCGAGTCCTTGATCATAATGAGACGCTCTTGCGGAGACAGAGTGATTCACATTCTTTCCTTCACCAGTACAACTAGTATTATTGAGGACGGGGACAGGAGCAGCAGCAGCAGAAACAACAGGCCTTGTACCAAAGCTGAGGTCAAGACTAGGTTGATCTGTGACCACTGCTGCTGCTGTAAGTGCAACTGAGGCTTTCATAGCTTGATCAGAGCTGCAGCTTTGTATTTGAGTACGGTAGCCCGTTTTGGCGGTGGTTGCTCCTGCTGCTGCCGTTGCGGCTTCTGCTGAGATTGAGGAACGCAAACTCAGTTGCAACCACTCATGAGGAGGTTCACCCGAATTGAACCCAGTCTCAGGTAGTCTCCTTTTTGAGCCTGCAGTAGCTGCTGGAGCTAGAGTCCAAGAACGCTCATGATTACCATGGTCCAAGCTGCCTGCTGCTGGAGATGAGTACTCATGCAGCCTTCTACATGCGGATCTACTCATCAGTTTGTTGCTGCTACTGTTGTTGTTGTCGTCGTCATCTGTGGATTCGTCATGAAGAAGTAGCTTATGCTGCTGCTGCCGGTACTCATGAATGTCACGAGTCTGCTGCTCTGCGGTGGCCTCAGAATTAACAGTGCCGCTGGTACAAGCAGGTTCAGAAGTCACGTGGGTAAGTCCAGGAGCTTTTGACGTAGCTTCGGCTAGCAGTGGCAGTCGCTCGTTTTGTGGTCTAGTATAACCAATCTCGACGTCCTGATCAGTATTCTGATCATCACGATGCAGGAATGGAGTTGATGGAAAGAAAGATTGCTCGACAAAGTTCAGATTAGTTTGATCGGCGGGTGCTAAAGCTGTAGCTAGTGGTTGAATCCTCATCAGTATCTGAGCTGAAGGAAGAAGAAGGCTTGGATCATCATCGTCTTCTGCCGGCTCCTGCGGCTGCTGCATCATCGTGGTTGTGGTAGTGGCGGCGGCGGCCGCAGCATTAAGACCTGAGCTCATGGACGTTGTGAGATGTGCAGCATGACGCTGCTGCAGGTGGTCGACGACCTCATATTCTTCTGGGGCTTCTTCAGTACTGGACTTGGAGCTTTCTGGATCCGTCATATGGTGCTCAGATGTCAGATCGGAATCACCACAAATTTGCTGACGATCCGCGCAGGGAATAAGTTCTTGTAGCTGCTGATGATGAGAAGCAGCACCAGCAGCAGAGATTAGATGATCTACCTTAATCATCTCCTGGGCTGTGCCCAGATTAGTCCTCTGGATCGTGATCTCGAAGTTTCCTTGCATCTCAGAAGCTGATTCATCGCTGTCAAAGCTGGAATGATCAATGTTCAGCCGTGGAGGATCTGTTACAGCAGTTGCAGCTGAGCCGCCTATGCTGATCAGCTGGGATACTACAACTGCTGATGATCCATTCTTCGTCCTGCCACTAGGAAGATGTGACCAGCTGACCGCGCTTAACAAAGGTCGCTCAGGTGCTGCAGCAATTAGCGAGCTACGAGAAGCATTTTTATCAACTACGTCATGAGCTTGATTCCCGTGATGATCGCTTGAATCCTGGTCAAGCAAAATGAGGGTCTGCATGTCATCAAGCAGGTGCTGCGATTGTCTAGCCTCGACTGGATCACTCCCGCAAGCTTGATCCGCTTCCAGGCTACTCTTTCGTACTACTACAATCAGCTCGCGGTTCAAGAGGATGTTTTTCTCGCCCACATTAATAAACTGTACACTGCTGCTTTCCTCGGACTTGCAGCCTCTCAACAGCTCCAAATACATCGCCAGCAGCTTCTTGTATGATATTGTTCTGGAGGAACCTGACTAGAATGGTAAGATTCTCTTGTTGCATGATTAGTGAGTGCAGCAGCTGGAGCTGTATGATTATATGGTTCTCGAGCAATACAGATGATATTTGCATCCGAGACTACGGCTCTCTGACGTTGGCTGCAGGAATGCAGCTCGTGCAGCAGCAGTTCTCGAGATTAGTCCAGCACCAAGGTCCTCTAGCTAGCTAGCTACGAAGTAGTCAGCTAGTGCCCGACACAATGTCCAGCTACTTGAGGCCAGTTGCTGTAAGGTCGATCATAAGGCGCCCGACATGAGCAACTGTCCCTTCGAACCCTAAACTGCAAACATACGCAGCAGCGAACGATAGATCAATTAGATTGCAGCTTTCTTTTCAAGAGCATGAAGCAGAACCTAACATTTCTCTACCACACTCTAATTCACGCCACTCTCTCTCGACAGTCACGTTCTGGAAAACGATTTGCTTTGAAGAGTTTGTTGAGTACACACAAGGGGCGGATGATCAGTTGCAGAACTTGATCTGCAGCAGCCTCCTGCAGCTGCTAGGCTCTCGCTCGATATTGTATTTGTAAAATCCGTCGTTTATAATTCTGCTCGCGTCCTAGCTATCTAGACTTTCATTCCATGAAGAATCTGCTGCTGTAAACTCCTGCTTCTACATACATACATACGCTGCATGATAATCATGTCCAATACAGTCTGCACCATATTATTCAACTTGAGTATGATCAAGTCTCAAGCATGAACATCTCTCCATTAGGCTGTTGTGATCACAGCGGCTTTCCATTATTTTTTTCCAGCTATCTATGCTCTCAGTAATCTCACGGCTCTACCGGTTTAAGCATCGAACAAGTGCAGGACCTCTGAGTCAAATTATGACTCACCATACAATGACATCTGTCTTTCTTTTAATGAGGACGTGTGTTCCCGGAGTTCATAACATGATTAATTAAGTACATGATATTTTCAAGGCACTTCCGCGGCTGTCCAATGGGACTTGCTACTCTTCCTGCAGCAAGAAACAAAGCCCTCTGGCAGTGGAAAGCCTGTGATCACAGCACATTGTGTAGCTGTCATCACAACAGCCTAATGGAAAGAGACCCTAAGTATTGAAAATTGTTTCCCCAGAAGTCCTGCACCATTTGATGAGGACGCATTTGAAGTCCGCCGTGCTGCATACAGCAGAAGAACTCTCGATTGTTACTAGATACTAATCGGATTCTGGATGGACCTGCAACTAGTTCGACTTCGTGACTTAGATTAAGAACTTCTGTCGGGAGTCACGAACTCCGTAATGAATTCGCAACTACTAGACACGACCAAATTCATTCTTAAGTCTTAAATGTGCAGCCCAGCTAGCTAGGTTCTTAACTTCATCGTCCCGAAGAATTGGACTCAAGATTGAATTCAGTAACTAGTTCATTAGTATTCTCTGGAGAAATCAACTAGCTAGTCCATGAAGAAGACGTGATGGTGGTAGCTGTACGGACTAGTTGATGCAGCTAGAGACTCACTCGATAGTAGTTATCCACCGGGGTCGACGATCTAGCTAATTTCTGTTGTGAAATCTTCAAGTTAGTTCTAGTTTCCTTCCAAAGACTGCAGAGCTTCACGAATATGAATTGAGTCGAGGAGAGAATCATAAGTGATGTAGTTCAAATCTTTCTTGAAGTCAGAGTATACTCGAGGAATTTTACATTTTCATGAGCTCTTTCGTCCGATCATGTCTTGAGTAGTTAGTTAGCTAGCTTGCAAGCATCGTTTGTGGATGGCTTAGATCGCGGAGAAGACGCTCTGCTGGATCAGCAGCTTGGGAAGAGGTGAGAATCAGAACGTTAAGAAAGGTGATTCAAAGGATTTGCAAGCGGATGATGTTGATCTGGGTGCGAGACTTACAGTGGAGAGAAGATGCTCATCCGCCAAAAAGCGGAGCAGTTAACTAGTTTTATGCCAGCTCAAGCTCTTTGATGATCGACTTGATCTCATGCACTTCTTCGCAGCTTCGACTTGAACCTTTCTCCAGTTTGCTGGTGCTGCTGCATGCATATTCATACCATTCTTCTTCTGTGAGTTGTTCCTTAGCTGCCGAAGCACGCAGCTTATAGCCCAATTTCCAATCCACTCATCAAACTTCGGCTTTTATAGTAATTACATCCGATTCGCTTCAACCAATTAGTATAGGAAGTCGACTTGGATGGGACAGATCCGGAAACCAGCTGGAGCTGCCGAGCTTACAGCAAGCTGGTGGAGATGACGACGGATGCGGCAACGGCTACCTCTCGAAAAGCTCGAGACTCTAGATTCTCAAGAACCACAGAAAGTGTCGTAAGATGAACTTCTTCCGCGAGGAGCACATAACTTCTACTAGGGTCTACTAGAAGTCGAGAGGTCTAGAAGTGTGGCAATGCCTGAATGGAGCCAGCTCCAAATGCTCAAGGATTTCACGGCTCGGAAGTTTAGAGAACCGGCCGAAAGCATGAGTCCTTTGCAAACTTGTAGTCGCCTATAATCCGTGGCATGACAATTTCTTCCCAGCTTGCCTGCAGCAGAAACACCAAAGTCATTGCTGGCGCACATGAGATTCGATCACATGAGATCATGCAAACTCAGACGTTGTCATCACCGGTGTGTTGTCTCGTCGACGATCCTCCTTGAGAACTTGGAAGCTGGCAGGCACAACAAGGGTTTTAAGAGTGAAATTTCTCAGATGAGCCAGATGAATCGCACTTCAGCGACAGAGAAACATACTGACCCCAGTATTGCAGGAAGCAGGTCTAGCAAGAGAAGATAAACTTCTTGCAGCTTCTACAAGTCTCTTGAAAGTCCAGCGGCAAAAATCGCTTCTTCCTCTCTTCCAAACTTCTTCTGTAGTCCTCACGGAGCTGCCCTTGACCTCAGGGTAACAGTTACGAAAACCTTCCGCAATGGGGGGATTCGGGGCTCAGCACGGCCACGGAAAATGCACTGTTTTTTTCGCTGTAGTACTGTCTCTACACTTGGGCGGCGATTTACAGCAGCAGCTGCACTCCTAGTTGCTGAGCACGACATTCAAAGTTCTGTCTAATGGTCAATGCTGATGATCAGGCCATGTCCGTCTGCTGAACTTCCTTTTCATGCGACGTTCTTGCGCCGGGTACAACAAACTAGCTGGGTCCTGAATCCTGCGTGCAGATCAGCAAAGAAAACGAAGAAAAAGAAACACGTTAGCTAGCAGGAGACCACTAGTTGTAGAAGGAGAACTGATAGAAGAGAAATCTAAAAGAAACACGTTAGCTAGCAGGAGACCACTAGTTGTAGAAGGAGAACTGATAGAAGAGAAATCTGACGGGATTTGAATTCAGACTTGCGTATTGACAAGAAATTGATCACATCTAGAGATCAATGACGACGGCGAGCACAAGTCGACCACTACACAGCTAGCTTGATGACTACGAATTTTGACATGCTAACTGCGTTGAAGCAGCAAGCTGCAATGACCTAGCTTTGATCACTGATCAAACTTTGCTCATCACGAGCAGCAGCTCGTCACACTGTGTACATATCCTGGAATACCACCAAGTCAGCTGGATCACGTCCTTTCTAGAATATACAATCCGATCACCATGCACCATGCTCCTGATCAAGCGGGTGCACTAGCTGGATGCTTAGCATTCAGGTGATCAAACATGGTTTGCCCGCAGTGATCGATATCTCAGCCGGTCGAGAATCGAGATCTGCTGCCAGCCAGCGGCGGCTAATTCTCTATGGCTCTCCCGCTATAAAAATTGTACTTACTCAAAGCAGTAGCAGCAGCAGAAACTCCATAGTCACACTAGCTGCAACTCGACTCGGCCCGCGAGGACGTGCAGGCTCATGAGGATCTTGACTGTGAGTCGACATTGTTTCTACACCACCACCACCACCACCACCTCCTCTTCCTCCTGCTCTAGCTGGTAGATCTGAAATTGGCGGACGGGTTCTTCAACAACCCCTTTTTTTCAAGCAGCAGGGGCTGCTTCTTATCCGGATCGATCGCGACTCCTATTTTTTCCTTTCCGCTTTTTGATCGGTGACCCCAGCTTAGTGAACACGCTGGAAGCAGCTGCAGCAGGGCTGCAAGCTCATTTGCTTGCCGGCCGGGGATGGATCACTTTGACAAGCTTCTTACACTGTAATAGCAGGTGGATCGTACTCAAAGGCTGCTGCCCATGCTTACAGCTCGTCCACAGCTGCTGTCGACCCTGGTATACGTTTTCCCGTCAATCTCTCTGGTCACTATAACCATCTAGTAATTCCACCGAGGAGACCAATTCCGTGATCATGCGCTTCAAGGGTGCACCAACATGCAGCAAAGCAGTATTCACTCCCCAAAACTTCCCAAACCCCAGCTTGCATAGTCTCGACAAAGGAGACTCGAGAGATCTAGTACAAGGAGCTTGTGAGCAAACAAGTAATCAACATAAGAAAATCTTAGTAGCTTCTTCTTCTACTTCTTCTGGATAGCAAGTGTGCCAGAAATCTTGCTCTTGGTCCAAGTGCTCACATCAAAAGAGCACAACACAATATTCATAGAGTTTTTTTTCTTTTGTTGCACACTCCAGGGTGCAAGGACCTTGAAAACCTTAAAACTAAAGAGAGAATCACACACAACACATGGAACCTTGAAAACTCCTCCTCGGTAAGCTCATCATCTTCATCATCACTCCCTCTCACTACTTGCTTGCTAGCTAATACGTCCCACTGATCCCGGCGCTGGCCGGCCGCTGGAGATTTGAGCGAGAGAGAGGGAGAGAGTCCGAGCGCCGCCGTCGCAGCCGACTGGACTACGGATGGATCGATCTCGACAGCCTAAAGAAAAGTGGACACATAAGTGGCCCTCTAGTAAACAGCAGCACACAATAGTGGCCTCTAGTAAAAAACAACATATATACAGTAAGTAGCTCCCAGTAACAAATGTGGGTTTTTTTTCACAGAAAAGGTGGGAGTTACTATTTAATAGATTCCTTTTTGCTTTCTGTTTTACCAGCTAGTAAGCGCTAAAAAGTTTGTTGGCAGCTTGTCCATAAATGGGAGACGTCTAGAAGTGGGCAGTAGATTAGACAGATCTCACTGCACTGCAGGCGGGGTGGGGAAAAACATGGAGGGAAGTCTTTGCCAGGCTTGGTTTGGCTTTGCTTGGGCTTTTACAAGGCTAGTCTTTTAGATTATACCAGCCAGGGTTGACCAATAGGTTAGACATGGGTTAGTTGTCAGTTTTAACTAGCTTGGTTTTTTAACTTTTACAGAGCTAGCTTCTAGTTTTTACAAGGGTGCAGTAGGTTGGACATGGGTTTCAACCAGTGTTGGGCGGTTCTCAAATGGGGACTTGTCCCCAATTCTTGAATGGGTTCTCATTCAGTTCTCAAATTGAGAATCAATGGATATCAAATTTATTGGTAATCAGCTAGAAAATTGACCCTCTGATTCTCATATGGGGTTCTCACTCATGTGAGAACTGAGGATGAGCACCAGATTTTATTTATTAAAAATAAAAATAAAAATCACTTGAGTTTTCTCATAAGACCCAAATCTAGTTCTCAGGTTCGAGCTGTTTTTGATGTAGCTATCAGTTTACTATTAGGTTAAGTTGTTAGATTTAGGTTACTAGTGATTAGGTTAGTGGTTAGATTTGAGTGTGGGCGCATAGCCTCTTTGGAAAGAAGTATAAAGAGCTTCAGAGCTCTTTCTTGCTTCACGGTTGTTTTTGTTTTGGTTTTAGAAACTTGTGGTTCTTGTGAAAGAGTCTAGAGTTTTGCTTTGAGGTTTATTGATTATTAATGTTGTTGTTGTTCCTTCCTTCATGGTTGCTTGGCAGCATTATTGATATTTGTCTTTGGTGGTTGTGATTGCTTAACGCCATTGCTATTGTTGCTACTACTTTTTTCATGGTTTTGGTCTTGTAGCGGCATCGTTACTATTGCTTCCTTCATGGTCATGGTCATTTGGCATCATCATTGTTGTTGTTTCATTCGTGGTTGTGGTCATCTAATGTCATCGTTGTTGGTGTTACTTCTTTCATGGTCACAGTCACTTGGTGCCATCTAGTGCTTTATCTAAAGTACCTTCGCCATTGTTGTTGTTTCTTTCGTGGTTGTGTTCACCTAATGGCATTGTTGCTTTTGTTCAATGAACAACAATGTATTGCCCCTCTTTCATGTTTTGTGCAAATGTGGGACATTGGATGTGGAGCACAAGTTGGTGCTTCAAATTTGACCTTTGACCACATTCACATAGGTAAATGTTTTTTTTTTAATGTTGATTTTTTAAATAAGTTTTTCATTGTTTTTAGTTTTTTAGTTTTTTTTATTTATATATGTGTTTCTTTTTGCTTCTAAAACTGAGTGTATTATTTTTTGGGATGCAAGGTTTTTTTAGATTAAAATTTCATTCAAAAAAAGTGGAAATATTCAAATTTCATTAATTTCTTTGCTTGTATATTTTGCATTATGAATAAGGCATAATTTGTGATTGATTTATAATACCTTTCATAGAGGTATAATGCAAATTGTTTAGTTTTTTTCCTTTAGGTTAGGCAAAATTGTGTTGTGAAACTAAATATGGGATAATCATCTCAAAATGAAAATAGAATAAATATAATAATGTGGTTGGATGTGAAATAATCATGGATGATGTAATGAAAGTCTAAGAAAGAACAAGATAGTTTACAAATAGAGATAAATGAAAATTCAAAAAGAAAATAATAATAATGATAAATAATTTCAAAAAGTTACATGTTCAAACTTTTTTTCCAAAAGTCACAATATAAATGTAACATGTTGGGCATTCTGTAAATGATAACAAAGAAATTGATGTAAATTTTTTTCAAATTATGAAATGCATTGAACTTTGTTACACCAATTTAATGTTGGTCTCCAATATGAAAATTCAAGCAAGGAAAGGTTTAATTCTATACAACATAACAAATGGAATAACTACTTCAAGAAACATCTATTTTCAGATCATTTAATAATTGTAAAAAGTTTGAAGAGGAGGTGAATAAATTAATCCATTAAAAAAAGAGTTGGAAAACCAACTTGTTAAAAAGGAACCTAAGTTGTGTGGAGTTATAATTCTATTTTTTTCCTATAAAAGATCCTTTCAAAAAGGATGATGTGGAGCAAAAACAATTTGTGGAAGATTTGGTCATATTGATTGTCAAAATCATTTACCTATGCATTTTGTTGAGAGTCCATGGTTGAAATGTTTTAATTTGCATTTATGCCCAAGAATTGTTTTGCCTTTTAAAAAATAGTTTTCACAAAATATTTTACTTAAATTCGTGGAAAAACTAATCGTATGTCTTACCATGTTTGGCAAAATGTTTTTCTACAACAAGTTACATCAAAAAGAGCTTTTGTAACATGTAACCTTTTGATCTTTGGATGTCAAAAAAAGCTTATGAATTTTTTTCAATTGTGATTAGTTTTTTGGGGAGGGATTGGTAGCCAAAACTTATCATAGTTGGATTATTTGAGGCCATAGACACTTCTGGCCAAGGATATGATTGATTTATTAAGAAAATATAGTTTGAGGGAAAAAAATATTGCTTATGTAAAAGATGAAAGCTTCAATCTAGACACTATGACTTGAACTCTAAAATCTCTTATAAATTGTAATATTTTAAGTTAGTAGGAAAGTTTTCAAAGTTCATGTTTTAATCATGCATTTTCTAAAGCTTGTTAATATGCAACAACAAATGAAAAAGTTTGTAAGGGATTGAAATATGTATCTATCAAAATTGCATAATTTAATTTGTAGAAATGTGTATCTTGGTTTTAAAATCAAGGAAAGTCAAACAAGAGTGGAACAAAATTTGTGTTGATTCAAACCTTCCCAAAAGAAAAGTGAATAATATAGTAAAAACAAGGTAATACATTATTTCACTTATAATTTTTCAGAAAAATCTTGCACTACAATATTTTTTCTAATTGTTATAAAATGATTTTTTAAAAACATTTGCTTTGATTTTGCAAATTTGCTAGCAAGGTCATTTTTTTCTAGGAAGGTCCACAATTCAAGGATGTTATCATGCTCTTTTACAACAAACAAAGTTCAATGCAGATGATTGTTTGAGTGCCACCTCTTTTGATTTGACACATTTATCAAATTATTTTTAATTCTCTCTCCTCAATTGTAATTGCTTGTGTCTTAAATTAATCTAGGGGTCATTAATTGCTAAGTGATGCATTTAATTTTGCCATATCCATTAGTTTGAAATTAAAAGTATAACCTAAAAATGCACCTTCTTTTCAAACTTTAATGGAAGAGGATTGTAATATGGCTCTTTAGTTGATTTATTTGGCTTCCAACAGAAAAAAATAGGTTTGTGTTAAAAAAACTTCTTTCATCCTTGAGAAAATATGAAGAAAAAA
>Ga0116230_10004553_pt1 | contig 13584 bp, 11 predicted proteins | sample S1TSphfallax_3_FD_88678 | JGI IMG/M metagenome (GOLD analysis project Ga0116230, IMG submission 88678) | Host-associated microbial communities from peat moss isolated from Minnesota, USA - S1T2_Fd - Sphagnum fallax MG | ecosystem: Host-associated > Plants > Peat moss > Unclassified | place...
AACATTTTTGATACACCTTTAAAAGAAATTGAACCTTGAAACAACATTGTTGATACACCTTCAAAAGAAATTGAACCTTGAAACAACATTTTTGATACACCTTAAAAAAAATATAAACTTTGAAACAACATTTTTGGTACATCTTAAGAGAAAAACTTGAACCTTAAAACAACATTTTTTATACACTTTTTAAAAAAAAATTGAACCCTAAAACAACAACATTTGTGTGGTATACACCTTAAAGAATTTGGACCTTGAATTTCTCAATATTTTTAAAAAAAAAATGTATACACAAGTACATGGAGAATATGTGCATTGAAAATATGCTATTGAGGAAGAAGAAGACTGATTTGCATGATGGAGAAGAAGAAGAAGAAGAGGAAGAAGATTCAAGAGATTTGCTGCATGCATGAATGAGCTTCAACTTCATGTAGCAACACTAGAGATGGATCTGCATTGAATAAAGCATGAAATAACATGAGGAATTCAAAGAGCTTGGTGGGTGTGCATCAGGATTGAAAGCATAGATAGATTGATAGATAGATAGATAGATTGATTGATTGATTGATTGATGCTGCATCGACGAGGAAGCAGATCTCTCTGCATACAACTTAGTTATAATTAGTTTGTGTGTGTTGGTCATAGTTCCAGAGGAAAAAAGAAGAAGAAGAAGAAGTAAAAAGAGATTGTTGTTTTTGTTGATGGTGGTAATGGTGGCTGCATCAGGAGCTAGTGTATTAATTCTTGACTTGTTTTCCAAAATGGAGGGGTGTCTTGTAGCAGCAGCAGTGATCACGAGGTCGCACTTGGTTGGCTCTTACTTTCCGGTGGGAGAGTGATGCTCCTTGTTTTGTGACGTCAAAGTGCGAGAGGATGACGATGAATCTGTCGCTGAGTCAAAGGAATTAGGGTTTGTTTTGTTATGTTTTTCTATGTTTCTTTTCTCTTTTTTGGGGTTTTTTTTTTCCTTTTTGTCGCGTAATTGTTTGTGTTGATTCTTCTCAAGGATTTTTTTTTTTAGTCACGAAGGAAAAGAAGGAAGGAAGGAAAAGGCAGGACTGACTGATGTAGAATAATATTAGCTTTCTGCTTTTGCTTTTGTTGTTGATGATGGTTCCTGATTTATTTTGTTTGTTGTAGAAGTCAATCGGTAGAGAGAGAGCGGGAGTAGTACGTAGCGGCAACAATTGTTGGGAGTGTTTTTCGGTGGAGTGCTTTTTTTTCTTCTTCTTTTAGGTATTGGATGGAGACGAGAAGAGAAACGGATTTGCGGAGATATTAGGGTTTAGGTCTGTCTTCCAGTCTTGTAACTGGGGAGCTTCTTGTAAGACCACTTGTTCATAGTCTTTCCCTCTTCTCCTTTCCTTTAGTTTTTCTTTCCCTTTCTGTCGGTCTGTTGCTAGCCATTAGTATGGCTGAGTCTTCCCCTTGCTTGCGGAATTGCAGCAGAAACTCAGTTCGCAGGTTGATGCTTGTTACCCACCGTAGGGAGCTGATGAAGTCAGTGGGGAAGTTGTGGTAGTTAAGTCATTATCATACATACTACTGTTATGGCACCTGAATAGGCGTGAGACTGGCACTTTTGTTCATATCGGTGTGTGTTTTCTGTTTTTTTTTAAAAAATTTCTGTCTTTACTTGTTTGGTTCTTTCAATGGCTTCCTGAGGAAGTGTTAACCTTGCTGTTTTTTTCTTCATCGGGAGAATGAAGATTTCTCTATTTTTATGACAGATATTCTCTTTACTTGCTTGGTTCTATTTCAGATTTTCCTTCTCCTGGTGTTTACCTTTTTCCTTGGTTTCCTTTGCATCTCCACCTCTTTATGTTCTGTTGAGCTAGTCAGCATCATTTTTGAGTTTCCCTGTCACTGGTGGTCTTTTGATAGAATCTTCACATGTTGGTCAATGTATGTATTTTCTCTTTGGGTTGGGTCTCCTCTGTTTCTTTGGGGGTGTTTTGGGGGTTGGGGTTTCTGTTCCTCTTTGCTGATATGGTGTCAGACCAGAAATCAACTGATCACAACCTGCCAATAACCTTAGTATGGATGCATGACACATGTAGTTGGGAAACTCACCTTCCCTTCTCCAGGTTGTTCCTCGTAGTTTGGCCATGGAGCAGTTGATCTGAATTGTGGTTAGGTATTAATGGGAATTTCGGTTTGGGCTGCTCTTCTTCTGCTGCAAGAGAGAGTAAAGTGAATGGATGGGGATGCAGGTAGTAGTAGCATGAGGAGGTGATGGCAGGCTTGAAGTTCATGGCTCCCGACAGGATGAAGGAGGAAAAGACCCAACTATCATTTTGCCACAAATTGCAGGCAGCAACACGGAGTGTGCAGTGGACATATGCAATTTTCTGGGAGCCCTCCCCTAAACAACAGTAGGTCTCCTTTTCAGGAGAATTGGCCTTTTGAGAGTTACATTACCTTCTTCTTTGTGTTGATTGCATCTGTATCAGCATGTTTTTGTCTTTCCCTCTTGCATTCTTTTGATGTCCAGCCTTGAATAGCCACCTTCTCTCTATCCCTGTATATGCATTATCTGGATGGTTGGAGACTGAGCCTAAGTTTCCAGACCCTAAGCAACTGCAAAGCTTCATGAGTTATCAGTAATCTTTGATGCATATGTGTTAGTTATTAGTCCATTCTCTTCCTCCTTGCTGTTCTAAATTTTTCTGTAAGGACTTCCAGGTAAAACTTAAGAGTTCCAGAATCAAGATCACTTAATGCATCTGATGTGAGGCCTGTTTGCCTTTTTTCCCTCTTCTAAACATGAAATCAGAAGCTTTCACTTATGAGAAACCATCATGACATGCTGATCAAAGAAGCTGATAGTCCCCTCCTGTCATATAGTGGTTCTTGCTCTGAAAGCATGATTAATCTTGAAACTCAGGGCATTAGTGTGGGGCAATGGATACTACAACGGCAGCATTAAAACAAGGAGAACAGTGCATGCCGAGGAGCTGAGTCCCGAGGAATTTGGGCTGCAACGTACCCAGCAGCTCCGTGATTTGTTTGCAACCTTGTCTGTGGCTGGCACAGGGCACGAACTTGCCAGGAAACCATCATCATTGAATCCTGAAGATCTGGCCGAGACAGAATGGTTCTACCTGGTGTGCATGTCATGCTCTTTTGCTTCTGGTGCAGGGTATCTTCTGTCTCCATGCCTTGCTGATTTCAGTCCAAATCATCCATTTTTATGTGTTTTGGGTATTGATAATCTTGAATGCTTACAGCTTCCCTACTATCTCATGATTACTTTGGTCTTGTTTCTTGGGAATGGGAAGGTGCTTTTTGACCAAATGTATAACCAATGTAGAGATATGCTCTTTGTGACATGATAGCCTGCCAGGGCGCACAATAGGAGAGGGGCGCTATGTATGGCTGTATGGGGCCAATGAAGCCAACACTAAAGTCTTCAATCGTGCCCTTCTTGCTAAGGTGAGTTCTTCTCCTGACTTGTTCTTTGGTTTTTACACTCATTGATACATGATTGTAGAAGAAGCTAGAGAAAGAAGACAATATGGGACACAACTCAGTGCTGGGAATTTGTGGCCTACAGTATTGTGGCCTACACAGTGGAACATGATTAGAAACTTTGGAAAGAGTTTTGGGAGTTGTAGACTGAAGTTTGTTGTTGATGGACTGTGCTGCTGTAGTATTGTAGATCAGCCTCACTAACTTTTTGCATTCAAATGTGGATATGTATGGTGCATTTCAAATCCATTATGAATAAGAGGTGTTCCTAGCACTTGGTTGATTTCTTCTTTCCTCTTATCCAAATCTGCTAAAGCCCCAGGGCAGTTTTAGAAGAGCTGGCAAATTATTGATTGTCAAATAGTCCTCTTGGCTGATATAGGGGTTGCAACTTTTTTATGTGCCTACTAAAAGTCTGTTCCATTGGCTGTTTTGTGTGGGCATGATTCTAATACCACATTCAATGGAGCATGTAGACTGCCTGCATCCAGGTATTTTTCAAGTGATTGCAAGGAATTCCATTTGAATTGTTTGTTGTCTTACTGAATATGGTAGAATCATTGGTCAGTTTCAATTGTGCTACATTTTGCATACTGCACACTGATGGCTATATGATTGAACTGTGGGTGTAACAGACAGTTGTCTGCATCCCACTTGCTGATGGCGTACTTGAGCTTGGGACAACTGACCTTGTAAGCACCAATAACCACATCAGTATAAGCTACCTCTTTCAAATTCTGGGGACATCAATTGGGGGTTGTAGCAGCTAAGCTGGACATTTACTTTTTATATCTCATAAGATTGTTTGTAGGAAAGCTTTGACTAGTATTCAATGTCTGCCCTCTCCCTCTCCTTGACCAAGTTTTTGACTTCACTTTCTTCATTATGGATATTTTGTTCCATTTTATCTTCTCTGTTTACCATGACTTTATCTCAGCATCTTCTTTTACTCAGATAACTTCAGATGGAAAACATTTGAGTTTCTTCTGGAAATTTTATAGAAACTCAGTACCCAGATCTTTGATTTGCCTGTATTTTTGGGCTGATACTAATATACTTTTCTCCACTTGCCATTGGGAGCTGATTGAGTCAGTGGGTAATAGTTGCAGCTTGTCCCTGTTTTTTCATGGTGAAGGTGATGGTCTGGCACTTTGTGAGCAACTCTCATAAGGTTAGGACTGCACTCATTGCCATGTTAACTTCAAATAATGTTGTTGAGATTTCCCTTCAATCTCATCATAGTCATGAAGGAAACTAGGAAACAATAGGAAGACAGATCATTTGCCAACCAAGTGTGACTGTGTGGCTCTTCACCCTTTTTAGGCTAGTGCCTCTCCTTTTCAAAGGTGGTCTCTTTCTAACAGCCATAATGTAGGCAAAATGGTTCGCAAACTCTCCCCAAGGTTTGACCTAAAGTACCTACACAGTTATTGGTGACCAGATGACCCCAGACCGATACTCTAGTTGGGTTGGTTTTGTAGTTTCATCAGGTGTGCAAATTACACATGTAAAGAATGGCTCAGAAATGTGGCCTCCTGAATGACATGGGAAAGTAGACGTTGGAGGAGAAAAACACTAGGCAAAAGTGAAGAGAGGATAGGAGAGGAGCAAGCAATGTAAGAAAACTTCACAGGGAGAAGATTTTCCTGCAGTTTAACCTTGCTGTGTCTTCATTGGCCAATGGTTTCATCTCCTATTTCTACATCTTCTTCCTTCTAAGCTGTTTGACCCAAAGACACCTCTCAGTGTCAGGATCACTATCAGCCTTTTCCAACACCTCCCTGATACCCTTGATCTTGCCAAAATGAATGCATCACATGTAGTTCAGTCTAAAGGTCTTCTTGTGCCTAGTCAACTATAGACCTTTGAAATCTCAATATGATTAGGATGTACCTTTTTAGGCTTAGTTCCACCTTTTAAGCATCCAATACCTGTTACTTGTAGTAAATTGATTTTACTGTTTCCATTTTTGACAGGTGAAGGAAGACCCAACACTAGTGCAGCACATTCTATCTTTCTTTGTAGACCACATGAAATCTGTGTCCACAGAGCAATCTGCATCTAGTCATCAAGGAGCAGAAAAATCTGAGCTTTTAGAGCGTCAGGGTACTACTGGCTGGCTATCTTCTCCAGTACAAAACTCACCATCTAAGTCCAGTGCTCAGGAAACACCTGTATTAGGCTTCACTCAGGAATCTGATGCTAAAGGTCAGTCCATATTACTGGCATATGAATTGTGATACCTGTGGGGCTATACCATTTTCTTTTCTAGACAAAATCTTGTAACTGAAGTTTAGGTTCTTGGATGTAGAAGATGCTTGCAAGCTTAAAGAAAAACATTCTAGTCCTGAGTGAGGTGAATACTTGTGATTTTTCAACTTTTCAAAGACTCTAGGCAAATAATGCTTTTTGGGAATTTGATGTGCAGCACCAAAGAGTTCAAAGAGAGCTACAGGCTTGCAAAAGGAGAGCCAGCATTTGTTGTCTGATGAAGCTCAGGGGCTTAGTTTGAGATACTCATTGCACTCCTCCCAGCCATGGCCACCTCCACCAAAACAACGTGCACCATCTTCACAGGTACATATCCTTGTTGGGCAGGTGATGGGTTTTTTCATACCCCACAGGCCTGGGATTTTGGAATATTAAGACCCATTACATACCTGACGGGCTTGAGTATGAAAAGATTCTTAGTTGATATGCCCTCTGGTCATCAATCCACAACCACCTTTTGACATTTTGATGGGCATCAACTTAACATGTATTGAATGGGGAATCCCTGTTGGATTCCTACTCCACCATTAATGAGAGAAAGTGGCCTTGACCTTCTAAATGTATGAGGTGGCATTCTCCCATTTATTCACAGTAGATGTCTTGGATCCTCGGGCCCTGAGACAGGTTTAAATTCAGACTTCTAGGTCTTAACTTTCTGGACGTAGAAGTTAAAATGTGTTATGTGAAGGGGATGGTGGTGAACTGAAAGCAAGACGTGCAACCTTTGGCCATGTCTTCCACAATCTTATCTTTGTGCACGCAGGACACCACCACCACCAAATTCACTCTCCCTCTCCTGTACTCCCATTTTCTTCCTTGGTTGGTAATTTTTGCAGGCTGCAGATCATCTTAATGCAGAAGCCCGTGCTCCAAGGGATATGTTGATGCTGGGATTGCGGCAACCCAATGATCCCTCCCTTGCACCAGACAGCACCTTGTCCAGTCTACCACTTCCCCGAAAGCAGGTACAAAGGGGCAGTTCAGCAGACCAAAGTCATCCAGCATTAACTGTAAGTATGCCTAACTTGCAGCATATCTCAACCAGCAGAAAGAGCAAAGACTCAAAATGCATGTTAATGAAGTGGGCAAGAATTAATCAGATTTATATCAGTGATGATTTTTGAACTGTTGAAAGTAGTCTTGCTTTTAATTTTTGTGCAACTTTATTGGGGTTGCCTTTCATCATCTGATCCTCTCTTTATTCAGGAGGATATATCCTTGTGGCACTATGCTAGCAGGTAGACATGAGATGTGTAGGATTATCTTTGAAGAATTTGACAGTTTTGGGAGCAAGCTAAAGTTCTTTGCAAGAGTGTAGAGGCCTGGAATCTCCCACAGGTACTTAATGTGGACAAGGACCTTGAATAACCCAGGTGAATCTGAGAGAGGAAGGGGATGTGCAAGAGTTCAATAATAGATCCTATAACCTGGACTTCCCACGCCTCAGAACCATGCAATGTGGTAGGGTTTTATTAAAGCTGAGATCAATTTTCCAATGAGATGTCTCTTATGTTCAACAGATGGAATTTTTTTTCAAGAATCAGAAGCCTGACCTTGATCTCAAAAATTTATTCTGAACATGGCCACACAGGTGAACACAGAAAAGCCGAATGAGAAGCCAGAAGGGGCACCAAAAGCACCAATTCCTAGTGCATTTGTCCATTGGGAAGATGGCCTGCCTCCTGTGAAGAAATATCAACAACCTGGGAACCATCAACGACTACTAAAAGAGGCCATGTTCCACATTACCAAACTCTGTAGCACCAGGGGGGATGATAGCAAGGAAGGGGAAAGTGGTTTTGCCTCTCTGGATACAGAACAGGAGGAGAGAAGGAGTGCTGGAGGATCTCGGAAAGGTGGAGGAAGTGCAGAGGAGGTTAATGGAAGCCATGTTCTTGCAGAGCGTCGACGACGTGAAAAACTTAATGATAGGTTCATAACATTGCGGGCACTTGTTCCCTTTGTCACAAAGGTAATGCCATGACTGCACTGCCTTCAAGCATTTCTTCTTAGCTCTACCATCTCAAAATGTTTACCACAACAAAATCAAATCCACTACAGTTTTGTTTTCTTATGGGATGTCTGTTGTGTATCAGATGGACAAGGCATCCATCCTTGGAGATGCAATTGATTATGTCAAGGAGCTTCAGCGGCGCATTAAGGATCTTGAAGCACAGAACAACCAATTGCATGAAGTGGTGGAGGCAAGAACAGCAAAAAGGCCCATAAACATGAACAAGAGTGAGATGTATATTGATAACCAGCCCAACATGCAATTCAATGATAAATTATCTACTATAGAGCAGACAGCCAAAGCTGGGGATCCAACTTCAACAAATTCCAGTCTACGTGAAAATGGACAAGAAGTACCTGGGGATGCAGATGTGCAAGTCTCTATCGAGGGTGATGAAGCAATTTTGAATCTCAAATGCCCTTGGAGAAAAAACCTTCTTCTTGACATTTTACAGACCCTAAGCAATCTTCAGTTTGATGTATTTGCTGTGCAAGCCTCTACAGGGAATGACCACCTTGCCGCATCATTGAAAGCGAAGGTAACTGCTAGGATGCATACCTTGTTGATTGTACTTCAAACATGAACAGAAAGGTACTTACCATATCAATTTGGATGTTACATGTTGGATTCAGGTGTTATGTTATGGTCTGATGCTCAGGAGTTTGCACTAACAGTATTCAGTTGCATTTGCAGATGAGAAATGATGCTACATTGGCAAGGCCTAATGTGCTGGCAGTTCGAGAAACACTACAACATATAGTTGGGGGTGTTGGAATCAACCGAAATATTGCACCCTCACCTAACTAGTGTGTTATTAGCCACATGTTATCTGCAAAGCAGGTAACTGGGAAAATGAAGCCTGGCAGGCTAGGCATGTGTTGTGGTTTACACCTTTCAAGTCTATTCAGGCCATCTCTCATGTTGTGCTCATAATGGAAAATGACACCTGTCAAAATAGGCATGCGTTTTGGTGTTACACATTTAAGTTCATCTCTCACATTGGGCTTGCATTTACTTCCACAATTTGTACCATTCTCTCTCTCTCTCTCTCTCTCTCTCTCTCTCTCTCTCTCGCTATATATATATCGTAGTACCTAAGTGTGGTACAGGCTTACAGCAAGATTTCTTGACCCTATGTGCTGTTGTGCTTCTTGACCAGTTGTCCCTCCTTGATGTTGAACATCAGGCCCACTGTTGTACTAATTTGCAAACCTCTAACCAAGGATTGTGGTTTTGCAACCAACAAATGGGAAATTCCCAGGCCTGATTCCCAAGTTTTCTGAAAGCAGTTCAAAATTGTAGTCTAAAGACTTCCTTTTTTCCAGTACTCTGGAGATGTGCTGTGCAACAGCTGATTTGTTGTCATCTACAATGACCCATGACTGGTCTCATGCAGACAACACATGATGCTGCATTCAAGAAAACACATGAATCATAGGACTGACACTTAACTTACCCATAAAACATCTGATCTTTGCTTTTGGGAAAATTGTAATTTGCATTGGCTTCTGGACTGAAGTTTGATTCTGAGCTACCTAACCTGTTGTCAATTTTTGAGGTAATTGCTGCACCAGTGGCAAAGATTTTTATTTTTCAATTACTGACTCAGAAGGAGAACCATAACATATGTTTCAGTGTAATGCTAAGTGTGAAGTTGTTATGCATAGTTTGGAATTTGTAAGATTCATACCTCTTCCTGTCACATCCAGTGGTACAGCTGAATTTGTGGATTTGATTGTTGGGGGGGGTGCTTTTGCAGCAGCAAATGTGAAGAGAGAGGGAGAAAGCAAAATAGAAGACAATACCCAATTGGATCTTAAGCTGACGGACTGGTGATTTGCTGATGCAATTGCTGATGCAGTCAAAGCTCCAACAAGAAGAACAAAACCAAGCTCCAACAAGAACAAAACCCATTTCAGAGGTCACTTTTCTAACGGGCAAAACAAAAGGCGTGGGGCAATGAGGTTTGCCCAACTTTCCTATGGAAGGTTTGATCCTCTTGCTTACTCACCATGGTTTTTCAGTGTCCAATTGAACTTCTGACCCTTATTATGAGTCAGGGTTGGTTACATCATAGGGAATGCTTTTAGTGTTGGTTTTATGATTAGGACTTGAACCAAAGGGTTGCTTGTCAGGTTCAATTGGTTGACCTGTTATGTATAAAGCTGAGTTGTGTAGAAAGTAACATCAACAAGGAAAATAATTGGTAATGAATGGATTTGAACCAACAAACTACATGTCTTGACTGTCAAAATCTTGAAATATCCTAATCGGGTTTATCACCCCATGTTCTGAAATAATTAAATATTTGAGCCAAATCTGCCAATTGTGTCAGTGGGAGGTATGGTAGTATTGATGAGAATTAAAATAACACAGCGTGAATCTCGTTATGTTCAAATGTGTTCACCAGAACTCTTCGGCTTCTAGGTTCTCTATGGAGTAAAACTTTCCAAAATGGTGTCTTTGGATCATTCCAGAAGAATACCTGGTGGATTTGTGAAGGCAACACAAAAGGTTGATGGAGTTCATGTAGTAGATGTCGAAAATTTGCAAGTAGAAAACTAGCATTGTCTCGGTTGAATGTGGGGTTGCCTCTGCTATCAGTTCCATTTTTCACCCAACTACAGTGAAACAACACAATGGGTGAGGACATAGGTCCATAATCCAATTTCAAGATCTGTTTGAAGATTCCAACATACTGGATCACTCCAAGAACATCTTCACTCCCTTCTGATTGTTGGAAACCAGATGCCACACCAGAAGCATATGCTACCAACATATTGGTGCTTCCGTCTTCAATTTGGAAATCATTGCCATATGCTGTGATTTTTTTAGAAGCTGATGCTGTGAAGCTGGGAGGAATTGAAAGGTTTAGCAAGTCTGTATCAATGGGCACATCACTAGCAAGTTGATGTTGATGGGTTTGTATGGCTTCCCTCAGCCATGTGGTCATCTCAGCAATCTCTTCCAAGTTTAATGGAAAATTGATAGGTTGGTTGCGTGTAGAAGGGTCTGATTGCCAACCTCATCCAAATTCCTTTCTCCGATTCTCAATCCATGCCTTCTCATCATTGTACTTCTTACTTTGCACCAATTTGAAGGTCCATAAATCAATCATAGAAGTTTTTGTTAAAAACCATTGTCTAAGGTTAACTATGTTAAACTATGTTAATTAGATTGATGGTGGATAAAAATTGAACAATGGTGGATAAAAATCATTCAAATATCAATGAAAAATAGGTCATGGAATGACCTCAATATTGAGGAAGATTAGATGTTTATCTTGAAAGTTCATCGATGATCAATGAAGTAAAATACAGGGAACTATTTTATAAATTGTTGCAATAATTTTAGGAGTAAAGTTGTTGTTTTCATTCAATTTATGACATATGTTGAAGGCAATGAACATCATCAATGATAGTAAATGTTGTTTCATTCATTTTGTCTAATGATAGGCTCTGCAATTTTCTCTCGATAACAAACATTGTGTTAGTTGAGTTTAATTGTGTCTCTATAAGAAACACTTTATTATTCGTTAATTAATTAGCAATATTATTCGTTAATTATTTAATTTATTAATTGATTAGTTGCACAATTAGTTAGTTAGTTACCTATTCAATTATATAATTTACAAAAGTTAAAATGAAGATAAAAATATGGGATATATTCTTAGACTTCTTGGAACTGAAAGTTTATTTTATATATATATATATAATTTATATTTATATTTATATGTTCATTTTCATCTTTATATATATTTAAACAAGGTGTTTTGTGTTACATTTTCAAATTGAAAAAATGAGCATAATGAATGAGCCAACAAAAAGGGTTTCACTATAAATAAAATATAAATATTAATGCACCAATGTTTGATTACCTACCTACGTAGTTAGTTATAACGTAGTTCAACATACAGGCCTAAATATTTGTTTCAATTTATTTTGGACAAATTCAAGTAATGTGCTATGTGACAAATTTCTATTGCAAAATCTAAAACTATGCAAGCATAAAAATTAAACATTTTACATTATCTCAAAATTATAGTAGAAGTATTTTAAATTACTAAAAGTTCGGACATATAACAACATATCACTTGCTCAATTGTTCATCAAAAAGTCACATCCTAATTGCAATCGACAATATGTATATGTCAAGTTTAAAAAATGAAGGTGTACTTCATTGATCTTTTCTTTCATCCAAAATTCGTTTTTCTTTGTGAATATTGTCACATGCGATTTGTCGTCCAACGTGACTATTAAGATTTTTGTCACACATGTCACTTGTGACTAAAAATTGATTATTGGGACTTGTTACAAAATGAACATTTTCAAGTAATGTGATATGCTAGTTTCAAAAATAGAAAAAGCTTGAAATTTCTAATGTTAATTGAAAGAATGGATTCTTTTTGGGCTTCACATGTTTTTGTGAAGTGATTTTACACAAGATACCTTGTTATGGAACTACATAGTTTTTTTCATTTTTTTCCATTGTATTATAACACAAAATGAGATTTTGTAAAACATTTGTAACAAAAACACTTGGATAAGAAGCTTACCTTCAAGCCTTGGGTTTTTTGGCATTTGAGGATCCTAAACCTACAAATGACCATGATTCTCATTAAAACATTCTCAAACCCTCATGCTTTGGTAAACTTCTCCTAGTTGAAATATACAAACTTGTCAACCCAAGTTGAATTATTTCATTAGTTATCAAATAATGCAAAAATCACAAACTACCAACAAATTTTCAATTGCATACCATCATTGAAACTCACTTATTCCTCTAGCTTGCCAACCATTTATACCTGCAAGGTTCACTTCCAAGAGCTTGCCATCATCTTCCACTTTCTCATTTGTTTAGGATTGGTTCGCATGTAAAATACTCCCCCATGTCTTAAAGCTCTTGGCTTCTCCTTGTTGTCTTGTCCTTTTGACATTTGTTGTAAACATAATGATTATTCATCGATTGAATCATGCCCTCGAGCAAGTTATATTGCCTAACTAGTTTGTAGACAATGATATTTTCCGTTCACAAATTGCATTTGTTGCATTGTAAATATCAACTATAAATAAATTCTTGCTTTATGTATCCAACCATAAATATGTTACCCAAAAATATATCTTATATTTTTTAATATTTCCAAATGAAAATTCTATGATAATTATGGGCAATACATTTTTTGAATTTTTAATGTTTATTTTAAAATTTGCATTATGTTCACCTCTTTCTATTTTGGTGTTCATGAATAATATTGCCACATGGTACATGTATCATGTACAATGATCCCACGTAAACATCCTTAGTAAATACCTTGAGTAAATTCATGAATATGCAATATGGAAGTGACATGCATTATGAATATAGATTAAAAATTTCTCAACAAAAATTGGCACATGATATATAGGTTGAAGGCATATATGGAACTTCCTAATATTCTAGCGTGAATTAATTGCAAAAATTATGAATTAAGATGTTCGAAACATGTGCAACTTAGACCTTCAAGGACAAAAATTATTGTCCCAACTAAAATGTCAATTAAGAAACATATAATTATACCAAATAACAAGGACACTATTGAAGGGAGATAACATAGGCATCAATGAAAAATTGATGAAAAATAATAAATATATTAACAAAAACTCATTTTCACATGGTGTTAAGGTTTAGGGTTTATACCAATATCATATAATTCATCAAAATTGACTATTATAAATTTATGTTAACTTAGTGGGTCATAATATGTAGAATTGCCTTGAAAGGGTTGCACCTTGATATAACTTAATCTATTTTGCTACATAAGATTCATGTTCACCATTTTTTTGTTTAAT
>Ga0116230_10004554_pt1 | contig 13583 bp, 4 predicted proteins | sample S1TSphfallax_3_FD_88678 | JGI IMG/M metagenome (GOLD analysis project Ga0116230, IMG submission 88678) | Host-associated microbial communities from peat moss isolated from Minnesota, USA - S1T2_Fd - Sphagnum fallax MG | ecosystem: Host-associated > Plants > Peat moss > Unclassified | place: USA...
CACCTATTTTGGAAATCCATTTAGGAAACACAATGACATGGTTTTTGTGGGATCCAACCTGTTTTGGTGACTTAATAAGCATCCGTTTGCTTTGAATCAACTTGGGCATCTTCTTTATTGTTGATGATGTAACTTGAACATTGCCAACTTTTGTTTGTATACGCACCGTGTTGCTGTTTGTTTAGACTCATTGTTTGGGTTGGCCAAGCTGCTATTGGAGGTGTCGCATTCGCTTTTGGACCCTTCCATTGAGTAGCGAGTTTCCTCAGCCATACTATGACACGAAGTTGTTGCAATGCACAAGCTCTTCCGATAGGGAAATGGATTGTAGGCTTGTTTTTCAATGTGTCATTTGGGCTTCTTCGTATGCCTCGCTTGTGCACTCACAAACTCTTGCTTACATTCGAGCGCAAACATTCAACAAAACAAGTGCATGTAGTTAAGCTAAGGTTCAAGTTCTAAGCATATGATTAGGGATCTAAATTGTTCCCCTCCATAAACATGAGGTTCTAAACTATGCAAAAAACTACGATTTTTGGTAGCAAAACACCCATCATGAGGCTCTTAATGGCTTGGTTAAAAATGACTAATTTTATGGTCGCTTTCTTAAACCTTCAAGACCAAATGATCTATTGGAAATAGACCATGCCACCTTTTTGAGGAGAGGGGGGGGCTACTTCATTCCATTCGTAATGCAATAAAAAGATTATGGGTGAGTACATCATCACTCCAATGCTATTGCATATTATCAATCCAGTAGTCAAGTAGCTATGGATTTGTCTAGATGAGTCAAACATTAGTTGAAGATAATTATTGTTGACCAATTCTGGAAATTCTGGTGTACTATAGGTTCACCTGTTTATTTTTGGTTTTGAGCTTTATAGGTTTTGATTTCCAAAGTTCCATCAAAAGCTTTCAACAATCTTCCCAAAGAGCACCAAGTGGGATATGACTTCTTGTTGTTTCAAATATAGGATTTTTGTCCATGTTCCAATAAGAGATGTGTGTGCTAAGGTTGCAATTCTTGAACTTTCAATTCAAATTACCTCTCTTGGTGTTTCTCAAGGAAGATTTTTGTTGTTGCATTGGGGCTTTATATGTTTTATAGAATAGAAATGTAATTCATTAATTCAAATTCAAGTGATTTCATATACTAGCAAGATGTTTATCTGGGAGATGGAAACAAATATGTTTCTTATGTTTGATGATGTTCACCCTTTGTTGACCACCACACAAAATAACAGCCAATATGCTAAACTTGCTGAAGAGAAAGTTGGTCCACTCTTTTATGCTACCCACTATATCACAAAAGGTGTGGTGGGTCTGGGCATTTCCTCTGAAGGTATTGCAGTAAATTTTTTACCACATCAACATTTCATGGTTTTCTTACACATAGTGTCTTCTATTCTACAATCAATAATGGAGGTTTATGTGTTCAATCATTTTCCCAATGAAGAAGCGATGCAATCTATTTGTTGACAAGCATGATTTGGTGAAAGAAGTGTGGCTAATGGGAGTCAAGTAGCAATGTTCATTCAACAACAACTAATAGTTGTTCAATGGAAGACATGAAGGGTTAGAAAAGATGGTGCAACAGCAAGGTTTTCTTCTTTTATGAATGTTGTTTTGGAAAGAAAAACCCACATGAAAGGTGGAGAGGCAAAAGAGGTGATTGTAGAGGAGGGCATGGGAGTTACAGAGCAATTGACTGGGGTTGGAAAGAACAACTTTTAATAGCTTGGAGTTTTGTTGGAGGGAATTGACAATACTACTATTGTCGATGTAGATCAAGTGGTGGTAAATGGAGGTGATAACACAGGCACTAAAGGCAAATGAGCCAAGTGTGTTTCATAGCAAAAGAGTGTTAAAGTCAATAAGGGGGACACCTATATGGAGGGAGCTCCTCCAGTGGAAATGAAAGAACTAGATATGGTCTTCCATGGCAGTGTTTCACAATTTTGGTGTTGACACTTGAAACCTTTGCTCTTCGTTTGCTTGTATTGTTTCGGAAAAGAGAGTCATTCAATAGTGGGTTGCAGACAAAGAAAGAAATGCCAACTTGCATTTGATGAATATCCTTTCTTTTCTTATAACAAATGAGTAATAATGTTTTGTTCACCCCCTTTCGTCTCCAAATCCATCAATAGGGTCAAAGTTTTTTTGTATAAATATTGTTTTGGTAGTAAGATAGGGAATATAATTACTCAAAGTACATACATGTTTGCACTGGAGATTGACCTTTACTAACTAGACACATATGTGAGGGTTTCACAAATAAGGTTGAAAAAGGAACAAGGAGAAAGTAAGGAAAAGGAAGGAGAAGGTGAAAGCACATTTCTACATTATCATCAAGGTATGATTTTTTATATCACTATGAAATTTACAACATTTAGTAGTGGGTTTGTTCCCTAATGTGTTGATGGGTTGCAATTTTCTATGATATTGGCTACGATTAGGGAACAAAAAGTAGTGTTGTTGCCATGTGCATCCCACAACCTATCAAGTACTGGGGTGTTGAGCACTTGATTAATATGTTCATTCACTATATCCAAGTATTTACGATAGTTTTTTTAGTGACAAATGTTGTCTTATCCACATATGTAAACCTTTTCACCCTAGTTAGAGATAAGTTATAGGGTGGCAAGGAGATAAGTTGAAGTTTGGGGGGCATCATCAATCACAATTTTGTTGTGTGGATTGTGTTGTTGTGTGCTAGAAGTTGCATAAATATCAGACAGGCAATAGCAGCCCATTTTATTTCAAATGGTCCCAACCAAGGAAATCAATGCTAATCACCGAGTCACAAACACAATTAGTTGTAGCCAAATTGATCCAATCTATAGAGTTTATAATTCTAGTCAAATGGTGATTCAATTTTTTTTATTTTCAAGTTTGAATTTTAAACTTTATGGGGAATTTTCCATATTTGATGTTAATTGTACTCGAATTAGGGCATTTAATAAACACTTTGCGCCCCAATCTACTTGGGAATTTTTCTAGGTTTCTGGGATTTTTTTTTGTTTCAAAATTTTGTGAAAAAACACATTGGTGACTAGTGATTTTTAATTGAATCTTGTTGCCTTAAAAATGTTGTGAATTTTCCCACCTTGATTGTATTTTCATCATATTTAGGCCATTTTCCAATGTTTCCAAAATTATCCAACATAAAAAGTGATGTTGGTCACCATCCACAAAAAACATTAGTCGATTTTGGCAACACATGCATGATTAAGTAGAAAACTAGTGATGTGAGTTAAATATTCCACCTTGTTTGGCTATTTGTATATGGCCATTAGGGGATAAAACAAAATATATGGCTTGTTGGAAAAAGCTGGGTAAATGACTAATTTAGTCCACAAACCACATTTCTACTAAATTCAAGGAATTTAATTTGAATTTATTGTATGAATACTATGAATATGTACAAATTTATATTTTACCCCTTTGTATAGCACTCTCATTGAAAAATCATACAATACCATATTTTTACGTATAGACATATGTCAACTATGACTAAGCACCATTTCGCTTATAACTAATCGGACTTTAAATGGTTGCTCTTGGATGATAATCCAACGCATATATAGATGTAAATCAAATCAGTCGCAAACTAGTTGTAGGTTAGTCGAACACGACTTGACTGATGTTAACATGATGTCACAATAGTCGTAGATAGCAAAAATTTAGTTGCAAGTAGTTGTAAATGTAATGGTCACATATTGGCCCTTTTTAATCTAGTGTAGGTACCTAGGTAGTAGGTAGATACATACTACCTATTTAGTAGGTAATGAAGTATATACCTAATAATAATTAGTAGGTATGAAGGTACCTACATAATAGGTAGATATATAATAGTAATACTAGCCATAAGTACTAGCTACTTTATAGGCAACTAGTAAATAGCTAGTAGGTAGCTAACACCTAATTAAACTATTAACATAGGTGAATTATTAATGTATGTAGGCTAGTCATTTAATCACAAAATAATCCTAATCTAGTCATGTAATCATAATGCAATTACAATGTAGTCACAAATTTGAATAAAAGTATATGACTGAGGATATATGATTACATGATTAGATTAAGACATTAGTTCTAAATGTCCAAGTCATGAAAGACACATTTGGACGTTGTGTGTATGGCACAATGGATCACATTGAACTCAAATCAAAGCTAGACATGAAATAATCATGTTAAATCATCCATGCATCATAATTCATAAATAATTAAATAAAATATTTCACTTTTTAAAATTTTAAAATCTTGTTATAAAAATGTTGAAAGAACAACATGCAATTTTGCATTCGAATGGTCACTAGGAAGAATGTGCATAATGTTACCCAAAGGATTAAATTTTACAAATTTATAAATTCACATCCCACATTCCGGATGAGTGCAAGGATTCCAAGTAAAGGATAATACTTTAGAGCAAGTAATTACTATCTACGTTGACCCATAAAAGTTCTCAAGGAAGATGGCATTGAAAGGAAGATTAAACATACTCATGTGAGGCATGTCATCTATAAGCAATGTATTTCAAAGTTCACACCATGAAACATACCAAAAAAATCGTCTAGGTTTGTATGAAAAATAGGCTTCTTAGGGAGGAAGTGGTCATTTTTAATGCATAATGTCTAGTCTACTATTTTTAAAGACGGCAAATAATCAAAATTTGTTCCTTACCTAGCAAAGTTTATGTACACCTTGAATTTCTTTATACATTTGGAGAAGAACTCTTTCAACCCAATCCTCAAAACCACTAGGCAAGATCTAGTAATTTGACCCTCTCTAGTTGCCACAAGTACACCATTCAAGTCGAAAATTAAATGATATTCACTCACCTCCATTGCAAGCTGAATTTCTTTTGGGAATTTAAAAATCATTGCGATTTCTTGCAAAGCTAACTCACTATGTGAACCACAATGAAATGAGCCCACATCATCCACAATATATGTGCAAACATTTTCAATTAATCACATCATTTGATTCTTTAATGGGGAGGACATACATATAAAAACATAGGCCTAAGATTTCAACCAATATAAGCGTTTGGAACAAACCTTTCAAAGGATACAATAGATACAACTAAATTATCATGATTGATCATTAACATTTTGGATTATAAACCATAGAGGGGATTCTGAACTCAACGTCTAGGGTTATTATTCTTTGAACCCAAAAAATGTGAGGATGAGCTCCAATTGGAGAATCACAACTTACATGTTGTCATGTTCAATGTAATTGACATGATTTTAGTAAGGTGTTGTAATGCTATAACCATTTCATCAACATTTTTAATAGAAATTATCTTCAAACATGTTATTTGTTATCCTATCATAAAATTCAAAAGTTTCTTTCAAATCACAAACAATCATTTGATCTCATTATACAAAAGGTAGCATTATATGGTGATTATTGCAAGGTTCTAACAACTTTCAAAATTTTGTATCTACCATAGTGATATGCCACATCCTACCAGAAGGATTCCATTGCACAAATATATGTATACACAAACTCTCCTATGGAATGAAGAGCCTCCAAGTACGGGAGGACTACCCACATTAATAGTGCAAAAAACCTCTACTTTACAATTCCATTTTTTAATAAGCATGACATTATCTATTGGGTTCATAATAATTTTGGTTACATTTTGCTTTATATTTATGGCATTTCCAATGTGCATACCCAAGACTTTATCAAAAAACTTTGTAAGTCATTTATGGAAAACCAATGTCTTTGGTTTATTGAAAAGAAAATGATTATTCATCTAGCAAAGCTCATGCCTAAATATCTACAAATGCTTGATATTTGTGATCATTTCACTCACAAAAATCAATATCTTGTAGGGCTTGTACATTTAATCCAAATATGCATTCCTACAAATATGTGTTTTTAAGTTGGTTTTTCTAATTGAATTTATGTAAAATTTTGGTCACATCAAACAATGAACAAAATTGGATGTAGTCAAAATAAACCAATCATTTTTGACACAAATGTTACTCAAATTATATGACTAACATGATTAAAGATGATTGTTTGGAATGACTACAATGGTTGTTCAACATGACTAAAATGACTTTTAGGCTATTAGGTGATGTGGCATTACTACTTGTTATGTTTACAAGAAAGATATCATCATTCTACTAGAGCATATATCCACAAATTTCAAATGTGTAAAGAGGATATATTCTCAAATTTCAAATATGATTACACATGATAACATGATTCCTTGACAAAATTGGGTTTTATAAAATCTGCAAACCTAAAACATGCCATTTTTTAGAGATCATGTAAATTACACCAAATTTCATATGGAGAAACTATAAACTATCTACGGTTGCCTTTGATAACATTCATCAAGTGTAGTCCAATTATACGAAGGCCCCATCAATGTGTGCATGACATGTTGAATAGTTTTTGTGGAACACCTTCCCAAATGAGATCTTGGTTGAATTGTCTACAAAATATTTTGCATCCCAATCTTCAGCCCATATGACATTTCCTAGCTTGCCCATGGAATATGCTTTAGACCTCACAATTTTTTGGTGTTGTTTCACCATTTGTCAAAGGGAATTTGAAGTTCATGGTTTGTTGTAAACATAAAATAATTATGGGGCCACCCACCAATGGACTTTCCTTGCATTGGTGGCATCTTATTCCTTGGCAAATCTATGCAATGATGACATCACACTACTACATGTGTGTGTTTTTACACTAGTTTTTTTACTAAGTTTAATCATATTTTTACTCACATTAGACAATGGACAAAATTGGTTGTAGTCATTACAAGCTAATCATTTTTTACACAAATGTGACTTAAAATGTATAATTAACATGACTAAACACGCTTGTCCAAAATGACTAAATTAAAGCTACTAGTTGACATGGCAAAATTAATTTGATTTTAAATTAAAAGTTATATTATTTATATGAATATATAATGACATTATAGAACTTTAATATTATTGAACTATAGGTGTATCCAAAACGCTACCACCACTACGCCAAAAGATGACAGCTATGACTACATGACTACTAGTCCATATGGCCCCATGGTATTACCACTTGTCACAAAAAATGGCGTAGTTGTAAATGCCATTTGTGACTATGTTCTCCATGACATGAATCTTCAATGGCCAAAATTTAATTTTAAAGTATAATTATAATTTATTTTAATTAATGTCTTGCTACCACGTGGTAGCCTATAATGAATTCAAATTTTTATTAACCATTTATAAATGGACACGTGGCAATCTAGAATAATGAAATTATTTTTCCTAGCCAATTATATGATGCCACATGGCAGTCAACTTTTAATCAAATAATGACACTTGGGACCTAGCCTAGGCCACCTACAAGGCTAGGAGCCCTATGCTAGGCACCCTAGGCTAAATGACCTAGTCTACATGCTAGGCTAGGCTAAGCGACCTAACCTAGGTTTAAAGACAACCTAAGCTATGTGCTAAACACCTAACCTTCTTCCTAGGAAGGCTACTCCACTAATATTCCCCTAGGAACTTAGGAAGCACATACGATGAAAGCAAGAGGACTTGAACCTTTCACCCTCCACTTTGAGGGACAAAGTCCTTTGCCATCACACCACCACATTTTTTATTTAACAAGTGAAGGTATCACAAAGATATAAAAAATAAGATTTTTCAACCTAGATTAACCAATGCCTCCTAGGCTGACCTAGGTTGACCTAAGCTAACCCGGGCCACCCAACAATCTAACCTAGGCCTCCATAAACTGTTTTAAGAAAATATAGGTCTTCCTAGGTTAAACCTAAGCAACCTACTCTACCTTGGGGTTATTTAAGCTAAACTAGGTCATTTAAGTTTAACCTAAGTTAAACTAGGCTATATTAAGCTAAACTTGATAATACTAAATCATATTTGGTTAAACTAGGTTATATTAGGCTATATTAGGCTAAACTTGGCAAAAGTAGGTTATTTAGGTTAAACTTAACTATACTTGCCTATACTTGACCATGTTAAGGTTTATTAAACTAAACTTGACAAATGTAGGTTATTAAGACTAAACTTGGCTATACAAAATTATAATTGGCTAAACTAGATGAAACTTGGTAAAAATAGGTTATTTAAGCTAAATTTGGTTATACTTGGCTATACTAAATTATATTAAGCTAAAGTATGTTAAACTTGGTATAAGTAAGTTATTTAGGCTAAACTTGATTAAACTTGGCTATACTTGGATATATTAAATTATATTTGGTTAAACCAGGTTATATTAAGTTATATTTGGTTATAATAGGCTATACTTGGCTATACTAAACTATATTTGGCCAAAATAAGTTATATTAAACTAAACTTGGCAAAAGTAAGTTATAATTGCTTAATTAAGTTATAATTGGCTATATTAGGCTAAAATTAACTATAATAAATTATATTTGGCTAAATTAAGCTATACTTGGCTAAACTAAATTATTTAAAGTAAATTCGATTAAACTTGGAAATTTTTGATAAAACTAAAATATTTAGGTAAAAATTGAAAAATATTAAATTAGTTAGACAAACTTGGTAAAATTTGGATATTAAAACTAAAGTAGTCAAAACTTGGTTTAAATTGGTTAATTTAAGATTGTTAAGCTAAACTATGTTAATTTAGTCTATTTTGGTTAAATTTCATTGGATTGGATTACCTAAAACAATTAAGCCAAGATTAAACTATTTGTTAAGTTAAGTTAAACAAATATACATAGACTAAATGAGGCTACTTAAATTAAACTTATGAACTTAATTTAATGGAAGTTAATTTTAGAAAATAAATTGAGGATGTTAAACCTAGATGCTTAAATTCAATCAAATAAAATCTAGAGGTTAATTAAAATAGGTTAAACCATAACTAAACCTAAGTTAAATGTAGGCCAATTTTTATTAAATTTAGTTACATTTTCTTATTTATTTTTTAAAATTATAGTTGGTCAACCAATGTCAACTGTTTTCAACATGATTATTAATTGTGTAGTCATAATTTATAGTCATATACCTATAGTCATATTTATAATCATGTAATCTTAATAATGGTTGTAGTCAAAATAATGACAGCGACTAAAGTCTAAATATGATTACATGACTATATTTGCATAGTAATCGCAAATTATCCTAATCATGAAAACCATGTTTTGGCATAGTGCACCCTTAATTTGTGATTCAATGTTGCAAAAAAATCATTTATTTATTTAAAAAAATTTGGGCTCACATTATTGGCAAATCATGTTAATTAACCTACATCATATGCCTTTAAATCCCAAACTTGAGATCTTTTTTAATGTGTTCCAAATCAAGTTTGAACCCATAACCTTTTTTACCACATTTTAAGACCTTAACCATTAAACCATCACCTAACATGATGACAAAAAATGACATCACAAAATATATAAACACAGATTATGAACAAAAAATTGAATTCATTTTATATCACTATTTGATTTAATTGATTTGGTAGGTTTATTATTACATTGAACTTTGTAATTTTTCTAATTGAAAAATATGCGTAAATCATAACACCACTTAATTCCCGTCATTTGCAACTAATCACTATGCAACTGGCATGTAATTCGCTGTTGTTTGCAACTTCAAATTTGGTATTTTGTAATTTTTGGGCCATATGGTTGTGTGTGCAATTAACATGCAACTAAATGTGTACAACATGGACACATGTCATAAAATAATGGCCTAAACTTATACATACGTAAATTAGTATATTTAATATATCTACATAGGCTATATATAATAGTATTATGTACCTCTAGTACTAAGGTTAACCCCATGTTAATTTAGCCTAGCCTAAATTAATCTAGGCTAAATAAACTAAAAAATAAATTAATGATGGCTAAATTAAGTTAGGCTAAACTAATTATGGTTAATTTAAATTAAGTTAAATTATATCAAGTTAAATTAACCATGGCTAATTAAGCTAAACTAAATTAATTATGGCTAAAATTAGTTAAACTAAACTAAATTAGGCTAAAATAAATATGGCTAAATCAAGTTAGGCCAAACTAATTATGGTTAAATTAAGTTTGGCTAAAATAAATTAAGCTAAAACTAACAATGTTTAAATTAAGTTAGGATAAAATAATTATGGTTAAACTAAATTATGCTAAATTAAATTAAGCTAAACTAAACCATGAATTAAATATGTATTGGAAGTTTTCAAATTTTATTTGTCAAATATACTTAAATATTTGTTTCAGCAAGTATAACTTTTTGGTTTTATTTATTTGGAATTTTTTTCAGAAATGTAAATTTGATTAAATTTTTAAAAATCAGAATCAATTAATACGATAATATTAAAATTATGTAATTATATGATTATCATTCAAATTATATTGATAATAAATTTTATATATATATATATAATTTATGTTAGAATATTAATGTAATTAGGCTACACTAATTAACCTACAAGTACACAAACATTTGAAGCTAAGTATTAGTTTAAGCTAGATAATAATATTAAAATCATAATTTCATTAAGTAATCATAATTCTTAAAAATATTTTTATAATGAAAAATAATGAAAATACAACATTGTTCTGAAGCTTGAAAAGTGATTTCTTGTAGAGTATGTCATGGATGTTTTGGGTTTGGTTTATCCGCCTAGGTATTAGATTCCAACAATTATGGTAGTACTTGATCTAAGTATTCTAGACTTGTAGGTTTTTTTCTTCAAAATTACAATCATGCCTAATGTTCAATAGGTTATGGACCAATCGATGGATTTGGATCCAATGTTTAAACTTTATAATAAGATTTTTAATAATTAATATGACATTTTATTATGTGCCCGACTTTATGAGTTCATGAAAATGGTTGAATATTAATTATTCTTCAATTGAAGAATTAACAATTGAACATTTGGAAGCTAGAAAAATGAAAGAAAAACTTTCATTTGGGGCCCACCAAATGATGCAACAATAAATACAAGTAAATTTGTTTATCATGTTTATCAAGAACATGGGTTCAAGGAGCAAGTTTTTTACTAGCATGTGCATAGTGAAGTTACTATTTTGCTTGAGTTTACATTGATGATAATATGGTTCATGGTGACCAATTGAATCAAGTTATTGATGTTTGCATGTCTTTGGTGTGCTTGTAAATTTTGTGGTGCCTCCTTCCTTTTGCTCTTCTAGTGTTTCAGTGCTTAGAAGAGGATGAATAGCATGAGGGCCACACTAGCTTGGCACCATGGTATTTAGTAAGTCTAATTTTACCAAAGCCTACTTCAAAAGGTTTCAAGTCAAGTATATGCACAGGCAAGCTAGAAAATTGACTATTAGGTTATAATATGTCTAACCACTCAAGACAAAAACAATTACAACACTTCGGAATACCATTATGTTGTCAAATTTACAAGTTACAAAGATATTGTGGCTCAAATAACCTCCTATGCCACTAAGATTTTTTTGGTGATATCAATAGGTTATGACCTTGAACTATCAAAAAGCTTGAAGGGTGCCAAGTCTTAGCAATAATTTTGTTACTTTGTTGCCAAAGTGCCCTTATGAATGGAAGATGCAATGTGAAATCCTGTGACTATTTTTCAACATATTAGGCAACAAAATGGTGACCCTAAACCAAACTCCAACTCAATGTTTTTTCCACTGTAAATAGGAGTGAATTATGGTGAAGAGGAGCTACTAGATAACAACATTATCAACCCAATACCAATCTTACAAACTTTTTTTTTTAATCATCAAAGTACTTTGGGCCACCAAGGCACTACTATTGCCAAGCTTCCACCTAGCTTCTCCTTCTCTACACCCATTAATGCTTACATTCATTTGAATGGTTACAATTGTGACCTCCTTCCACACTCCGTACTTTTGTTGGCCACCAAAGTGTGGTAACTACCAATGAGAATCATTATTTGATGTGAATGCAAGTCAGACTACCTATTCCATGTTTTTAAAATTGTTGCACACATGTATATTGTTACATTCAAGATTGAATTATTATATTGGTTTTAAATTGATGAAGCATAGAGTGAAAAAAAAGTCCATGAATTTTGAAATTAATAAGTTTTGTGTCTAGACTTATAATTGCATAGATCAATGATGTCAAGTCTAAATAGAAAAACATCATGCAACAATTATATTAGAAAAACAATTTAAATTGTGTTTAATATAATATCATCTTGAAGCAAATCTTCAAGTTTGGTACAAGACTTCTTCCCACCACATTGTGACTATTGAAATAATATTCAACGGTGAACTTGGCAATGTGGAACCCAATGTACTTAATAGCAAAACCTAAAGTAAAGCAATGAAGTGAATTATATTGATGTACAATTGAAATGGAGAAATAATATTTAATTATTCTTAATATAATTTACTTGAACATTGTCATAATCCATCAATGTTGTAATTGTCCCAATGAATACAAGACATTGATAATTATAAAATATTAATATTATTCTTGTGACATTGAGTTTTGATTTTTTTTTCCTATTTCCACTTAGTGGTAAATTGGGAAATTACACCAATAAATTAATTGTGAATCACTTATAAGAATAACCTTGAACTTTGTCAAACTCAACATTTTAACCCATTTCCAATATATATATGTAACTAAATTCATAATAATATAATTTTGGAAACAAATAAAGACCATGGAAATCAAATTGAAAATTGACTTAATACATGTTTTCATATATTAAACTCCATTTATATGTAAGGTTGTAACAATTCATCATTCTGTTGATTTGCATGATGATTTATCTAAATAATTTTGACAAATTTCAAAAGATCACGGTCGTCCAAAATTTCATTTGGGTACATTGTTTACTTCAAAAGTAATTCCCAATTTTACAAAGCAATATTATTAATTAGCCTTACATTGCACAATAAATTTTATTTGTAAAATGGTTTTTTGAATTGATGTTTACATTTTATCCAATAAAAGATAATATTATAAAATTTCTACCCAAATTTGCAAATAGGAATATTAACAACTTTTTACCAATTATAAAGGTCCATGCCTATATAATTGATTAATAATACCAAGGAAATATTTGTGCAAAGAAACTTATTCTAATGAATAACATTAATATGCATCTAAATAATACAACAAACTATTAAAAAACCATTATTGAAACTATGTTATGAAATGTTTATTGAAGTTGACAATTAACAAAAATGTTGACCAATTATTGAATATAGATCTTGTAAATTGACAAGCTTTGAATTTAAATGTCCGAAATTTAAATGGAATGAAACAAGGTTAAAACCCATTCGTTCATATAACATCATCTTATTTGCCTAATTTGGAAAAGAGGTGGGAAGGAACATTTCAACTTGTGAAAGTCACCATTTAGGGTCTTTGGGCGTCTTTGTCGCAACCCTACTTTGGCCAAGTGTGAGGGTGAAGCCCAACACTTAGAAAAAGTGAAGATTTGGAGTCCTCCGGGACTCCCGAATGTTCAGAGCTCGACAGCAAGGCCCAAAACACCTCGCATTGGAGTTTTCTTGGTGTCATTGGAAAGGTCTTGAAGCGTAGATATCGAAAATGGCCTCGCATTGGCCATTTGGACATCTGTCGCCCAAGTTATGGGCAAAA
>Ga0116230_10004555_pt1 | contig 13583 bp, 7 predicted proteins | sample S1TSphfallax_3_FD_88678 | JGI IMG/M metagenome (GOLD analysis project Ga0116230, IMG submission 88678) | Host-associated microbial communities from peat moss isolated from Minnesota, USA - S1T2_Fd - Sphagnum fallax MG | ecosystem: Host-associated > Plants > Peat moss > Unclassified | place: USA...
ATTTAAATAATTTGACCAATCAAATGGTCCATTGCTCACTAGTCAAATGGTCTTTACTTTGATAGTAAAAAAGACCACCCTAGTCACATTGCACATGTTAAAATCGACTTGTCCAAAATGACAAGGTGTATTTTTGGCCTCTATCCAAATCTAGTTTTTTTACTAGAATTTTTGGTTTGAAAAACCAAGAATTGTAATAATGCAAGGACATAGGTGGACTTCCCAATCGTGAACAAGTCATTGCATATGATAAAATTACAACCATGTGCAAGCTTATAGATGGCATAAGACACACAAATCTTAATAGGTATGGCTCTCTAGTATTTAATATTATGTTTTAGGAAAGTGGGTTTCAATCTATCAATAATTTTAAAGAAGGTAGACTTTGGCATCCTAAAGTTTTCCACCCATTAGTTATCATCATACTCTATGAGCATGAACTTGAAATACCAAGTTGTACTTTGTGGTTTCACCCAATAACCTAATTCTTTACACAAATTTCCATAATCAATTGTTAAATTACTTTCATGAAGTGTAGGTACCAAAAAAATATTTTACAATTTCTTGTGCTATGGATGGGTTCATGACAAAATGCAGATATTTGATAGGGGAATTATATATGTGATCCACAAGTTGGAAGATCATAAAGCCCATAGTGAACACCACTTACTATAGCAATGAAAGGGTAAGGTCCAAGAAACTTATCTATAAATTCAGCTATGAAGAAAATCTTGATGTTGATGCAATTTTCCTCAACCCAGCTATGACTTCCCACAACTATTGTGATTCCAAAAAAATAACCATAATGAAAAAATAAATGATTAAACAAAAAAATAAATGAACCAAGAAACACCAAAAGCATAGAAGATGCCATCATGCTTTGAAAAATGCAATTCAATGAAAATAATGAAAATGCAACAAGGAGAGAACAATGAAAAGTGAAAAGCAATGGGACATGAGTGTGAGCGAGAAACAAAAGTGCAATGAGGAGCTCGAGAGCATAGTGAAAAGAATGTGAGAGAAAAGCATAGAGAGGGAAAAAACACATAGAAAAAAGATCGATGAGAAAAGTGAAAGGGAATGACAAAAAAGGCAAAAATAACTGTCCAAGAAAAGAACAATCGTTTACAGCCAATCCACCATTTGCTAACATGATTCCATGTGTGAATGCATTCATAATGCTAGCTAGCACTAATATATATATATATAATTTCAGTTTTTAGTACCAACTATTTAAATGTTAGGACACTTAACACTAAAGATCCTAACATTAGGTGTGAAGGGTGTCTAAGGCTGATTTTCCACAAGTATGAGAGAGGTATATACCCTGATATATTGCCATAGTTCATACCATACTCATGGGGTCCTTGCTGATACCAGGTGCTAGAAGCACCCAAAACCAATAGAATAAGCATATTGAGTAAATCAGACTTTTCCTTTTTTTCTACATTCGTTTTCCCCTCAAGAAGATTTAAAACTCAATGCAAGTTGAAGTGAATTTTTAAATGTTTAAAAATTAGTTATGGATTTATAAAGATTTGTGATAGGGGTAAATTGTACTGTTAGTAGGCTGCCTATGGAATAGTGAATGTAGCACTTCAAATCTTATAAAAATAACCTTTAATATACTCAAACAGGGAATCCTAAAACCAAGACCACATGTGCCCAAAATAGGTCATGAAATGGGCTGGATTTGAAATAGGTTGGAATGTAATCTTAAACTGCTTTTAAAAGAACCTTAAATTGAGAGTTCTTGTGAACATACATTTATAAGCACATTTGAATCATTCTGGGAGCCTGTTGTAGGGCATGGTACATTTAAAGTTTTAAGTGCTTCTACCTTGATACCAGACCGACATTAGAATGCACAAAACTGATGTATTATGACTCATCACAATACGATTATAAATTGCACAAATAATCAATGTTGGTAAAACAAACTAACCAAGACTAGTTTAAGGTTGCGACATTTTAAAGAAACGAACGAAACTTTTGATGAGAGGATGATGATATGAAATGCACTAAAGCAAAATAAAGACAACATGATAATCTAAGACAAATTGCTCAAGTTTATTTTAGAGAAGTGGTCTCCACCTTCGAATTAGGTTTATATTATCATTGGGGACAAGTTGGATTCCATTGGGGTCTCTCTTCCTGCAACAATTATATCCCTGTGTAAATAGAACAGTAATTGTTTCTTGACATTTGATTTTGTGCTGAGAGAAATTTCTTAGTGTATCTGGAGGCCACTTCAAGTCCCTGTATATCCCTCCTAGAAAAGAGGGATCTTACACCTACTCCATAAAAACGATAGGATAATTATGACTACTCATAGGTGTAAGACCACTCCCCTACTAGTCTCTCAATCTAAGAATGTACACATATAAGATAACATTCACCTCATGCTTTACAATAGATAAAGCCCATCATGGGTTGGGGGCATCCCCAAAACATGGGGCCAGACTCAGCTTCCCCCTCATCCTAAGCTACTTATTTTGAGAATGCTCCTTTCACGGGACTTTACCCTACATGAAATCCATTTTGTACTAGAGAGCAGGCTGGCTAGGGGCCACTCTGGCTCCTAGCAAGTCCATAGGTGAGCCCATTAGTGCAAGCCTATGGGCACACTAGAAATTGGAATGGGCACTAGCCAACCCACTCTTCACCATTAAAGGATATCCTTTTTGCCAAATATGCCACACTGGCCCATTCTGTATAATATATCTTTTAAAAACCCTAATCAGCCTCACCTGACTGCATTGTCTTGGAAACCCATACAACAACTCTCATGAGAATCAAGAAATCTCCCCATAAAAAGAAAGCCAGAAAACAAAGGCAAAACTTTTCCTCAAACGCAAAGAAAAACCCCAATACAACAAATATATGTTTGAAATTTGACTTTGTAATCTTATAGATTTCAAGAGGGATCAACAAGGACACACCAATATGAACAAATATAAACCTACAAACTTGGACCCATAAACACAACCTCAAAACTCTCACAAATACTTGTCTGAAGAATCAAGCAATGTGCAGCAGGGAGATTCAACTTCAAACTTGTAACACTTTTTGCCTAAATGTCATTTTGTAAGCCATGAGATTGAAAAACAGTATCATATAGAAAGGTCTTCAACAACTCTCAAAGCATTTACAAAATTCAACCTCAAAGTACACACAAAATTCTACATCCTAAGACTTGAGTATATGCAGGCTGTAATCAGATTTGTTTGTAACAAATGCTCTTCAGGCTCCAACAGAATAGTTTTGACACAATCCAATGGATGGACTGGGCAATATCCAAACACCTCTTCAAATTCCCTTGATATCAACATTCCTTTAGATACTCACTGCCAATGATACTCTATGTAAGGCAACTAGCTAAACATTTCATGAGTGTAAATGTATAGCGATTGCAAACTTACCACAAAAACTCCACCTCTTATGGGCCAGCTGTATCCCTTAATTCAATCTCTCAACACCTGCAACTATTAAAATTATACACAGGTCCCACATTAGTTAGAACCTTAATTCTGGGACACATTTGAAAACAAAGTGTGGACCAAATGCAAACTTGTGGTTCCTTCCATCTAAATGCAGCACAAAAAAGGGATAGAAACCAGGACCATTGGTCTCAAAAAGTCATTTAAGAATGAACCTCAGACAAGCACTTTATCTTGAAGAATGCTCTGCTCATTTTTAGAAGGAATCGACAAACAAGGTCCATAAACTTGCCTCTTTTTGCCTGAGCCCTAAATCTTGCTCCTAAGTTTTTCACAAGGGCCATCCTTAAGCATGTTTTGTTGTTCAGTAGGCCATGCAACTTGATGTAGTTTACAAAGGTGGGGAACTCTAGATGTGCAGCATCGGCTCCACAAGGGAAAGAATGAGACTTCTAGAACTGCCCCACACACAGCCTATCAGAATGCCACTGGAAGCAATGAGAAAGAGAGCTTGGGACTGGGCCTCTTAGTCAGCAGAGTAGACACCACAGAATCCTAGCTCAACTCACAGGCTCAACTTCAAGGGTGCTCCCTGATGGTGGAGTATGGGGGTGTGGCGATCCTATCTCCCCAATGCCAAACTCTGCATTCAGCCTCACCATCTCATCCCACATTGCATTTGAAGCTGTTGAAGAAATGTGAAGGCTATCAGCTGCCATAACGCACTGTACATATGAAATTGCAGACAAATCTCCACAACAACAATTTGAAGGTAACAGGAGGATGAGTGAGCCATAACCTTTTGAGCATCACTCACAAAGTGTCAGACCATCACAATGAGCTGGCAGGACTACCCACTGACTTCATCAGCTGCTAATGGTGTGTGTAGATATGTATATAATGCATTGTGTGTATCATACCCTGATTATTAGGAAACCTACAGATTAGACCTATCAAATTCATCTGGAGGAGGATACTGTCATTTTTCCAAATATCTGTGATGCCAACACTCACATCCGACAGAAACCAATAGTCTGTGTCCATCTGCAACAATCCCAAAAGACAATGGAAATTAGTTAACAAACAGTTCATGAACAAGGAAGACCCACAATCCAGGCTCACATTCCTAACAGCTTCAAGGCAAACAAAGAACATGGTGACCAATACAGAAGCTTTAGAGAAGCCCCATCTTCTGAAGCATTTCCAAGGAGTGAATTATAAAATGCTGATGATGAAAAGAGGACATAGAAAATAGGCACTAACTGTCACTTCTGCAGGCATGATTTTCATGATTCCACTTGCAGGGTCATTGTGAGGGTTAGTGAGCTCAGAGCTGGGTATTGATGCATCAGGTTTGCCAAGCGGGCCCAACTCTGACATGCTCCGCCCTAGCTCCTCCATCAGGGGAGTGCTTTCATGCTGCTGAGATGTGGCTATTGCAGATGGTGGTGTGTCAACTGGTGGATCTGTTGCATTCATCTCCTCAAACTTTCCTTCAAACCGACTGCCACATTGTCCCCACCAAGAATGTTGCAGTAATCAGAAATAGCTTGAAAAGGGTTTTTTGATTGAATCACAGAATAAAATGAATTGAAAATCAAAGAGCTTCCTGGACAGGAGAAAATAACAGACCTGACTAGATAGACATCAATGGGTCCCATGGTACTTCGAAGCAGAATCTGAAAGCGACGATGTGGGTATTCAACAGCCTGACTCAATTCCCTCCCAATATTTAGCAAGAAATAACCATCACTTTGAGTTCTCTGTTGATTTCAAGGAACACTTCAATGGACAAGAATGAAAATTGTAGATTACATCATGAAACTACTAAAGAGCTGCCTCTAACTACAAGCATGTGGGGGTTGAAGTGTGAAACTAAGTCAAAACAGTGGTGGGGTGCTTTAGATGAGCTGCCATGGAATTTGAACACTCAATGCATGTGCATCTGGATGATGAGCAGACACATAAATGGATAGCAGGTGACTCAAATAGATAAACATACCTCATCAGGGTCAGGGACCTCAAGAGTGGTGCCATGTGGAGCCTTAATTGCAATCAGTGTCTCATTCTGTATTACAAGAGAGATCTGTAAATACATGAGAATTGCAAGCATAGAGATTGCAACAGTACTGCATGCAGCATTCAAGAGAGGTTTACATTCCTAAAGAGCTGCAGCTATTCAGAGGCGCAAATCAACTTAAGTGAGAAATATAGGTCTGATGGAACAGCATCATAAGTTGCTGACCTGAAAGCAGGACAGGCTCTTAATGTCCTCATCAGTTACATAGAGCCATCTGTAAGCATAAAGTTAAATGTAAATTATACCCACAGAGAGATAGATGCAAACCTGAACTACAAATGATAGATGGACCACATACAACCATAATCTAAAAAGACCTCAAAAGATTTGGAAAATAGATTTACTGTTTGTTCTTCTCATTTTCGCTTAAGGTTCGCAACTGCTCCCTCATCTCTCTGCTCCACAGAAGCCCACAAAAGGAGTGTGATCCTCTAGCATACATCCAGCCAGAGTATCCTGGCAGAGCCTTTAGACCAAATGCCTATACCATCTCCAAGTATCTTGAAGCTTGAGTGAGTATTATGGGATCATGATGGCTGTGAGGCACACTCAGAAACTGAATCAAGGCCTGCAAGCGTACCTGATCCTTTCATCAAGACTTTGCTCTTCCATGTGTAGTTTCTTCACCTCAGCCTACAAAGAAAGCCTCTAAACACATGAGTGCAAAACTCTGAGTTGCAATGCATTGGTATATGACAGAGTGTTGAGAGAGCAGAACATCTCACAGATAAGATAATTACCATCAAAATACTATCTGGAATACCTGAAGCACTGATTCATCACCTTTAGCCAGCTCTGGCCTTCCCGCACCAAGACCCCTGCTTGACAAGCATCAGAACAGGGCATCAATGTGTACAACATTCCAAGAGATGCTCACATCCATCATGAAATTCTACCCATATCTTTGAATTTGCAAAGAAAACTCCACAACAGCACGTTGAAGGTACCACAACAAGAATGAGTGCAGAAACAAGCTTATGAGTGTAACTCTCAAAGTGTCAGACTGCCACCTTCCTCATGAAAAATACCCCTATGAAACTATGAAAACACTGATGAATGAATTGTTTTGAACACACATCAGAATTTTCAGGATATACACCTTTGACCAAAGTTCAGAAGGGAGAGGACACCTACTTCCATTGTATTCGGTTCTTCAGTTTCTTCTCAATCAAACCGACTCCTTCAAGCACATTAGTGATATCATAGATTCTCCGTTTCTGTACCTTGAGTCATTTCCAACATTGGAGCTGTTTGATGTCAGATGCCAAATTCTTCACCACAAGTGGGTGGGGTGCTCATCACCAACTTCTGTGACTTTTTTTTCTCTTTATGTCTCAATCCACACAGGTAGCAGCCCCAGCACAGAATGGGGTCAGTCTTTCCAGAGCAATTTCAGAAAAACAAGTTTGTAATTTCAAAAAAAGTGCAGGGTTAGGTACCAACATGCAAGGTGTCTGCTGCTTTATTAAGATCCAACACCCCATCCTCTGCTTGCTTGATGAGGTTGACAAATTTCTTTGTTAGAAGACCTGTGATCCATGAAGATAATATCATTGTTGGAAATGCCTTTCATGCACATTGCAGCAGACATGTTCACCATGGACATCAAGGAACGTTTGTGGAAAGATTAGTACCTAAGGAGCTATCATATCGACAAGTTCCGCTTGGTGTTGGTGCACTAGCTGTTGGCGACCCTGGAATGCAGCCATTGACAACACACCACTATGAGAGGAGACACACACAAGTCCTTTAGCATTTGCTTGCAAGAAAGAATACGCACTTTTCTTCCAGTGAAGATGGCAAGGGCAATTAGAGATTGTGAAGCTTACCGATGCCTGAGGAGCCAGGGGTATGAGGTCCGTTCTTCAACTGCTTGGCGGACTTTGAGCGGCTCCCTCTCCTCCCAGTATGCATGGGGCCTGGACTGGCATCCGCACTCGAGAATCCACTCCATCCATTCGTCGCCATCTCATGCTCTCACCTTCTAAGTCTGCTTCATCTGCTAAAGAGCTCAGAAATAAGATGAGCGAGTACTTTGAGATAAAATTACGCACAAGCGTGATTACACCTTTCAAGATGCTGGGACATAAGTGCCGATGCTGTTTAGCGGAAATACAAATCCCTGACCAAAAAGCTTAACACAATAACATGTTTATCCTGCAAAGAAGACAGCTACATTTGAGAGATTCTAAACTTACAGTTGTGTCGCGCAAATCGTTGAGCATTTCGACCAGCTCCGCGTCCCGTACATGCAAAATGAGCGATTGCTCCAAATGCATGGTCATCACATAGATTCTCGTGTCTCTTCTTTATTACGCCCAGAACGCTGCTGAAAGTCGACCTTGAAATAACTGCCAAAAGCTACAAACTGACATTGGCAAACGACGAGAACTAAGAACAATCTATACTATCTTGCAACGAACAAGAATGCAAGAAGCGGTACCACATGAAGACCTACACGAAGGAAAAAAACAGGGCAGAGAATCAATACTCCTCAACATCATCCGAAAGCAGAAAAGCTCACCTAGAAATCGAACAACACATAGGAGTAAAGAAGAGAAAACGCACCAGAAGCGAATGAAGAAGAAGACGGATGGAGCCAGCCAGCGGACGAGGCTGACGCAGGAGCGCGCACTCGGATGCAAAGGAAGCATGTCAGGGGGCTTGGCGATGGTGGTGGTGGAGCTTTCCATCTATGGCGGGAACCCGCCGATTCCCGGGGTGAGAATCATCGGGTGAGTTGTGTCTGCGCTTCTACGGACCTTACGGACGCAGCGGAAATCGGGGTTGTGACCCAAGTGCCCGATGCGCACCCTAAGTCCCCTGTCCCTGCGTTTCACCGGGTTGATCGGGTCTGGGGTTTTTTTTCTTTTTTCTTTTCTTTTGGCTCGTTTGAATGGTTTGGTCGCGCCTCTGCGCGGCACTATCCATGTCTTGATCCAGGTCTCAAGGAAAGATCTCAAAATGTAGGTCTCTTTCTGTTCTCGTCTCCGCTTTATTATTCCAGATGCCAAGATGTAACACTGGGCCTGACATTACCGCCTCTCGATTTGGTATTGCGTCCAAGTCCTGATATGTAGTACGGATTCACACATAGAGGATAAATGGATAGGGTTTCGTCCACGAACGAACAATTTCCCCGTTCACACTACCGTTAGTGGGGGGTGTGTAGTGAGCGAGCTTCCTGGGGGCGGAGGGCGATGGCAGCAGCACGCGGCAGGGCTGTTGCGCACGGAAAATAAGCTAATAAAATGTAAAAGCATCGGATCTGGTAAATCAAATCGGGTCTCAAAGGTCGCACCTAACCCTCGAGCTGTGCAAAAAAAATTGGGAGACTTTCCCTTTTCTAGCGTTCTGCATTGTTGGAATGAAAAACCACATTTCTCTGCTGGGCTCCAAGATACAGCTTCCCATTACACCAGCCTTGTCTGCAATCTTACTGAAAAAGTTTGACCAGTGTACCTTCAGCACCACATTTCCAAGATCACCATCACATCTAGACATCTAGACCTGAATCTAGTAAACCGCCCTACTACATATCACCTTCTGAAATTTTCTGTGAGATCTGAAAGACAACACAAACATCTTAGTGTTATAATTCATAAATATGGAGGTCTCTTCATTCCATTGGCAATCCCAAATATCAATCCATCCTCATGGTTTGAGACCATCATACAACAGCATCCCCCCTCAAACCCTGTCCTCAAACAACTTGCTCATGTCAAGGACATTTCACTGATCATGGATTCCACTCAGACACACCCCAATCTTTTTGCAAATCCCCCAATTGTCCACTTCTACTCCATCTTCATCACCTTCATCATCCACTCTCTGCAGCTGTAACAAAGCAACCTTCTCCCTTTCAATTGAACAAACCCAATTAAAATTCTGCAATAAACTTGTGTTACAGTAGTTAAAAAAACACCAGTTGTTTGAAAAGCAGTGTATTCACCCTGGCACCAACAAAGCCTCAAATATACTTTCAACCATTACCAAGAGTGCTAAAGGTTGTAAAATGAAACCCTTGGACCCTTCAGTAGGCAGTGGAATGCATCTTGCTCAAACAATTCAACACCTTTTCCGCCCTCAAGAAAACCACTTCATAACCAAAAGACCTAGGTGTATGTAAAAACAGCCAGAACATCCAATCATATCAATCATGGGATTGAGGTGTGAATGCCACATAGCTCATAGCTCCACTTGCAAAATATATCATCAGCCAACCAAAACTGAGGTGTGGTGTGGCACCTAATGGGCTGCCAATACATGTATTCTCCACCTTGACAACTTTACCTGTACTGCAGGACAGGTCAATTGACACCAGTTACCATCCTCTTCTGTTCATATTTGAAGACATCAGTACAAGACAACACTTGCACCCGCAGCATGCTTTAGGCTCTCTGAAGGAGCTTTTACTTTACTTGACTCCTCAATTTGCTAGTAAATTTCTAAGCCAGCCCTCCCAGTACAAAGTCTGAAACTAAACTCTCTGCTGTTGATTAACACAAAAACATGACCAAGCTGAGATTATCAAAGGAGGTAGACAACTATGTCACATTGAAAACACAAATCTGAGACTCATCAAATTTTGGGCTCCCAAGTCCTGTACTCTACACCAAATTTTCACACTTCTTGAGGCTTTTCATCTCTGCTGGTAGACAGGTGGCCCATTGAATCCAGAAGACATCGGTGGCCTGCTTGGCCCATTGGAATACTGATGCTGTGATGTGGTGCTGCTACTAGTGTATTGAGGCTGCAGGGTGCTGCTGGAGTATTGCTGTTGCTGTGCAGGGCCATTGCTGTTGGGATAAAACTGTGGTGCTGGGCCGTTGCTGCCTGGAGGTTGTGCCACTGGAGGCCTGTATGTGGGTGGTCCACCACTTACAGGTCCATAACCTGCAGTCCAAAGATGAAGAACTTGGCTTGTAACGTTCCACAATGCAATCAGTCAATTGCTAGATCTCTATACCATGTCAATTTGCCAGTTTCAGAGACCAGAATCATAGTTGCCAAAGAACACAGCAGGAGATATGATTGCTAACCACCCCAACACTGGTGATCTATTGGTGGATGCAATGGATGAAAGAAGAGGGCCACCCAAATCTCTAAATGGCTGTGGGACTGTACAACACATTGATGGCTTAGATAAAGAATATGTTCAGCTCTTAGCTCTGGCATTGCAAAAACTTTGACCGTTTGAATTTTCTTGTGAATATCCACTTGTTAGTGTCTCTGAAAGTCTGTGTACCTGAAGCAGCAGGTGCAGATGGCGGTTGCAGGACAGGAGGACGTATGCTTGGCAGAATTGGAGGCCGTTGGAGCAACCCAGGGGCAGGCAGAGGCTTGTATTGGCCAGACTGCAAAGTTGTCATATGTTGGTGAAAAGCACCACCTATTTGTTGTTGTGCAAATGCTGCTGCTGTTTGACCCAAGTGCTCCTTCACCTTCTGATCAATCAAACTTTGTGTCTGTTGCTCCTCAAACTGCTGGTAATACTGCCGCACATTTGCCTGCTTACACACAAGGTCAGGCGGCCCATTAGAGATACATTCTGAACAATAACATTCCAAACTTTGTGCAAATTGAAACAAGCCAGTTTTTCCTCGATGTCAAGAAAGCACAAAACCCAGATATGGAACATCTAGCCTTAAACCACAACAACAAGCCAGACTGAGGGTAAGGGTTTCACACACCTTGTGCTTATATCCTGCACAGTGCTGTTTCCTAACAGACGGCTGCATCCACCCACATCCACAGAGGATCCAAGTCAGTTCCATTAGTGGTTCATTACACAGCAAACATGTGTTAAGCCTATTTTACCTTAAAAAAATATACACAAAAAAACACACATAAATCATTCACCAACTCCTCTCTTCCGGAAACAAAAGAAAATACAGCAGGAAGAGCACACCCCTCGGCTGGAAAAGCAAAAGACCAGCATCAGTTTGACTTCAACTCACAGAATCGTGTGTCAGGTGCGTATCGCAGTAATCACAATAATATCTGCAAAACAAATCAACCCCAAAAAACCCTAAAACACACATTTTTGAAAAACCCTAAAATGAGCAAGACGAGAAGAAATAGAGCACAACTGAAACTGTAAGAAAACAAAAAGTACGAGGGATATGTTGAGAGAGAGTGTGAGAGAATCACTCCATCCTCGAGAAACACGTACCCGGTCCTCTCTCTCGTGCACAAAACTTTCGCTGGAAGAAGAAACATGAAAACGGGCACAAATTATGCTCGGCACAATGAATTTGGAAAATTAAAAAAGCGCATACCTAGGCATGTTGACAACAGACGGCGAGTGGATTGCAGCGATCGGAGCATTCGACAGGACGCGCAGCGCGACGTTTTTGAGCGAAGAGTAAAAAGGCCGCCAAAACACTCACACGCACACAACAACGCATATATGTAACACTCTCTCCCTCACACACAAAACTACACTCCTTGGTGTGGATGAAATCTGCACAAAAGACTACACTAGGTGATGTGGATGAATGAAATCATGCACACAAACTAGACTATTCATTGATCTGGATGAAATATTCGGGCACATTCAAAGACAGGGGCTCTTAAGTAACTTGTGAAGCTCATTATTCATTTGGATGAAATATTGGATGTTGGATGTGCCATACGTTAAGTCTGTCTTATCTTTATCAAATGAAATTATGTTGTTTTTGAAATGTAGTCTAATTAACATTCAGCATTCATCCAAATTCATCTAACATCTCGGCTACTTTGTCGTCACCTCGTATCCAGAACACATCGAGAGTCAAAATCCAAATATGGACGTCCATTTAATCAGAGTTTATTTTTGGGGTATATTTGTGAGTTTTTGCAAATGGTTTGTTTGCTTTAAAAATACTATTATGGCGATACGTGCCGTCAGCACCAGTTAGTTTTTTTAATTATATTTTATATTTTATTATTCTGTTTTATTTTATTTTATTCATGTAACCACATTGGCGATCATCCACAAGAGGAAATAGCCAAATTTGGCTATAGGTCAAAGAGAATTTTAGGTATCCTTCAGAGCTCAATTTGAAGTTGATAAGCTCTGTACTCCACTAAGTTGGCATTTTTGCTTGCTCTCATCAGTACACCTCCTAAACCCTAAACCCTAGACCTGGGCACATCACCTTCTTTAAGATTGAGTGCAACAACTGCAATCTCTCCCTCAACACCTCCGCCACTAGGAACTGTACAATTGAACTTTCCAGACTTGGAAGAAGTAGCTGGTGATTCCTATCGTTTGATTTATCTTCCATTTACTCATTTTTATACATTACTAGAATTTGTGAGCAAGACTTATTGAAGAGGCCAAATTCTGTGTAAAGATGACATTGAGTTGCTATGAATTGAATTTCGTATCATTCATAAATATGTTAATGTGGGAGGGAGGGATGTGAATGAATTCTCAACACAACGCCTAGCAACAGGATCTCTACAGACATACTGTGGAAATGATGTGTGCATCCTCATGTGGTGCTTCTAAACATTATGTTGCTAAGGTTGACAGTAAGGACCGATAAGAAACCCCACTTGATGCCCACTACCTCAGACATGGTCTCATTCATCCTCAAAATCAACAGGAAGGCAAATCTCACGAACATGTCGCCTTCTGATGCATCCTTGAAACAACCATTATTTTGTCATAACCTACAACCTTCTTGAATGTAGATGAAGTAATCTACCTTCTATCTATGAAGAGGGCTGGTTATGAGAAATAACACTTGATTATAAGTCAGCTCAATTTGTCTTCCCTGTTGATTATGTCCCATAACTGGCAAGGCCATCGACTACTGGATATAGTCTCAGCGCTCCCCCATGCCTCGACTATATCTGGTTGCCAGAGTCCTTTCACTGTTTACCTAGTCTTTAATGCATGATGCCAACATGAGCTAGAGGTACAGCTGCAAGACCTTGTGTCCTAGGTTCAGCAATCTGAAATTGAAAATCTTGAACAAGACGAATTGTTCAAAATTCAACTTTGTGTTACAACTATGAGGGCTATGGAAGAAGAAGAGTATGTCTTTCAAAACATGGCAATGTCACTGTAC
>Ga0116230_10004557_pt1 | contig 13580 bp, 19 predicted proteins | sample S1TSphfallax_3_FD_88678 | JGI IMG/M metagenome (GOLD analysis project Ga0116230, IMG submission 88678) | Host-associated microbial communities from peat moss isolated from Minnesota, USA - S1T2_Fd - Sphagnum fallax MG | ecosystem: Host-associated > Plants > Peat moss > Unclassified | place...
CGGTACACTTGATGTATATTAGAAGGCAACAAGATACATGATATAACTGGGGAGATCTTGTTCAATGAGGCCTGACATATCACATTAGTGAAACTGTCCCTACAACTGGTTATGGTGCACTCCTGGGCTCACCCCAAGGTGCCTCTTTAGATTCAAGACAACTTCTTGGTGGACAGGACTAACTCAACTCCCTCTTGGGGTCTCTAGAGTCGGAGGAGTCCTTGACATTGTATGAAGGCCAAGCAGCAAAGATCCCATCTCCTCATACAATTGTTACAAAGATCCCATCTCATCATACTATGTACCCAAATTTGTGCCCTTGCCATTAGCCTAAGTCAAAAATGGTGACCAAGAGTTTTGGAAACCAAAAATACATGCAACCAATGGGTTGATATTTTCCCTTTTAAGTTTTGGGTTGGGGGGGGTAGGGGGAGGATTTTTATTCATTTTTCCTTGGTTCCCAACATGTTCTCTCTATGTTCCCTTCAAGTTCCCAATGGGTTCCCATCAAGTTCCCTATGTTCCCTATGTGTTCCCCAAATGTGTTCCCAATAGCACCTCGCTTTAAAGCCCATATGTTTTGCCTAAAGTCCTCCCCTTCTCACCTATATAGCTGGGCCAAAGGAAGAGGCACTTCATCTTTAAATAGGATCTTCTACCTATTTTGGGGAGCCTCTATAGTTTAAATTATTTTTTTATTTTTTTTATTTTATTTTTTTTGCAATGGGCCAATAAAAAATAACTCATTGCGAAAAAAGAAAAAAAGTTGGACTTATGACCGACACCTCCCTCCCCCAACTAATTTAATACCTATACAAGTGTTACAAAACTAAGAGAAAGAGTTTGAAGAGACACCAGGACAAGCTACCTAACTTTTCCTTACAAGTGTCAAATTTTGAAGGCGTGTGTGCTATACTACAATTGGTTCACTAAATTTTTTATCAACTCTTAAAAAGTGGGTGTGGGTGGGGTGGGGAAGCCAACCAAACAAACAAAGTGAGTAGAGTAGTGCTCTCCAATTTTTCCTTATGTAGTGATTTCATTGCAGTTGTTCCCCCCCAGTTCGCCATCGCCACTGGGTTTTATGTGGGGAAGGGTGCTGCTAGTGGTCCTTTCAGGTACCACTTCGTACTCTTTCTAACTTCCCTCAAAATCTCTTCGTCTTCTTACCCCCTTTGATTGCAGGCACTCTTCCTGCCCTTTGATGATGATGATGATGATGATGCTGGTAATGATGTTAAATGGATCCCAATGTTTTGAAAGAGTCAGAGATCGAGATCCAGAGAGAGAGAGAGAGAAAGATGTGTGTGTGTGTGTGTGTGTGTTTTTGATGAATAGGACTTTTTTTTTGTTGCAATGGACTTTGAAGATGAAGTTTTTTGGTTCAATTTTGGGTTGTGGGGAGGAGTTTTGTGCTTTTGAGAAAAACTGAGGTTTTTGTTTTTTTTTTTTTGGCTCAGTTGCTTCAATGGGTTTGGAGGAGAGAAAGGCGGGGAGGGGGGGGGAGCGGTGTGGAGTTTTGAGCTTTTGACAGAATTTGAGCTTTTTGTGTTTAGGTGCTTCTTTAGTGGATGTGGGGAGAATTTTTTGAGCTTTTGACAAAATTTGAGCTTTTAGTGTTGAGGTGCTTCTTCAGAGGGCGTGGGGGAGAAGTTTTGAGTTTTTTGAGTTTTTGACAAATTTGAGGTTTTTGTCTTGTGTTAAGAGGTGATTCTTCATTGAGTGTGGGGAGGAGTTTTGAGCTTTTGAGTGTTGAGGTGCTTCTTCAGTGGGCGTGGTGGGGAGGAGTTTGGAGTTTTGAGTTTTGGACAAAATTTGAGCTTTTTGTACTGAGTTGCTTCAATTTGTGCGGGGGAGTTTTCAGCTTTTGAGAAATTTGAACTTTTTGTGTTTAGGTGCTTCTTCAGTGGGTGTGGGGAGAAGGTTTTGAGCTTTTGACAAAATTTGAGCTTTTTGTACTGAGTTGCTTCAACTGGTGTGGGGGAGTTTTCAGCTTTTGACAAATTTGAGCTTTTTGTGTTTAGGTGTTTCTTCAGTGGGTGTGGGGAGAAGGTTTGAGCTTTTGACAAAATTTGAGCTTTTTGTACTTAGTCGCTTCAATAAGTGTGGGGGAGTTTTGAGCTTTTCAACAAAACATTTGTGTTTGGGTTCTTCTTCAGTGTATATGAGTCAAGAGTTTTGGGCTTTTGGCTGAGTCTTGCTCCTGTGACTCTCGCTGTGTGTCTTGTGATAGAAACTCAGCTCCAGAAATTTTACAGTTGGTTTCCAGGGATGGGCAAGGCAGATCTCATTCCAGGTTTCGTCACAACTCTCTCCTACTACTCTTTTGCTTTGGGTGAGCACTGAAGTAATGAATCTATGATGAGCATGGCAGCCAGTGGTGTTATTATCATGCAAGTTTGAAGCTTGGTGGAGGAGGACTTTGCATCAATGTCATCGCCACAGCGATCTCCCAGTCCATGGGGCAGTCTAGAAGACCACTTTTCAATGAAAAAGTTCATAGTCCCGCACAAGGATGCAACTTCAGATGTTCTAGAGGAATGGCGTAAGGCTACCTTTTCATTGAATGCAACACGCCGCTTTCGAAATGTTGCTGACCTCAAGAAGAAAAGAGAAGCAGAAGAAGCAAAAAAGGTAACAAGAATAATAATATGATCATACCCAAGTCTCCCTTATCTTCCTCTTTTGCATCTTGTTGTTTGTCTCTGTCCCCCTTGCCTGCCTGCCTGCCTGCCTGAAGTCATCAGAGGAAGAAGGTAAAATAATTTTTTGGGATCTGTTGTGTTGAATCATGTTGTGTGCTTGTTGCAGCAACAGCAGCAGCAGCATCAGCTACCTCGAAAACTTCGAGGTTGGAGCAAAATTATTGCAGTCTCTGCACTCTCACCCAATGCAAACAAGAAGGGTAAGAACAATGGCTCAAAGAAATCGGGCTTTGATATCGATGGTGCAGAGCTTGCACACTTGGTAGGAGATCAGGACATGGATGCGCTTTATGAGCAGCAAGGAGTGAATGGCATAGCTGAGAAGCTCCATACCTCTGCTGATAAGGGACTGTGCAGCGATCAGCTGAAGCAAATGGAAGATACTTTTGGAGCTAACAAGTACACGGAGACACCACCCAAAGGATTTTGGGTGTTTGTGTGGGAAGCAATGCATGACTTGACTCTGATCATCCTTGCCATCTGTGCGATTGTTTCCCTCGGGATCGGAATTGTCACTGAAGGTTGGAAGGAAGGATGGTACGACGGAGCTGGAATTGCTTTCAGTATTGTTCTCGTGGTGTTTGTCACTTCTGCAAGTGACTATAAACAATCACTCCAGTTCCGTGAGCTTGAGAATGAGAAGAAGAAAATCTTTGTTGAAGTGGTTCGTGACAAACATAGACAGAAGATCTCCATCTTTGACTTGCTTGTGGGTGATGTTGTTCATCTGAAAATCGGTGATCAAGTCCCTGCTGATGGTCTTTACATCTGTGGCTCCTCTTTGACAATCGATGAATCCAGCATGACTGGTGAGAGCGAGACCAAGATCAAAGACGAAAACAACGACCCCTTCCTTCTCTCTGGAACCAAGGTACTAGATGGCAATGGTAAAATGCTGGTGACAGGAGTTGGCATGAACACGGAATGGGGGAATTTGATGGCTACGCTTGGTGAAGCTGTTGATGATGAAACCCCATTGCAAGTGAAGCTCAATGGTGTTGCCACACTCATTGGCAAGATTGGTCTGGCATTTGCAGTCATCACATTCTTGGTGCTCTTGGGTAGGTTTCTGTACACGAAAGAGTCATTGGGAAATTGGTCAGCAGAAGATGCTGTGATAATTGTGGACTATTTTGCAATCGCTGTGACAATCATAGTTGTGGCTGTGCCTGAAGGACTCCCACTGGCAGTTACCCTTACGCTCGCATTTGCCATGAAGCAGATGATGGCTGATAAGGCATTGGTACGTCACCTGTCAGCTTGTGAGACCATGGGATCAGCTACAACAATCTGTAGTGATAAGACTGGGACATTGACATCCAACAAGATGATGGTTGTCAAAGCTTGGGCTGCAGGAGCAGTTCGTGAGATTGGAAACATGAAACAAGATTTGCCTGATGAGCTTCTGCGCACTCTTCTTCGTGGAGCTTTTCTGAATTGTGATGGGGATGTTTCAGAAAACGATGATGGCTCACCTCCAAGTTTTCTTGGTAGTCCCACAGAGACTGCAATCTTAGAATTCGGTATGAAGTTGGGTGGGAAGTTCAAGGCAGTTTGCTCCAAGTGTGAGAAGGTGAAAGTGGAGCCTTTCAACTCCACGAGGAAGAGGATGGGAGTTGTCGAGAAAAAAGAAAATGGTGAGTTGATTGCTCACTGGAAAGGCGCATCAGAGATTGTGTTGGGGTTATGTGATAAGACTGTTGATGCAAATGGCAGCATTGTGGAGCTTGACGAAACAACACTCAAGGATCTCAATGGAGTCATAAGGAGCTTTGCGGATCAGGCTTTGCGAACACTGTGTTTAGCCTTCAGGGAGGTGGACAGGGTTCCAGGCAGCAATGAACCAATTCCTGACGAGGGATTTGTATTGGCAGCTATTGTGGGAATTAAGGATCCTGTGCGCCCTGGGGTGAAAGATGCTGTAAGGCTTTGCCATGAAGCAGGCATCAAGGTGCGCATGGTAACAGGTGACAACTTGAACACAGCCAAAGCCATTGCACTTGAGTGTGGCATCCTTACTGAAGATGGAGAAGCCATTGAGGGACCAGAGTTTCGCAAGTTGGACTCTGATGCGAGGAAGAAACTCATTCCCAAATTACAGGTTGAAAAAATCAGCCATGAGAACCTCAGCTCTGCATATGACTCAGACTACTACAGAGAAGAAGAAGCACCAGGCTTTTCTTTCAGAATTGTCTTTTTTTCTTCTCCCTTGGTTTCAAGTGTCAGGGTTTCCGGTTTATGGGTTTTCACTGTGAATGCAAGGGTAATGGATTTTTGTGTGAATTTTTTTCCTGGTGGTTTGTTCCACCCTGCAGGTGATGGCGAGGTCTGCACCTTCAGACAAACTGATATTGGTAAGGGATCTTAAGGAGACGGGGGAAGTGGTTGCTGCAACAGGAGATGGCACCAATGATGCTCCTGCGCTGCATGAAGCCGATATTGGACTAGTTATGGGTATTGCTGGAACTGAGGTGAAAAAAAAAACTGATTCTCCTAGAAGAATCCTTGGGGGGAAAAAAAAATGTTCAATATGTATTATATTTCTCCTCCGCATTGTGATGAATTTGCATCTCTGCTGCATCAATCCTTTTTGGAGCTCCTCCTGCTGCACACATAAAAGAGCACTCAGTTTGAAACCCTGCCAAACCCTAAATCCCACAAGTCCTAAAAAAGGTTTTTTTCTGTTTGGTTGGAACGGTGTCATGATCACAGGTGGCAAAAGAGAGTGCAGATGTGGTGATTTTGGATGACAACTTTTCAACAATTGTGAATGTGGCAAAATGGGGTCGCTCAGTGTACACCAACATTCAGAAATTTGTGCAATTCCAACTTACTGTCAACCTTGTGGCGCTTATTCTGAATTTCTCCTCTGCCTGTATTACAGGTAAAAACACATTTGTGGTGCTTGATTTTTGTGAAATGAAAATGGTTCCATGGATTTATATTTTGGAGATTTTCACTAAAGATTTTTTCTTCACAATGACAACTGAGTTAGACTGGAGTTTTGTTTTCGTCTTCTGTGGTGGGTGCACACAGGGTCAGCGCCTCTCACTGCAGTTCAGCTACTTTGGGTGAATCTGATCATGGATACATTGGGTGCTTTGGCACTGGCCACGGAGCGACCTTATGATGACTTGATGAAGAGAAAACCTGTGGGGCGCTATGCTGAATTCATCAACAATGTGATGTGGCGTAACATTATTGGGCAAGCCATCTACCAGTTGGCTATTCTTGGCATTTTACAATACATGGGAAAGGAGATTCTGCATCTGAATGATAATGAGAATGATGCAGACAAGTTGTTGAACACCATGATCTTCAATGCTTTCGTGTTCTGTCAGGTGGGGGTATTTTCTTTCCTTTTTTTCCTTTTTTTACCTTTTTTTTGTTCTTGATGAGATCTGTGTTGAGTTTTGTTTGCAAATTCCTCATCTAAATACCCGCATGCCCAAGTCTTGTCAAAAACAGTGATGTTTGCTTTCTGTTGCAGGTCTTCAATGAGGTAAACGCACGAGAAATGGAGAAGTTAAATGTCTTCAAGCACACTTTCAACAACAAGATTTTCCTACTTATCATTGGGTTCACTGTTGTCTTCCAGTTCATCATGGTCCAGTTTTTGGGCAAGTTTGCACACACGGTTCCATTAAGCAAGGAGCAATGGTTGATCACAGTGTCAATTGGATTCATGAGCTTGCCAATAGCTGCAATTGTGAAATTGATCCCTGTACCAGAGAGCAGCTCTGGTTCTTCTTCTCAAGTGAAACAACTCAGTGATGAACGGCAACCTTTGCTAGGCAACAGCAATCACCCAGTTCCAAATTCCTCTCCTGAAGATATGGTCTAAGAAAGAAATTTGTAACCCCACCCACATTCTGTCTTTGTTAAGCCTTACTGCTGTTGAACCTTACCCCCCCTACCCCCCCCCCCCCCCTTGAGGGTCCTTCCCAATGACTAACCAGATGTGACATTTTCTGCAAAGCATAGAAGTTGCTGTTGCTGCATAACCACAAGTCTACAAGATGTTTTGTTGCTGATTTCATGAGAAAATGACCTAGTGCCAGAGTTGACAAAATGTGAACAAGATTTTGTAAAGCCTGGACTGAAGACAAATTAGGACAGAAGCTTCTTCAGCTCAAAGAAAATGTAAGCTGAAGTTGAAAAAGTCCCTCCATCTCTGCTAGTGGAACTAGGACTGTATTATCACAATACATATGTCAGTATGCGGCATGGTGGGAACTTATTTATTTATCTTCAACAATTTACTCTGAAGTTGTTTCTTTCTTTGTAGAATTGAGTTTATCTACGCTTTGCATGCCTCATTTGTAGCATCCAGTGACCTCTCACTGGTTACCAGACATAACCATTCCTTATCAGAATTGAGATGCCCTCTTTTCATCCACACACACAGCGGTTATGAAATGTTGTCCAAGTAATGAAGGTTACTCAATTATTGAGCCAATGAGAAGTGCACGGTGGGTGCAGGGTATCAAATGTGTGCTGCACAAGTGGATGCTAGGTCACATAATCCAAGTCTGGTAGGCTGAGACAGCATTCTGTAAGACAGTAAATAGTTCTACCAGGGCTTGTTCCATAGGCTAACCGGTGTTCCCAACTGTTCCTCACATGTGGAACTGGCAGAATCAAACCTGGAACCAGCAGATGACCACCCTAACCCACTTAGGAAAAAATTCTAAAGTAGCAGCTGAATGAGATGACAAAATCGGTTACTGGAAAAATCTAGCTGAGCAGCGGATAGCTGTGAGCTACAAACTTGCTTACTTCTCAACTATTCTAAAATTCACAACCCCACTTGCAAAACATCATATGAACATGCAGTAGTTCAACAATTTGGAGTGGCGGATGCTCAGTCAAAGAGAGCTGCATGCAGTGCATTTCCCTATACACCCCCTTTTTACTGCATGCACCCCCCACCTGCCCCCCAATCTAGCAACTTTTGAAGAAGCAATTCCACAGATGAAACATCACAAGAAATATTGGAGTAAAATCACATTCTATATATAAAGTTTATTAAAATTGCTTCCAAAAACAACTGATTTTTCTTCCTAAGATGCAAAACAAATCCCCAATAGTGTGTAAAAACTTTCAAACATCTTAAAAGACTTTTCTATCTATTAACTTCTTTCCCTTGCAAACAGCTCAATGTCTAGTTCAGTTTTATGCAGAATTAAAATGACTACTACAATTCTATGCAGCCTTGAACATAATTAACACCCTTATAAAAATCTCTGTCTTCATTTTTTGGGAATTTTTTTGCTGGCAAGATCATGGAAGACTGCAGATGATAGAACCTGACTCTGAAAAACCTCTAGTCTCTTCACCAAAGCTATGAAAGAGAGAAGAGAAGAGGCATCAAAGATCATTACTTTACCTTGACACAGTATTTTCAAGTTTCTAGTTCTATGCTGCTCAAAACAATGCATTAGCAAATCAAGAGTGGGAACTCATCAGCTGCACGCCTACTGATACCCAGCTCACAACATAAGGACTTCAACCCAGGCTCCTCCAGTAAGCTAAAGCCACAGATGCTGTAGTAGGAATGTAAAAGATCTGGAAAACCAGTTTGGCCCAATGTTGGTGGATATTTGCTGAAGCCACCATACTGCAAACAGAGACATTTCATTACAATTCACAATTTGGCTTCCAATGGTGCTCCTTAGATCTCAATAAGTTCAAGAGTTTGATTCAAACCTGGGGGAGTGAATGCAATTTATGTCAGTTCAGGTGGACATCATAAACTGCTGTTGGAAGATTTGCTGATATGCTTGGATTATATTAACTTGGTTATAGATATTTGACAATCTGGTGATGAAACTGATGGCCCAGTTAGAAGAAGAGAATCAGAAATTTGAGCAGGCTAAAAAGCACTCTTGATGGCACACATGTGAGTGTACCTTTGTCTGACAAGAAAGTAGGAATGATCGTAGTGAAGCTTTGTCACATAAATTGTATCCGCCCAGCATCTGCAAGGACCCACCCACCCTGTATCCATATATAAGAATATATGCAGGTTGGCTAGCAAACTGCTTGCATGTAAAAGCCACTACAAGGGGAGTCTATAATTATTCAATCCTCGTCTCAAATGGACACACAAACCAACCATATGATTGTCATAAGTCTCAAATTCTTCAAGAACCGGCTTTAAATTCAAAAACAACCTGATGCACTGAAGCATATGCAGAATAGGACACAAAGCTGTTAACAAAAATGATCAACAGGTCATAAACACCCACATACTGCATTAGGAAATGGCCACATTCAGTCAACATCTTGGGGCAAGTGGGTTCTATTCTCACTAACCAGAATGCATAACAGCTGTCAGCCTCCTTGTTGGCTCTTCCTTGAAAACCCCCAGTCTCTGTTTGTCTCTGCCTCCCAAATAACACATCCCACATTCTCATGCAAAGTCAGTTTCTGACCTGAGCTCCAGAACATGGTACACAGTGGATTTGAAGATAAACCCTGTAACTTCTCGAGTACACCACAGAAACAACATGGTACAACAGTATCTAATGCTCTGAGCTAGCTCCCAATCTTTCTAACCACCTTGCAGGCTGTTTACTGAAGCATTCAAAGCTGGTGATTCTCCACAATAACACAATAATTTCAAGATTCAAAGAGAAGACCAGCTGTGCCATTAATAAGTGACCAGTTAAAGTGCCCATTCTTATTCTCAAACAGTTCATGTGTTCATCTCAGCTCCATATCACATAGTAGATGAGAATCTGGATAAATACAGTAACAGAGTGAGAAAGTAAACCCACCCGCAAGCACCACCCTATGAGGCTCTCATGACCAGGGAGAAGTGCCACAAATTTATCTCCATTTTCTGATTTAGGAGTAAGTAGTCCAACAAGCTTTAAAGTTGCCAGTGCACAATACGTCGCACCCCCTGTGTAACACGTACAACCAAAAGAGTGATACAGTAGATGATTACAAGAGACATACAAACTCCACACCAAAATTTCCATGATGAATGCACACCTTGGACCTCATGGTCAGGAAGTACACATGTGAGTATGCTGGACAATTTGTACAAAATCTCATCAATTCCTGCAATTGGGTGTAACATTGAAGAGCTGCAAATTCAAGGGCTCCTCCATATATTGAGATGCGAAGTAAAACAGTGGAGATCTCACCATGTGGTTCAAGACCTGGGCATAATCCAAAGCCGCCATCATATGACTGCACATGCAATGACATTCATGCACTTAGCTGATCATGACATCTCTCTTTAGATGATGGTAGTAAATCTTAGCAGTTGGACTAAAATAAGTCTCACCCTAAAATAAAATTCCTGGTAAATGCATGTCATAGGAAAACTGGAAGAATTACATGCACTTAGCCTTTATGTTCTTACAAGTACCTTGAACTCTAACATCACAGCTTTGCATAAAGGACTTGATGGCTTTCACCCCTGAACACCTTAGTGCATATTAAAACGCATCAAAAATCTTAGTTCTAGAAGGTCAGTGTATGCATGGGTACCTGACAACTGAGAACATATTCAAGAGCCTTCTCTAAATCCATGGCTTCCCGGTCATCCAACATCATGCATATTGCGGCTATGACCTCCTCAAACCCACACACCCCATGAGAAATCAAAAATTTATACTTCTTTGAGTTCCCCTAGCACGTAGCAAGGCCCCTCAAGCATTGAGCAAAGGGCAGGAGCAACATTCAAGACCATGACATAATTCCATTAGAGATCCTCCTCTCTGAAGGATTCTTGTGCCACTTTCAGACCAACAATTCCAGAGTTATATTGGCATTTACATACACACCTTTTGACCTCACTCCCAAAACAAGAAAGTAAGGTGAGGAACAGAGATCTTCACCTGCACAAAAACTGAAACGTACATCTTTCTCAGCTCCAAGATGGACAGGACAAAAGCTGGCCAGCACATCCACCATCTGTTTTCAATATAAGTGTCTGGGCTTCACCTTATACATAGAGTGTACCCCCCTAGCTCCCACTACCTTGGAGTAGGAACAGTTGTGAGAATGGCCATCATCTGCAAAATATTTATTGTATGCGTCCATCTGTAGCCAAATGAGACTTGGCATCCACCAATGTGAACTTATCAACCTCCCAAATGGAAGAGAGTCATGGACAGGAACCCAATCTGCCTGTGGGGAACTGGTTGCCACCCATCTTTGACAAAACAATTTAACACCGCTTCTTAACAACAAACTGTGAAGAACAATCAATCCATGGATATTACAATTAAGGACTAGGGACTCTAATTGCTCTGCTCTAACCTGCCATCGATCTGCTGAAGTGCTTGAACAGACTTGAGCACTGACTTGCATGCAACAGATGAAAAATCATCCCCAAGGATCCTCAGAATCGCCAGTGCAGAATAGGTTACTGCCATGTGGCCTCCATCATACAGCAACGGAGGAGCCTGGAAAATCACAATGCATTCTCTAAAGGAACCCTCCCACTCTTCTCCCCTTCCCAAACCAGAAATGATGCAGGATGTTGCTTGTGTTGAACCCTTTAATAGCAACAGGAACTGTAGGTCTGACAATGACAGGAAAATGCTTGACTACATTTTGGAAAACTGGCAAAATGGGACTAGGGAGAGGTAGAGGAACCCTACCCCACATGAGCTGAAGTGCAAACCAATTGACGTAGAGCCTCGGAACCCATATAATGCCTCTGCAAGTGTCACCCAGATGGAGTTACAAAGTCAATATGCCTCATACCCATAACTAGTAACCCCATGTTTACTCAATGCTATCAAACATATCACTGATCAACTCAGAAGCTCACCCAAAATTCCAATGGAAGTATATGGAGACATTCATTGTAAATTCCAAAACCAAGAGGACACACTGACCCAAGTGTCACTATGTTCACAACAACATCATACAAAGAAAAACTGTCATCTAACACAAGTATGAAGCAGCCAATGGTATCTGCATAGCAGCCACCTGTATGAATAAGATTCCAATCAAGGGCTCCAGGTGGCAAAAACAGGCAAATTTTGTCAATAGTATTCTCATTTGAGCTGCAACAAACTTTCATTTTAGCTTGTCCATGTACAAGCAATCATCTAACCCTAAGACACAGAAAGACAGCCTACATATAGAGGAATATATTTTACTGCTGCAGAAGATGGTTGCAGTCTAGGAAGCTTAGAATTACCATCTTCAAAAGTAGAGTTTCCATCACCATTGAGGGGAAGAACTTGAAGCCCATAGACCCAGTCAATAATATCTTTTGCCACCACCTGCACTTCAAATGCAGCAGCCCACCTTGTCTGACGCTCAATATCACCCATGCAACTGTTCCCACTTCAAATGATACAAATTGTATCTGATTCCTGTACAACTAAATGAAAAAAACAACTACCAACTCTGAACATATTTGCACATGCAAATCCTTTGTCTAGTTCAAACTTGGACCATTCTGCTGCACCTTGATAATTACACGCACTATAGTCCAAATGGCCAAGCGTTTTACAACTGTAGTCAAATCAAATCTTCCAAGTCGAATAAGGCTGAGAGACTTAGAATGCCAATCACATCTTTCAATCCAAGAAACCCTGATGTCTATGGTTAGGGCTCAGAATCCAAAAGCACCGCAGTCCAGTTGGCCACACATTCTACAACTGTAATCAAAATCAAATCTTCAAAATCTGATAAGGCTGAAAGACTTAGAATGCTAATCACATCTGTCAATCCAAGAAACACTGATGTCTAGGGTTAGGGCTCAGAATCCAAAAGCAATGCAGTCCAATCAGCCAAGCGTTCGACAACTGTAATCAAAAATCAAATCTTCAAAATCCAATAAGGTCGAGAGACTTTTTGAATGTTAATCACATCTTTCAATCCAAGAAAACCCCAATGTCTAGGGTTAAGGCTCAGAATCTAAACCCCCAAGGGTTAGGGTATGACCTAGATAGAAGAAAACCTGGTCTTTGAACACAAATGAGCGATACGAGTAACAAAGAAGAAAATGAAAGAAGAAGAAGAAGCTTGCCTGATGCAGCGCATTCAGAAGATCGAGCGCAGAGACGGCTAAATAAGCCAGAACGAGACGATTCGTGTCTTGAGCTTCATAAGGGGAAGGAAGCTCCTGGAGCATGCTCTTGAAATATTCCACATGGTCATCTATGGCAAATCCACCACGGCCACCACCATAGCTCACCACCACATCCTCCTCCTCCGCCATCGCTCTTCCTTCCTCTCTCTCTTCTCTTTCATGTGCGCGGGACTTCCCTGGAACCGGACTCGGAACCAAACCAGTGCGACCCAACACCCACACCAATGCACCAGTTGGACTCGGAACCAAACCAGTGCGACCCAACACCCACACCAACGCACCAGTTGGAAAAAAACTCGTTTAGGGGTTTTTGTCTGGATGAAACCCAACTCAGCCCCAATTGGGGTCTGGGTGGGTTTTTTTTGGAAAAAACAAAAATTTAATCAGAACTTTTTCTTTAAAGGTAATCAATGCTCCCATTGGGGTTTGGGTGGGTTTTCAAAAATAAAATAAAAATTAAGGTAATGTAGATAAAGGTTTAGCCAATAAAAAAAAAAAAAATTTGGTCAAATAAAGCCAATTCCATGAAAAATTATGTATTATATAACAAGAAAACGCCATCGTGTTAGTCTACCTCAATCATTATGCTACGTAATGTTCTCATACTAGTGTGGGATGAAAGGAGGTTAAATAAAAACCCATTGGGATGAAGACCTAATGAATTGGCGGATTAAGTCGTCGAATGCAAAAAACAATAGAAGATGGGTTAGTTAATAGCATTGGTTTTGGTTTTGTGTATACTAGTGGGTGCCCGTGGCCGAAGGCCACTATGAAGTCCCCCGTGGGTGCCCGTGACCTTTGGC
>Ga0116230_10004559_pt1 | contig 13579 bp, 18 predicted proteins | sample S1TSphfallax_3_FD_88678 | JGI IMG/M metagenome (GOLD analysis project Ga0116230, IMG submission 88678) | Host-associated microbial communities from peat moss isolated from Minnesota, USA - S1T2_Fd - Sphagnum fallax MG | ecosystem: Host-associated > Plants > Peat moss > Unclassified | place...
CGCCCGCCTGGGCGCGCGCCATGATCGAGTTCTTCGATTTTCTATCGCCGGTGGAGGCCAAGACTTTTGACCTGGCGGAGGAAGCTGGCGCCTGGGCCTGGGTCGAAACTTAAGTCAGAGCGCCGGGCTCATCCCTGGAGCCGCCCGGCCCAAGCTTAGACGGGGCCGGCGCAGGGGCGCCCTGCGCCGGCCCTTGGGATTCAGGCGGCTCCGAACGCCGGAGCGAACGAACGTGGCTCGCGCGAGGGTTCGCCGGAGGCCGGACCGCCGTCGATATAGCGGCTATACTCCTCCCTGTAGCGCGCTGAGGCGTGGGCCTGGGCCTCGGCCGGCGCGAATTCCTTCAGGTATTCGAACCATTCGCTTTCCTCCTGGTAGACGTGGGTGGCTACGGCGCCCTCCAGGTGGCCGAGCTTGTCGAGGTAGTCTTCGCTGAGCGGGTCCAGGGTTTCGAGCGCGGCCAGCTGCATCTTCGCGGCGGCCTGTTCGGTGTAAGCGGTGTTGGCGAAGCCCAACTTGTCGTCCGCGGCGAGCGCGGGATAGATCACCGCTTCCTCCGCCATGGAATGGCCATTGAGAAGAATGGCCAAGCGCTTCTGCGCGGCGCGGCGGTCGCTTGCCGTGGAGGCGGCCTTGGTCTCGGCGAAGGCCCGCTCGATCCCTTCGTGGTGATCGAGAATTTGCGAGAGCCAGTCTCCTGGCTGCGCGGCGGTGCGGGCCTTGGCGCGGGCTTCCTGGCGCTTTTCGTCGCTGACGGGCGGCGTGATGGCGGCGATGGCCTTATCGATGATGGACATGGTGAGTCTCCCTGAGAATTGGACGCAAAGCGTGCAAGCCTGGCGCTCGGTTCCCGCTATCCTTCCACCCCGGGGTCGAAACCTCCGGCGAGCTTCAGCGTTGTCGACGCATGTCCTCCTTCACTCTTGCTTGGGCGGTTTGCGGCGGCGCGTACCTGCTGTTCTGCGGCCAATTCAGCACCGAGGATTTCGCGGCGGCGGCAGGCTGCGGGCTGACGGGCGCCCTGTGGACGATGGCGATCAGACGCGCGGCCCCATTTCAGTTTCGGGTTGAAAAGGCGGCGGTAAACGCCGGCCTTCGGGCTGCCGCGGGGCTGCCCTGGGCCACTCTGAGGGTCGCGGCCAAGCTCCTGGAAACCATCGCGAAAGGCGGCGAAGGCGCAATGACCACCGCGCCGTTCTTCGCCGGACGCCAGGATGATCCCGCCGACGCTGGGCGTCGCGCCGTCGCCGTGCTGGGCGTCTCGCTCGCGCCGGACAGCTTTGTCATCCGCCTGCCAGAGGGCGAGAACCAGATACATGCCCACGCTCTTGTAAAGAAAGCGGGGGGCGCAGACGCGCGGTGGGGCCAGTGAGCCCGTGGATTGTCTTTAGTCTCACGCTTTTGCCGCCACTCGGCGTGGTGATTTACCTCTGCGCGCGCGGGACAATCGCGCGCCGACTTGCCGCCGTCCAGCTCGCGGGGTCCATCGGCTGGCTCGCCATCGTGGCGATGACCTTCGGATTCGGCCAAGCCTCGTCCATCGATCTCGCCCTGACCCTTGGGCTGCTGACGCTCCCCGCGTCTTTGCTTTTCGCCGCTTTCCTGGAGCGCTGGCTGTGAAGACGATCATCGTGGATGGGCTGCTGGCGCTCAGCGCCTTGGCTGTCTGGCTGGGGTGTATCGGCTTCATCCGTTTGAAGACGGCTTTGGACAAGTTGCACTGCGCCACCTTCGTCAATGTGGCGGCGGGGTTCGGCGTCACCCTCGCCGTGGCGCTCCGGGACGGTTGGACCAGCCGGTCGTGGAAGACGGTCGCGCTGTTCATCGCCACCCTGATCATGGGAGCCGCGACAAGCCATGCTGTCGGCCGCGCGATCTTTCTGCGGGATGGAGAGGAGTCATGAGCCTTATTCTGGGTCTTCTTTTGGGGCTAGCGGCCCTGGCCGGACTTGGGGTCGTTCTCTCCCGCGACCCCCGCCGCCAGGTCATGGCCATGGCGGCCAACGGCTTGGCGCTGACGCTCCTCTTTTTCGCTCTCCAGGCGCCGGACGTCGCGCTTTCCGAACTGACGGTTGGGACGGCGGCGACGCCATTGTTGTTCCTGGTCACCCTCGCGGCGGTCCGGATGAACCGCGTGCGTCAGCGCAAGTGAGCCCGCGCACGCGTCTGGCCCTGCTTTGCCTGGCGGGAGCCTGTCTGACGGTCCCGATCTGGAAGGTGGCGCAGGCCCTGCCGCCCTTCGGCGCGCCGACCGGGGCCTATGGTCCGGCCGTCAACGCTCTGGGTCCGCCGCTGAGGCACGTCTCCAACATGGTCAGCGCCGTGAATTTCGATTTTCGCGGTTTTGACACCCTGGGCGAGGAGTTCATGCTGCTTTGCGCCGTGACGGGCGCGGTCTTGCTGCTGCGCGGCACGCGGGGGGAGAGCCTCGCGGACAAAGCCGGAATTATCCCCGGGCGTCCGCGTGAGCGGCGCGCCGACGCGACGATCCTCATCTGCCGGATTTTCGGACCCCTCACGCTTGTCTTTGGTCTTTATATGGCGCTCCACGCCACGGTCACGCCGGGCGGCGGCTTCCAGGGCGGTGTGGTGGCGGCCTCCGGGCTCCTGATGGTCTATCTTGGCGAGGGCTACGAGACCTGGCGAAAGCTCGTCCGCTCCAGGGTTCTGGACGTCATGGAGGCCGGCGGCGCCCTGCTCTTCGCCATGGCGGGGCTGTCGCCGATGCTGACCGGCGCGGCGTTTATGCAAAATGTCCTCCCGCTCGGCGCGTTCAAGGACATGCTTTCGGGCGGCCTGATGCTGGTGGAGAACGTGGGGGTCGGCTTCGCCGTGGCTGGCGGCTTCGCCATGCTGTTCCTGGAGTTCATGGAAGAGACGCGCGCGCTGAAGTCGGAGACGCAAGAATGAGCGTCCTCCCGTGGCTGGTTGCGGCGTGGCTGTTCGGGGTCGGGGTCTATGGCGTCGCCACAAGTCGCAATTTCATCCACCTCATCGGCTGCCTCTCCGTCTGCCAATCCTCCACCTATGTTCTTCTCCTGAGCCTCGGTTACCGCTGGAAGGCGGTGGCGCCGATTTTCTACGACCATCCGCCCGGCACGTTGGCGGTGGACCCCGTGGTTCAGGCCCTAGTGCTGACCGACATCGTTGTGGGGGCCACGATCACCGCCCTTCTCCTGGCCATGGCCTTGCGCGTGGACGCCAAGCACGGGACGCTCGATCCTCAGGAGCTGCGCCCCCTTCAGGGGGAGGGCCACTGATGCTGACCCAACTCATCCCGCTTGTGGTCGTGGGTCCCATGGCCATAGCCGCGGCCCTGCTCGCGCTCGCCCACGTTCTGCCGCGCTACGTTCCCGACGTCATCGCCATCGCCACGGCGCTGGGATTATCGGCCTTCTGCGGTCTGCTCGGCGCCTATGCGCTGAATCACGGGCCGCTCACCTACTGGTTTGGCGGCTGGACGCCGGGCCGGGGTGTAGTGCTGGGCATTGGGTTCGGCGTGGATCCCGCCAGCGCTGCGCTCGCGGCGTTCGTGGGGCTTCTGTTTGCCGCCGCCTTCGTCTTTGCCTGGGGCTATTTCGACGAGGTGCATGCGCACTTTCACGTGCTGATGCTCCTGTTCCTGGCCGCCATGGTGGGGTTCTGCCTGACGCGGGACCTCTTCAATCTGTTCGTCTGGTTTGAGGTGATGAGCGTCTCAGCCTTCGCTCTCACCGCTTATCAACTTGAGACGCCGTCCCTTTCCGGCGCCTTGAACTTCACGGTCACCAACAGCGTGGCCGCTTTCATGATGCTCGGCGGCGTCGGTCTGATCTATGCGCGGGCCGGGGTGCTGGATTTCGAGGCCCTTGGAAAGGTCGTGGCGGGCGCCGGCCACGATCCGGTGATTGCGGGCGCCTTTTGCCTCCTCGCCGGGGCGCTGATGATCAAGGGCGCCATCCTGCCATTTCACTTTTGGTTGTCAGACGCGCATGCCGTGGCGCCGAGCCCCGTCTCGGTGATTTTTTCAGGCGCGATGGTCTCGGTCGGTTTGTTCGCCCTGCTGAAGCTGGCCCTCCAGGTGTTCGGCGCGTCCGCCGATTCGCGGTTCCTGATGCACGGGCTCTTTATCGGACTTGGGTGCGCGACCTCCGTGGTGGGCGGCCTGATGGCCTGGGGGCAACGCCACCTCAAACGCATGCTTGCCTTCTCCACCATCGCTCATCTGGGGATCATGCTGATCGCCGTGGCGACTTTGTCGGCCACGGGCGTCGCCGGATTCCTGTTCTATGCCGTGGGCCACGGCTTGGTGAAGGGCGCCCTTTTCATGATCATGGGCATCCTGTTGGCGACCAAGGCCAGCGTGGATGAACTCGACCTCAAGGGCCTTGGCAAAGACATCTGGCCAGCAGGGATCGCCATGGGCCTTGGTGGGCTCCTCCTCGGCGGCGGCCCTCTGGGCGCCCTCGACACCGGGACGCGCCTCGTCCACGCGGCGGCCATCGCGATCGGACCCTTGGCGACGGCCGCCATTGTGCTGGGCTCCGCGCTCACCGGCGCCGCGGTGCTTCGCGCCACCGGCCGCATCTTCCTGAACCTTGGTCCCGACCCGGGCGACGAAGCGGAGGCGCCCAGTCAAAAGGACCAGGAAAAGGCCGATCGGCCGCTGTGGCTCATGCTCGCCCCATGCCTCCTGTTGTTGCTGCTGGCGATCGTGCCCGTTGACGGGGCAAAGCTGATCGTCGCCAGGATGGCTGGAGTCTTGGCGTCGCCCAGATCCGCCGACGGGGCGCCCCCGCTCCCCGGAACGTCCCTGGTTTTGCCCTGCCTTTCCATCGGCCTGGCGATCATCATCGCGCTCCTTGATCTCTTCAGAGAGCGTTTGCCTCGGCCGCTTGTGAGCGCCACGGCGGGCGGGACCCAAATCATCTTCAGGGGGCTGAAGGTCCTGCATAGCGGTCTGGTGGGGGATTACGTCGTATGGATCGTGATCGGCCTGGCGACGTTCTCCATCGCATTCGCCTTCCATTAGCCCCCCCCCGATTGAGCCGCGAGGCCGTGATCCCCCGGGCTCCCTAACGCCGAGCGGTTTTGATGATCCCAGCTTTGCCCGCACAGCCGCTGCATATCCTTGGCGTCTCCCTCATCGGCGCCACGCCCGAGAACGCGGTCAAACTTGGCTTGACCCTCGCATGGGTTATCGCCGTCTCGCTGGTCTCCGGAGGCCTGAGATGGGGCGCCCTGAAGGTGGCGCCCAAGGGGCTTGGTTTCTGGGTGCGCCAGGCGATCTCGATTATCGGCGCGCTGGTGCTGGTCGGCGGCGTGCTGTCGATCTGGTTCAATGATCCGCGGCAACTGGCGACAGCCCTGGGCCTCGCCACGGCTGGCATCGCTTTCGCGCTACAGCGGGTCATCACCGCCGTCGCCGGCTATATCGTCATCCTGCGGGGATCGACCTTTAACGTCGGCGACCGGATCGTCATGGGAAACGTGCGCGGCGACGTTGTCGCCCTCAACTTCATGCAGACCACGATCCTGGAAATGGGCGAGACCCAATCCGAGCAGGGCGACAAACCCTCCATGTGGGTGCGCTCGCGCCAGTATACCGGTCGGGTTGTCACGGTCACGAACGCAAAGATCTTCGACGAACCGGTCTATAATTACAGCAAGGTTCTGCCCTATTTCTGGGAAGAGATGCAGTTGCCCGTGCCCTACGATTCGGATCATGCGAGGGCCGAGCAAATCCTGGTGCAAGCCGCCGCGAAACATACGCAGGACGTCCAGGAATTGAGCGAGGAGGACCGTAAGGCGCTGGAGGCGCGCTACGAACTTCCGACGCTCGACGCCAAACCGAAGGTCTATTACCGGCTAACCGACAACTGGATCGAGTTGACCGTCCGGTTCTTCACCGCGGACCACGGCACGCGCGATCGCAAGGACGCGATGAGCCGGGAAATTCTGGCGGAGATGAACAGGGCGGGCCTGCAAGTGGCTTCCGGCACCTACGCCATCGTCCAGGTCCCCAAGCTGCAGGTCACCATGCAGCCGGCGCCATGATGAGGCTCCCATATGACGGGTGATCCGTACGATCTGGCGCGGTTTGTGCGCGCCCAGGCCGGCGTGTTTGATCAGGCGGTCAGGGAATTGCGGGCTGGGCGAAAACCCAGCCACGGGATGGGGTTCGTGTTTCCTCAGTTGACCGCCGACCTGCCGCGCGTCTCGCGTGAGGCGGGTTAGATGGCCGGCCGCAAGCTCAAGGTGTTCGGGGCTCGATTCGGCTTCTATGACACCGTGGTGGCCGCCCCGAGCCAGGCGGCGGCGCTCAAGGCCTGGGGGACGCGGCAGAACCTCTTCGCCAGCGGTGACGCAAAGTTGTCTGAGGACGAAGCCGCGGTGGCGGCCGCTCTCCAGAATCCTGAAACGCCGCTGCGCCGCGCCGTGGGCTCAAACGACCCTTTCCAGCTCGAGCCGACGGGCTTGCCGAAGATTCCAGACGCGCCAAAGGCCGTCAGGACGAAGCGGGCCGCTAAAACGACGTCCGCCTCATCGAAGAGACCGCCGGTTGACCGGAGCGCCTTGGATGTGGCCGAGGCGGCGCTCCGCCGCTTCGACGAGGCCCGCAAGCGCGAAGAGGCCGATTTCCGCCGACGTCAGGATGAACTGGATGGCGCGACGGCGGCGGCTCAAGAGGCCTATGTCGCGGGCCGCAAAGCCGCCACGGCCGCCATCGTTAAGACCCGAGACGCCTTTCGACGCGCGGGAGGCGAGGATTGATGCCTTAGCCAGCCTTCCGGGCCCGGGGCTTCCCGGCGGCCGGTTTGGCCTTGGCCCTTGCCCCATCCTTGGCTGACGTTTTGCCCTTGGCGGCGAGGCTGGCGCGCAGCGCGGACATCAGATCCACCACATTGGTGTCCTCGGGTTCGGCGACCTTGGCGGGCTTGTGGCCCTTTGTCTTGTCGTCGATCAGCGCTTTCAGCGCTTCCTCGTAGCGGTCGATGAATTGGCTGGGATCAAAGGGACCCTCCTGCTGATCAATGATCTTCTCGGCGATGGAGATCATGGCCGGGTCGGCGGGCTTGTCGCTGATGGAGTCGAAGATTTCGCCGGGTTTGCGCACCTCCGCGTCCGTCCGGATCGTGTAGGCGAGAATGCCCTTGCCCCGGGGCTCCAGCGCCAGGATCCTTTCGCGCGTGCCGATCACCACCCGCCCGAGCGCGATCTGGCCGGACTTTTCCATGGCGGTGCGGATCACGCCGAAAGCCTCCTGAGCGAGCTTGCCATCGGGGGCCAGGAAATAGGGACTGTCCCAATAGAGCCGGTCGATCTCGTCCCCAGCGACGAACCGTTCGACCTCGATGGTCTTGGTGCTCTCCAGCTTGACCGAATTGATCTCCTCATTGCTGAGCAGAATGTATTCGCCCTTGGAGACCTCATAGCCCTTGACGAGATCAGACCTGTCGATCGGTCCTGTATCCGGGTCCGTCGTGATCATCTTGATCCGGTTGTTGGTCTTGGGATTGATCAGATTGAAGTGCACGTCTCCGCCGGAATTGATCGCCGTGTAGAGCGCGACGGGGCAGGTCACCAGCGAGAGCTTCAGGTGTCCTTGCCAGGTGGGGCGGTAGGCCATGTTGGTCCCCTGATGGCGGCCTGGGTTGGCCGCGACGGCGCGACTCAAACGAACGCGGAGACGATTCGTTCGCCCTTACCCACAGGGCGCCGTTTCGCCGGATTGAAGATCGATCCGGAAACAATGCTCGTGATTGGTGTCAAGTTCGCGGACGATAACGCGGATTTCGCGCGTGTCTCCGATGGCTTCCATATCCTCCACATAGGCGATGGCGGCCGCCTCGAAGGAGCGCTCTTCCAGCACCCGGGCATGATGGGCGTCGATATGCCGGGCATGAACGCTGAACCGGCGGGTCTGCGCGAGTTGGGCCATCGGTCGATCTCCTTCCATCGCCTAACGCGCGCCGCGCCGAAAGGATTCTTGGGGGGCTGCGCTGAGGCTGGATCGCGTCGCCTTGGCGTTCGTTGAAGGGTCTTTCCTTAAAGACGGAGCCAACCGTGGCCGCGACCAAACTCGCCAAGTACCAGGAAAAGCGCGATTTCTCGCAAACCGCCGAGCCCTCGGGCCATGACGCCAATGTGGCGCCCTCGGAGGCCCTGCGCTTCGTCATCCAGAAGCATGACGCCAGCCACCTGCACTTCGATCTGCGCCTTGAATATGAGGGCACCTTCCGATCCTGGGCCGTCCCCAAGGGGCCCTCATTGGATCCGAAGGATCGCCGCATGGCCATGGAGGTCGAGGACCATCCCCTGGACTATGGCGACTTCGAGGGCACGATCCCCAAGGGCCAATATGGCGGCGGCACGGTTATGCTCTGGGACCGCGGATATTGGGCGCCGGAAAAGGGTTTCCAAAAGATCGGCGAGGCCCTCGCCAAGGGAGAGCTGAAGTTCGTCATGGAAGGCGAGCGGATGCACGGCTCCTGGGTCTTGGTGCGCACCAAGCGCGACAGCCGGGGCAAGGCGGCCTGGCTCTTGATCAAGCACCGCGACGCGGGCGCCGCGGAGGGCAATATTGGCGGTCCCACCGACGAGGATCGCTCTGTGGCCTCCAGTCGCACCATGGCCGAGATCGCTGAGGGAAAGGGCAGGGCGGCCAAGCCCTTTATGACCGTCGCCGGCGCGGCCCCGGGCGCGGTCTGGCAAAGTGAACCCAAGGATGGCGAAGCGGCGGGGCTCGTTTCGCCCTTAAAATCGAAGGGCCGGGCCGGCGCATCGACAGCCGTGGAGCTGCCAGCCTTTATCGCGCCGCAGCTCTGCAAATCCCTGGAGAAGCCGCCTTCGGGACCTGGCTGGGCGCACGAGATCAAGTTCGACGGCTATCGCATGCAGATGCGCACGCTGGGCGGAAAAGCCACCGTCCTCACCCGCAAAGGGCTCGACTGGTCCGCGAAGTTCCCACAGATCGTCGCGGCCGGCGCGGGGCTTAGCGACGGAATCATCGATGGCGAGGTCGTGGCGCTGGATCACACCGGCGCCCCGGATTTCGCCGCCCTGCAGGGCGCCATCTCGGACGGCAAGACCAAAGACCTGGTGTTCTTCGTTTTTGACCAGATGTTCGACGGCAGGGAGGATCTGCGGCCGCTGCCGCTCGCGGAGCGCAAGGCGCGTCTTGAGGCGTATGTCGATAGGGCGCCGGCGAACCTTCGCTATGTCGACCATTTCATCACCGCCGGCGACGCGGTCCTCCTCTCGGCGTGCCGGATGGATCTGGAGGGGATCGTGTCCAAACGGCTCGATGCGCCCTACCAGTCCGGTCGGGGCGACGCCTGGGCCAAGGCCAAGTGCCGCGCCGGGCACGAGGTGGTGATCGGCGGGTGGACCACCACGGGCGCGAACTTCCGTTCACTGATCGCCGGGGTCAACCGCGACGGGGAGTTTGTGCATATCGGCCGAATCGGGACTGGTTTCGGCCGCGACGTGGTCAGCCGAATCTTGCCCCGCCTTAAGGCCCTTGAAACGGACCAGAACCCCTTCACGGGCAAGACGGCGCCGAAGAAAGCGGCGGGCGTTCATTGGGTGCGGCCCGAGCTCGTGGCCGAGATCCAATATGCCGGCTTCACGGGCGAGGGCGCCCTGCGGCAGGCCTCGTTCAAGGGACTGCGGGACGACAAGCCCGCCGCCGAGGTCGAAGCCGAGACGCCCGCGCCGGCGAGCACCACCGACTTGGCCGAGCCGGCCCCGAAGACCATCCGGACCCAGAGCGTCACGCCCCGCGGGTCGAGTTCGGTCATGGGCGTCACGATCTCCCATGCCGATAAGCCGTTGTGGCCAGACGCCCATGATGGGACGCCCGTGACGAAGCTGGACTTGGCGCGATATTATGAGGCCGTGGGCGAATGGATGCTGCCCCATGTGATGGGGCGGCCCTGCTCCATGGTCCGTATGCCCGACGGGATCGGCGGGTCGCAGAATTTCTTCCAGCGCCATGCCGCCAAGGGCCAGTCCGCGCTGATCACCGAGGTCGAGGTCTCGGGCGATCGCAAGCCCTACATCGCGTTTGACCGGGTCGAGGCGCTGGTCGCGGCGGCGCAGACCGGCGCCTTGGAGCTGCATCCCTGGAACTGTGAGCCCTTCCAGCCGGAACGGCCCGGCCGGCTGGTCTTCGACCTGGACCCGGCGCCGGACGTGGCCTTCGCGGCCGTCATAGAAAGCGCCCGCGAGATCCGCGACCGGCTTGAAGAGCTCGGCCTCGTCAGCTTCTGCAAGACCACGGGGGGCAAGGGCCTGCACGTCGTCACGCCCGTGGACGCGGAGGGCGTCGACTGGGCCGCCGCCAAGGCCTTCGCCCGCGACGTCTGCAAACTCATGGCCGCCGAGGCGCCGGACCGGTTCCTGATCAATATGGCGAAGAAGGAACGGACGGGGCGCATCTTTCTGGACTATCTGCGCAATGACCGCATGGCGACCGCCGTGGCGCCGCTCTCGCCGCGCGGCCGGCCAGGCGCGCCGGTCTCCATGCCCCTGACCTGGACCCAGGTGAAAAAGGGCCTCGATCCCGCCCACTACACCGTGCGCACCGTGCCGGCCTTGGTGAAAAAGCTGAAGGCCTGGGAGGACTACGACGATGGCGAGCGCTCTTTGGCGAGCGCCATCAAGCGCCTGGGCAAGGTGTAAGATCCTCACCTGACGCGCACTTTCTAAAGGCCAAGCATCGGCTCACGGCCGATCATGGGCGGCGATTCTGGACCTAGCTATATAGGCTCGTGGGCAATCCCGCGCCCCCGCGCGGCTGGCGCAACACGAAGCGCGGAAGTTTGCACGCGCGTCTTTGATCTGGCGGCGGCGGCAGGGGCTTGATTCCGTGGGCGGCCAGGAAGGCGTTGAGGTCTCGCCTTGGGGGGTCGAGAAGGTGGCGCGGGTCCCGCACGCAGGCTCGCGGCGGCGTCTGGGGCGGGGGCCGCTCCGGAGGGGGCGCGGGCCCGGTGTCGCCCGCGGGGACGAAGAAATTGATCCAATCTTCTTCCTCGCCACCTGGCGGAGGCGGAAAGCCATCCTGGGTCCACATGCCCCAGTCGGGCTTTAGACCGAGGCCCGCGCAGATGGCCGCGACCGCATCCTTCAGCGGGCCGTTGAGGAGCCTGCAAAACGCGGCGTCCTCGAGGAGATCCGCCTCGAGTTTGTCGATCAGGTTCTCGGCGGGTTCGGGATTTTCGACGTCGCCAGCGATCTCCTGACGCGCCGCCTCCATCTCCTCGTCGCCAAGCGGTGGCCGCTTGCGGACCGCCTTGGAAAGCTCGGTCGCGCGTTCGGCTTTCGCGGTCGGCGCCTGGCGGAAGATGGACTCGGGCCCCAGGGGCTCGCCGGCCTTCAAGTGATCGATCTCGTCCTCGATTCTCATGGTCAGGAGCAGGGCGAGACGCACGGCGCGGTCCACGCGGACAAAGGCGGCGACCGGGTTGCCGACAAAGCGAGAGACCATCATTGGCCACCGCGGGCCGCCCTTGGCGGGCGCGATCTTAGGGGTGAGGAACTCGACAAACCTCGCGCCGATCTCCGCCAGCGCCCTCAACATGCAAAGCCATATCTCCGCGACGGCGATGCGTTGTTCGCGGTCGAGCGGCTCGGCGCGATGAGCAGGCGCACGCCGCGCGGGAATGTCAGCCACGAAGGTCATTGGGCATACAATTTCATTACGCAATAACTAAGTCAATACGAAAACCACCAAAATGCAACTTTATAAGCGAACCTTGCTCCTCATGAGGCGATGGCGAGCCGTCGCTTAAGGGACGCTTCATCGCCATCCCGGGCGAAGAGCCGCCGCGTTACGGCGGTGGCTCACGAGACTCGCGCCGATTCCTGGCTCAAGCGACGCGGGCTTGGTTTCGGTGCGTGCGAGGGTGGCCCCCGTCAGGCGGCGTCGAACACTTCCAGATGCGGCGGTCGGGGACGGGATTCGTCTCCATCCTCATGGCGGAAGAGGTAATTCACAGCCGCGAGCATGTCGGCTCCGCTATAAGGCTTGGCGAGTGACGCCACCGCCACCGCCTTCTCAAGCCTCGCTCTGTCGGGTTGGCCACTGATGAACAGGACCGGTACGCCGAGCGCCTTCAGGTCGCGGGCGAGCGCCACGCCGTCATCGCCATTGGCGAGGTCGATATTTACCAGGGCCAAATCCGGCTTGGTCTCCCGGGCGCAGCTCAGGGCTTCCTGATGGCGGGCCGCCAGCTTGAGGACCTGATAGCCCCCATCCTCCAGCTCATCCTTGAGCCCCATGGCCAAGAGAAACTGATCCTCCACGATAAGGAGGATTTTGCACGGTGTCGACATGGACGTATCTCCCGCAAGGACCGGCTGCGGCCGAATTGGCTCATTCAACTGTCGGGGGAGGGGCCAGAGCCGCCTGACATCATACCAACGAGTGATGTTCGGTTAGGTTGCGCTCTGCGATGGGCGGCGTCCACTCGCGGGCCGTTGCGGTGGGTCGCTAGCTTTGCTCGGTATCGTTCGAGGGCAGATGCCGCGCCAATTCCATGGCGTCGTGCAGGACGCGAAGGATCAGAACGCGATCATGATCGAACTCATAGGCGAGAAGGTGGCGCGGATGGCCTACTCGGGCGGCGGCGCCCTTCGCGCGCGCTCGGCAATAGCGGAGATGATAGGTTCGGATCTTCGCCCCTAGCTCCGGACGGTCAAGACTTCCCAGGCACAAGGGATCGGCGGCGAGGTCCGCCAGCGCGACCGCGATCATCGCCTCGTATCGGCGGCGGGCCTGGACGCCGAACGACGCGAGGCTGGTCTCGAAGATTTCGGCCAGATCCGACTGCGCCGACAAGGTCAACTCCAGACGGCGCAAAACGCTGCGCCCTGTCAGCCACGCGCGGCGCGGCCGAGGCCTCGGAGATAGGCGGCGATGTGGTCAGCCTCAACGGAGACTGTTCGCCCCAGCTTCGCGTCTTCCCGTCCCTGTGCGATGGCCTGCCGCAAAGCCTCGAGCTTGAGCTCGTCTTCGCGTTGCTGCCTCTCGAGAAGCCGAAGCGCTTCGCGGACAACCTCGCTGGCATTTTGGAAGCGGCCAGAGGTCACGTTCACATCCACAAAGTCGGCAAAATGCTCGGTCAAATTGACATTGCGCGCAGGCACTGGAGAACCCTTTTGATCCCAAAGCCCTACCGAAAATGTCAAAGTTTGACAACATCGGATCGTATCCGCGGATCGCGGGATCGGAGGCGCCCTGGAGCCGCGGCGGCGGCCATGAAGTCAGATTCCGGTGACACTCAGATTACGGTGACACGATGTTAATTGCTAAATCATCCGCGGCCGGTGGATATTCCCGTCACCGCGCGCGGCGGCGGAAGGTGAAGGTCATGGCGAGACAGGCGCGGATGATCATTCCGGGCGTCCCTCATCACGTCACGCAGCGTGGCAATCGGCGGGAGCGGATCTTCCTCGAACCTGGTGACGAGGTCATTTATCTGGAGCTGATGAGGACGCGGCTGGAGCGCCACGGCGTCGCCTGTTGGGCCTACTGCCTCATGCCGAACCACGTGCACTTCATCCTGACGCCCACCGACGAGACGGGCCTGGCCCG
>Ga0116230_10004561_pt1 | contig 13578 bp, 11 predicted proteins | sample S1TSphfallax_3_FD_88678 | JGI IMG/M metagenome (GOLD analysis project Ga0116230, IMG submission 88678) | Host-associated microbial communities from peat moss isolated from Minnesota, USA - S1T2_Fd - Sphagnum fallax MG | ecosystem: Host-associated > Plants > Peat moss > Unclassified | place...
CCATTGCGAAGCACTGCGAGCGCTGAGCCCGGCGAGACCCTTGGCGAACACGATGCCATCCGGGCCTGCAATCTCCACGGCGTCGTCAGGCACGAACTCCCCTTCCACGTTCAGCACACCCGCGGCGAGCAGTGAAGCCTCGCGCTCGACGAGAGCACGCTGCGCGCCTCCATCGACGACGACCCGACCTGCGGCAGGTAAGGCGAAGGCAATCCAGAGCTTGCGGGCACCAATCGCGCGTTCACGAGCAGCGACCATCGTCCCGGTGCCAGGCACGCCGGCGATGGCGTCGGCGAGCACGCCACGTCGGTGAGCCGCAGCGATGACGGCTCGCACGCCCGACCACGATGCCATCCGGGCAGCGGCCAGCTTTGATGCCATGCCGCCGCTGCCACCGGCGGACCCCGGACCCCCTGCGGCGCGCTCCATCTCGGCGTCGATCTCGGTGACCTCCTCGACTAGAGAGGCGTGGGTGTCAACACGAGGATCGGCGGTGAACAGACCAGCGGTATCGGTCAGCAGGACAAGGACGTCGGCTCCGAGCAGGTTTGCCACGAGCGCAGCGAGCCGGTCGTTATCTCCGTAGCGGATCTCATCGTCGGCCACGGCATCGTTCTCGTTGACGACCGGGACCACACCGAGCTCGAGCAGCCGCAGCAGGGTGGCACGAGCGTGCAGGTACTGGCGACGCTCGCCAAAGTCCAGCGGCGCCAGAAGCACCTGTCCTGCGAGCACTCCTTCCTCGGCAAAACAGTCGTCGTACACATGCATCAGGCGGTGCTGACCGATCGCGGATAGTGCCTGAAGGGTCGTCGGATCACTCGGTCGGCCACCTTCGGGGCGAAGCGCAGCGACGCCGGCAGTGACAGCGCCCGATGACACGACGACAACCCGATGCCCTTGGCGGCGGACCTCAGCCACCTCCGCACTGAGCTTTGCGACAGCAGCACGATCCACGGCGCCGTCATCGCTCGTGACCGACGACGTCCCGATCTTCACGACGACAATCATCGGCGAGATGGTGCGCGGCACTTAGTGGTCGGGGGAGAACTCGAAGCTCATCGCACCGATGCGCACGGCGTCGCCTTCACGCGCCCCTGCGCGCACGAGCGCCCGATCGACACCGAGACGCTTCAGTCGGCGCTGGACGTAGGCGACGGCGTCAGCGTTTGTCAGGTCGGAGACCGCGACCGCCCGAGCGGCCTGGCGCCCGACGACGACCCAGCCCTCGCCTTCACGCTCGACGAGGACACCTTCTGCCTCGGGTCGGTGCAACACTGGGGCAGTCGAGGGAGCGGGCATCGCCTCTCGGGCCGCACCCACGAGCAGCGCCAGGCGACGAACGAGCTCGGCGATACCCTCGCCAGTCGCTGAGGAGATCTCCATGGCACCGCCGTAGCTCGACAGCTCGGGGCGGTCTTCATCCACCACGCTGTCGGCACGAGAGCCGACGACAATCCGCGGCCGCTCGGCAAGATCCGACTGGTAGCGAGCCAGCTCGTCAAGCAGGATATGCACCTGATCCTCGGGGCTGCGACCTTCCGTCGGAGCGAGGTCGACGAGCACCACGAGCACACGGGCCCGCTCGATGTGACGGAGGAACTGATGGCCAAGTCCACGTCCTTCGCTCGCTCCCTCGATCAGTCCAGGGATATCCGCGACAATGAACTCTGTTGCGCCATCGCCTCGCCCAGAAGGACCGTGACCCCCCATACGCACCACACCGAGATGGGGCTCAAGCGTCGTGAACGGGTAGTCGGCGATCTTCGGCTTGGCCGCAGAGATCGTCGAAATCAGCGTGGACTTGCCTGCATTCGGAAATCCGACGAGCGCAACGTCGGCGAGCAACTTCAACTCCAGGTCGAGCCAGCGCTCCTCCCCGACCTCTCCCTGCTCAGCAAAGGCCGGTGCCCGGAGCTTGTTCGTCAGGAAGCTCGCGTTTCCCCGACCGCCTCGGCCGCCCCGAGCGGCAAGAAGCCGATCCCCGGGGTGCGCGAGGTCTGCGAGCACATCGCCGTCGAGCGTCCGCACGACGGTGCCTTCAGGGACGGGCACGATGAGATCGTTGCCCGTGCGACCATGGCGCCGTGCCCCACCTCCATGGCCGCCATCTTCGGCGCGACGGTGAGGATGGTCCCGGAACCCCAGCAGCGACACTGCCGAACGCGTCGCCTCTAAGTAGACGTCCCCGCCAGCTCCAGCATCGCCGCCGTCGGGACCTCCACGAGCAACGTGGGCCTCACGACGAAAGGCAACCGATCCGGCGCCGCCGTCACCCGCTTTGACATGGACCTGCGCTTCGTCGACGAATCCTGACATCAGTCACTCCCCCGTCAACGCATCGTGCAACTCGGCCGGCTCGTCGGCTGGCCGCATGGGCTCAGCCAGCTGACCGGGAGAACTCAGCCTTCGACGGACTCCAGGGCGCTCACCGTCACGAGGCGACGACCACGACGTGAGCCGAAACTCACCTTGCCGTCCACCAAGGCAAACAGTGTGTCGTCGCCACCGCGGCCGACGTTCTCACCGGGGTGGAAGTGCGTTCCACGCTGACGGACGATGATGGAACCCGAGCTCACGAGCGTGCCGTCCGAAGCCTTTACACCAAGCCGCTGGGCGTTCGAGTCGCGGCCGTTCCTGGTGGATCCTCCACCTTTGGTCTTGGACATCTCAGCCTCCTCAGGCCTTCGCAGCCCGGGCGGGCTTCGCCGGAGCCCCGGCGTTGATCGCAGTGATCTCGATCGTCGAGTAGTGCTGGCGATGACCGAAGCGGCGGCGGGCCCGAGCCTTCGGCTTGTAGGTGAAGCCGATGATCTTCGGGCCCTTAGCCTCGCCAACGACTCGTGCGACGACCGACGATCCAGCAAGTGCCGCAGGCGCCGCGGTCACCGTGTCATCGTCCACCACGAGGACGGGGACAAACGTCACCTCTTCGCCAATCTCGGCGCCGAGCAGCTCGACATCCACCTTTGCGCCCACTTCGACGCGCTCTTGCTTGCCACCGGTTGCGATCACTGCGTACATAGGGCTGCCATGCTAGCTCAGGCGCGGATGTCCTCGAATACCAGCCCTCGCCCCTTGCACATCGGGCAGATGTCGGACAGCGCTTCGACGAGTCCCTCGCCAATTCGCTTTCGCGTCATCTCGACAAGTCCCAGCTCGGAGATGTCGAACACCTGTGTGGGCGTCTTGTCACGTGCGAGTGCACCTCGGAGCATCGCCACCACTTCGTGCCGGTTCGACTTCACCTCCATGTCGATGAAGTCGATGACAATGATCCCGCCAATGTCGCGAAGTCGCAGCTGACGGGCGATCTCCTCGGCGGCTTCCAGGTTGTTCCTGAAGACCGTCTCCTCAAGGCTCGATGAGCCGACGTTCTTGCCGGTGTTCACGTCGATCACGGTGAGCGCCTCGGTGCGCTCGATGATCAGCGAACCACCTGAGGGGAGCCAGACCTTGCGGTCGAGCGCCTTGTGCAGCTGCTCGTGCACGTGGTGCTTTTCGAACAGTGGGAGTGGCTCGACGGCAGGGTCGTAGAACTCGACGCGGTCCGCAAGGGCAGGGTCGATGTCGCCGACATAGGCCCGCACGAGCTCGTAGAGCCCACGGTCGTCGATGACGACGCCACGGTATTCCTCGGTGAACTCCTCGCGAATGACACGCAGCGCGATGTGCGGCTCGGAGTAGAGCAGCGCAGGCGCGGGCAGGCGACGCGCCTTTTCCTCGATCTCTGCCCACTTCGCGAGCAGCTGGTCGACGTCCCGACGCAGCTCGTCGGCGCTCACGCCTTCGGCGGCAGTCCGGACAATCACGCCGTGACCTTCGGGGCGGATGTCTTCGAGGATTCGCCGCAAGCGCTTGCGCTCACCGTCGTCGAGACGCTTCGAGATACCCGAGGCTGTGGAGTTCGGGACGAGCACGACAAAGCGCCCAGGAATGGACACTTCCTCGGTAAGGCGCGCGCCCTTCAGCCCGATCGGGTTCTTCGTCACCTGACAGACGATCGTCTGACCCGGTCGGAGCAGGTGCTCGATCCTTGTCGCGCCGGGATCACGCTCGACGGCATCGTCCCGATCGAACTGCACGTCGCCCCAGTACAAGACAGCATTCTTCGGTGTGCCGATATCGACAAACGCTGCCTCCATGCCGGGCAGCACGTTCTTCACCCGCCCCCGGTAGAGGTTGCCATCAATCTGGTTGACATCGTCCTGACTGCGAGCGACGTGATGCTCGATCAGCGATCGCCCTTCGAGGACGGCAATCTGCGTCGCTTCAGGGCGAACGTGGACGCACATCAGGTATCGACCGATCGGGCGACCGTTGCGCTCGCGCCCTCGACGACGCTTCGGCGAACGACCACCTTCGGTGCCTGACGCTGGGCCGTTGCCAGAGGCACCCGCTGACTGGCTCGCTTTTGCCAACGACGCCGTTCGCGGCGCAGTCGTGGGTGCCCCCGTAGCTGCTGCGGGTGTGCCCGAAGCTGCAGAGCTGCCCTCGGCGTTCAGGGCTGCTGCGCGAGAGGCCCCACCTCGACCGCGCCCGCCGCGACGCCGCCGCCGAGCACGTGGAGCTCCATCACCGCCACCGTCGTCGGCCGTCGTCCCATTTGTGCGGGGCCCTCCCCCAGCACCGGGACCGCTCGGGGATCCAGCGCTCCTTGTCTGGGAGCCGGCCTGTGTGGTGCGCCGAGTACTCGCAGGCGGCGCAACGACGGGGGAGTCAACTCCGCCAGCAGGCGCAGGTCGCGAGTCGCCGATCTTGGGCCTCGGCGCCCCCTGATGAACTCGATCGACGACTGCGGCAGGTGCGTCAGCTATCGGAGGAGCAGGAAGCTGTGCCGCTGTATTGGATTGTGGCCCTGGGCTGGATTGTGGCGCTGGGCTGGATTGGGCTGCGTGAGGCTGGCCGGGTAGCGGCTCGCCGGTCCTTGGTTCGGACATCGAACTGATCCCTTCTCGGGGGCGCAACCTGTGGTCGCGCTGCCGGCGACCGACGTGCCCGACCCCCGCAGTGCGGGGAAGTCAAGGGCAGCAGTCGAGCGCCGGAGGTCGTTGAATGAGCGATGCCGACTCGTGACGAGCACGTGCGCGTCACGAGGTGGGCAACGGGTCGTGGGTTGCACCTCATCGCACCAGCGCGCACGTGCGGGCCGGTGCTGACAGTGCACCAGGAGACGGAGACGCAGGCGCAACGATCGGGACGGCGCACTCGGCGCACCTCCCGACTAGGCCACATCGTGATCATCCTGACCAGACTCTACCTGGCGCCTCCTAGCTGCGGAGAAACGTTGCATTCGCGTGACGCAACGGCGCACGGCCTGCGGGCTCCCCGAGCGTCAGCCCGTGGACCCAGTCGGCGAACCCGACGTCGAACCCGACGTCGAATCATGGGGCAGATGCAGCGTCGGCAGCCCGTTGGCGACCAGATAGTTGAACACGTCGCGCACCACAGGAGCAGAGGCTTGGGCTCCGTAACCAGCAGCGTCGATCTCCACAGCCACGGTGTACTCCGGGGTCTGGCCGCGCGGGCCGCCGAAGGCGACGAACCACGAGGTTGGTGGCGAGTTATTGGTCAGGATCGTCGCCGTGCCGGTCTTGCCTGCGACGTTCCACTTGGCAAAGTTGAAGCCCGTGAACGCCGCATAGGCAGTCCCGTCGGTGCTCTGCGTCACGCCTTCAAGGCCGGACAAGATTGCTTGGTAGTTCGCCGGCGAAATCGCTACGTGGTCCATCACCTTTGGCTTGACGTGATCTACCGCGCCGGACGGGCTGATCAGTGCCGCTGCCATCTCCGGCGCGTACCGGGTGCCGCCGTTTGCAAAGGTTCCGTAGGCAGTGGCGATTGCGAGGGGGGTGAGCAGCGTCTCACCTTGACCGAACGCCATCTCGACGTTGTCACCCACGTAGTAGCTCGTGCTCGGGTAGACAGCGGGTGCTTCGTTGTGCAGCAGCTGACGCAACTTCGGACTGTCGACTTGGCCCGCCGAGACATTTGGCAGGTCGATACCACTCGGCACGCCGAGGCCGTACTTGGCTGCGGTCTGCTGGATAGGCGTCAGCCCGAAGTGGTTCTGGTCGTTCCAGAACTCTTCGCCCATCGTGTAAAAGAAAATGTCGCTCGACTTCGTCAGCGCAGACGAGACGTTCACTTCTCCGAGGACCTCGTTGTTCGAGTTGTGAAAGACCTGCGGAGGGTTGCCGACGGTGAACGTGCCCGTGTCGTCGATGTAGGTGTCGGGCGTGATCAGTCCGTCTTGAAGGGCTGCCGTTGCCGTGGCGAGCTTGAACGTCGACCCGGGAGGGCTCCCGTTGTCAACGGCGTAGTTGATCAACGGCTGGGCGTCGCTCGCAGGTGGCGTTAGCGCTGCGTACTCGGCATTCGAGATCGCAGGCACCCACACGTTGTCGTTGTACGAGGGGTCAGAGGCCACAGCGAGCACCGCACCGGTACGGTCGTTCAACACGACTGCTGCGCCCCAGGGTGCAGGCTGAGCCCCGCCGGGAATGGCGCCGGAGCGTAGCGCCACAACCTGATTGTCGAGTGCCGAGGTGAGCTCCTGCTCGAGGCCGTAGTCCATGTTCAACACGACCTCGTCGCCCGGCGTCGGCTGGGAGGTAGACGTCGTGGCCACGTCTTCTCCCGCAGCGTTCACGTCGATCGTCTTCACCCCCGGCTTGCCATGGAGGGCGAGCTCGTACTGCTCCTCGAGACCGGACTGGCCGAATTGAGTGTCCTGTTCGCTGTAGCCATAAGCCGAATACTTCGACGCGCTGTACTGCGCATACTCCGACGAGTTGATGTCGCCGACGTAGCCGACGACCTGGGCGGCAAGACTTTGCTGGGGATAGGTCCTCAGATAGGTCGGCGAGACCTCGACGCCGGGAAACTGCGACTGATGTTCGTACAGGTACGCGACCACCGAGTACGGGACACCCACGGCGATCGGCGCCGGGTCAAAAGGAGCAATCTGGTTGCTCTGGACCGACGCATCGATCTCGGCGACCGACTTTCCCAGCAAGGGTGCAAGGCGTGCGATGACGATGGAGTCCAGCCCAGGACAGCTCGTCCGCAGCGAGCTCGGGCAGGCAAGGGTGACGACCTCCTTCGTCTCGTCCTTCGCTAGGACTTGGCCGGTTCGAGTGACGATGGACCCCCGTGGTGGCTGCACGGGAACGTGGACCTGGGTGGTCTGGATCGCACTGGTCTCAGCGGAGTTGTGACCGATGACCTGGATCGACCAGAGCCGGAGCACGAGGACCGAAAAAAGAGCGACGACAATGACCGCGAGAAGCGACAGACGCAGCCCGAGGCGGGGCCCGCCGCGCCCGCTGCCAGAGGCCACCGCTCGCTCCGAGGGCTCGGCAGAGGTCGGCCGATGTCTGGCGGGCCGTACGGGTAGCGGTCGCCGCTCGAAGGTCGACGGCCGAGTGCGTCCAAGCCGTCGACGGCGTCGGCGCCGCCAGCGTCTCAACGTGTGGCGCTCCCGCCGGTCGGCACGGCGAAGCCGGATGCTGCACGCTCGCCACCGCGGACGATCCACCGCATAACCATCACTGCGGGAACGGCGAGCACCACTGCGCCGAGCGCAACCACGAGAACGGCGTAGACCGCATCTCGACCGAGGAATCCCTGCTGACCCACGAGTGCGCCGAGCACGGCGTACAGCAGCGTCCCGACAGCTGCAGCAGCCACCGAAGTTGCCCATTCGGTGCTTCTGCCGTCACGATTCCCCGGCAACGATCGCACCAGGCCCGCACCGAACCCGACGAGGACAAAGGTCAGCGACGACAGACCGTACGGCGTGGGCAGGACGAGATCGGCAAAAAGGCCCAGTACAAAGGCCATTGACGCGCCTCGAGCGGACCCGGCGATGACTCCAGCTGCACCGACGAGCGTGACCATGAGGTCCGGGTGGGCACCGAGGACGACGATCTGGTCGAGGACCGCTACCTGCACGATCAGCGCCACGACCGCAATGCCGGCGAAACGAGCCCAGCTGAGCACCGTCATGTCGATCCCGTCATAGGTTCCCCGTCATGCCTGCGGCAGCCACTCGCAGACGCTCACGTACTGAAGCGTCTGCAGGTCGACGAGGGGCTTGGCGGTCACGCTGACCGTGAGACCGTCAGCCGACACGTGCACCGAGCTCACTGTCGCCAGCGGCAAACCGGCAGGATAGGCGCCGCCGTCAGTACCACTCGTGAAGACGACTTCCCCGACGTGGGGCGACGCGCCGACCAGCTCGGCGATGCTGAGCGGCTCACCCAGGCCCTGACCGCTTGCGATGGCACTGCCGCTGTCGGCACCTGTTCCAAAGGTCACGCCGATGCTGGATGACTTGTCGGTGACGAGTCTCACGGTGGAGGTGTCACCGCCTGACTGCAGCACGGTCCCCGCCAGACCACGCGGTGCGACGACGGGCATGCGTGGACCGGCGCCAGCACTCGTACCCCGATTGATCTCCACGGTGTACTGGAAGTTCGACGTCGGGGCGGACAGCACTTCGGCTGGAACCGTCGGGATGTTGGCAACGAAGTCGAGGTGGTCCAGCGCAAGCACCTGGTCCGCTTGACGACCGGCGAAGTCGTTCTCTTCCTGCTTGGCCTGAGCGGCGCCCAGCTCGTCTTGGAGCCGCTGGTTCTCGGTCTGGAGCGCGCCGTAGTCGAATGCTCCGGCAAAGACGTCACCGACGGGGTGCAGAGCAGCCGCGATGCCACGCTGAGCAGGAGAGAGCGCATCGCGGACGCTATTGCGGATATGGGTGATGCCTCGGCTCACCTCACCGTGATAGTCCAGCGTGAGAATCGTGATCGAGGCGAGCACGAGCATCAGCAGGGTTAGCCGCTGGCTCGTCCTACGCGTGGCAGCCGCCACCGGCGAGCCCGCCTGCTCAGCGGCTCGTCGAGGGGCTCAGCACCTGTTGCAAGGCCTCGAACTCCTCGAGGCACATGCCGCTGCCGAGCGCGACGCAATTCAAAGGATCGGGGGCGACCACGATGGGCATGTTCGTCTCGGCCTGGAGACGCACGTCGAGACCGTGGAGTAACGCACCGCCGCCGGTGAGCACGATGCCTTGCGTCATGATGTCGGCGGCCAGCTCCGGAGGGGTCTTGTCCAGCGTGACCTTCACGGCATCGATGATCGCCGACAATGGTTCGTCGATGGCCTTGCGGATGTCTTTCGTGGACGTGACGATCGTCTTCGGGAGTCCGGTGACAAGGTCACGACCCCGGATCTCTGCGTGGAGCTCCTCCTCGAGCTCACACGCCGAGCCAAGGGCCATCTTGATCTCTTCGGCAGTGCGGTCTCCGAGAGCGAGGCTGTACTCCTTCTTGACGTAGGAGATGATCGCCTCGTCGAGCTCGTCGCCGCCGATTCTGATCGACTGGCTGGTCACGATGCCACCCAGTGAGATCACGGCGACCTCGGTCGTTCCACCTCCGATGTCCACGACCATGTTCCCCGTCGGCTCGTGCACGGGCATACCGGCACCGATCGCTGCCGCCATCGGCTCTTCGATGATGTAGGCCTTGCGGGCACCGGCGTACTCGGCAGCCTCTTGCACTGCCCGCTTCTCGACGCCGGTGATCCCCGAGGGAACGCAGATCACCATGCGCGGCTTGGAGAAGCGGCGTGGGTGGACTCGGCGGATGAAGTAGCGGAGCATCATTTCGCAGATCTCGAAGTCTGCAATGACCCCGTCCTTCAACGGACGAATGGCCTGGATGTTGCTCGGCGTGCGGCCGATCATCCGCTTCGCCTCAGCGCCTACGGCAAGTGGGTGACCGTCTTTGACATTGATCGCAACCACGCTCGGCTCATTGAGGACGATTCCACGACCCCTCACGTACACCAGCGTGTTCGCGGTGCCGAGGTCGACCGCCATGTCACGTCCTGCAAAGCTGAACATCTTGTCGGGCATGCCTGGCTCCAAGGTGGTGGATCGACGACGAAAGGTTACGGGATGCAATTGGTGCCGACAAGGCACCCAGTGCGCTTGGAGCGGCTCAGATGCCCCAGCTCAGACGAGCCCGGGGAAGAACAGGGCGATCTCGCGCTCAGCTGACTCTGGACCGTCCGAACCGTGGACGAGGTTCTCGCCCGTCTCGGTCGCAAGATCGCCGCGGATCGTCCCGGGGGCGGCCTCGGCTGGATTCGTCGCCCCCATCAAGGTGCGCACGATCTGCCACGTGGCCTCGGGACCTTCGACAACCATCACCATCGATGGCGAGCGGGAGATGAACTTCACCAGACCGTCGAAAAAGGGACGCTCGCGGTGCTCGGCGTAGTGACGCTCGGCGAGCTCCGGATCGATCACCCGCAGCTCGGCCGCAGCGAGGTGCAAGCCCTTGCGCTCCAGGCGGTCGAGGATGGTCCCGACGAGGCCACGCTCGACGGCGTCCGGCTTGCAGATGACAAGAGTTCTGTTCATGACCTCGGTAAACCTAGCCGTCTCGCAGCGGCACGCGCGACACCGACGACGTACAGCGAGCCGGTGACGAGTACGAGGTCGTCCTCGGATGCGATCTCGAGCGCACGATCGAGCGCGTCCGGCGCCGCTTCGATCACTTCGCACTGAAGGCCCGCCCCATGGGCAGCGCGTGCTACCTCGCGAGGATCGAGCGCACGAGGCGATGCTGGAGCGCACGCCACGACCGCCACGATCCGATCGACGCCGATGGCCTCGATCATCTCGGCGGGATCACGTCCGCGAAGACAGCCGAGGACCACGATGACCCGCTCCAGTGCAGCAAAATCTTCGACGAGCGCAGCGCCGAGTGCTGCGGCTCCAGCGGCGTTGTGCGCGCCGTCGAGCAGGACGACCGGATGACGACCTACGACTTCGAGCCGCCCGGGGACGGTCGTGGCAGCGAATGCTTCAGCCACGACATCGTCGGCGAGCGGTGCCCCGACGAGTGCCTCGGCCGCGGCAAGTGCTGCTGCAGCATTGTCGCCCTGGTGGGCACCGAAGAGCGGCAGGTAGAGCTCGTCATAGGAAGCGCCTGGTGTGCGCAAGCTCACAAGCCTTCCCCCGACCGCCGGGCGGTTGGCGGTGCACTCGAAATCCCGTCCCCGCTGCCACACCTCCTGCGCTGCGACCGCAGCGGCCTCCGCCTCGACGATCGCAGCGATGGCGGGGTCACGATCACCAGAGATCACCACAGCGCCGGGCTTGATGATCCCTGCCTTTTCCTTGGCGATCAGCTCGCGTGTCGGGCCGAGGATCTCGGTGTGGTCCAGTTCCACGTTTGTCAGGACGGCAACCGCGCCGTCGGCAACGTTTGTCGCGTCGTACCGGCCACCGAGGCCGACCTCGATGACGCCGACGTCCACCGCTTCGTCGGCGAACCAGCGAAATGCCGCAGCCGTCAACAGCTCGAACCTCGTCGGTGGTACCGGCCACGGTTCGCGGGCGAGCAGAAAGTCTTCGAGCGCTGCGAGCGAGACGAGGGCCTCCTCCAGTGCGGCGTCACTGATCGGCACGCCGTCTCGAGCAATCCGCTCGTTGAGCCGCTCGAGATTGGGGCTCGTGTACGACCCTGTCGACAGGCCGTCTGCCGAGAGCAGCGTGGAACAGATCCGGGTGGTCGATCCTTTGCCGTTCGTCCCGGTGATGTGCACCACCGGGTAGGAACGCTGCGGATCATCGATGGCGAAGAGCAGTCGAGCGATGCGATCGAGCGTCGGCTCACCGGCCCGCCCTGCGGTCCCCTTCTCGATCTTCTCCAGATCGATGTGCCGATCGAGCCACGCCAGCGCGTCGCCGAGCGCTATCGGTGCTGGCTCGCCCGACTCCCGCCGGATGTCCCGCCGATGGAATGGCTCAGGAAGCGGCACGCCGTGGTCGGTCAGATTTCTCGCCGGTTGCTCGGGGCAGCAGGCTCGGTGCCACTCGCTCCAGCACGACGCCCTTGTCGATCACGCATCGACCCACATCGCTCCGGCTCGGGAGGTCGTACATCACGTCGAGCAGGACTTCTTCGAGGATCGCTCGCAATCCACGGGCGCCGGTACCTCGCAATAGCGCTTGATCGGCGACGGCTTCGAGCGCGTCCGGGGTGATCTCGAGCTCGACGTGATCGAGCTCGAAGGTGCGCTGATACTGCTTGACGAGGGCGTTCTTCGGCTCGACGAGGATCTCGACGAGTGCCTCGCGGTCGAGATTCGACACGGCGCCGATGACCGGAAGGCGGCCGACGAACTCCGGTATGAGCCCGAATTTGAGCAGGTCCTCGGGAAGCACCTCGAGCAAGAGCTGGCTCTCGTCGTGACGCTTCGACCGACGCACATCGGCTCGAAAGCCGATGCCCGAGCGACCGACCCGGGCGTCAACGATGCGGTCGAGTCCAGCGAAGGCACCACCGCAGATAAAGAGCACATTCGTCGTGTCGATCTGGATGAACTCTTGATGGGGATGCTTACGCCCGCCTTGAGGTGGTACCGAGGCAGTCGTGCCTTCGAGGATCTTGAGTAGCGCCTGCTGCACACCTTCGCCCGAGACGTCCCGGGTGATCGACGGGTTCTCGCTCTTTCGAGCGATCTTGTCGATCTCGTCGATGTAGATGATCCCCGTCTCGGCCTTCTTGACGTCGTAGTCGGCCGCCTGAATCAGCTTGAGCAGGATGTTTTCGACATCCTCACCCACGTAGCCCGCTTCGGTGAGCGCCGTGGCGTCGGCGATGGCAAACGGCACATTGAGCATGCGAGCAAGCGTCTGGGCAAGCAACGTCTTGCCACACCCAGTCGGGCCGAGCAGCAAGATGTTCGACTTGGCAAGCTCGATGCCGGAGTCTCCGTTCGAACCTGCCTGGACCCGCTTGTAGTGGTTGTACACCGCGACCGAGAGGATCTTCTTCGCCTGATCCTGCCCGACGACATAGTCGTTGAGGAAGTTGAAGATCTCGCGAGGCTTGGGGAGATCTTCGAAGCGCACCTCGGAGGTCTCGGATAGCTCCTCCTCGATGATGTCGTTGCAGAGCTCGATGCACTCGTCACAGATGTAGACGCCGGGACCGGCGATCAGCTTCTTGACCTGCTTCTGCGACTTTCCGCAGAAGCTGCACTTGACGAGTTCCCCTCCGTCGCCAAACTTCGCCACGTCCCCCTCCTTGCTCAGGCTGCGCCAACAGCTGTCATCGCGTCGGGAACTTCCCTCGACGTGATGACTTCGTCGATCACCCCGTAGTCACGGGCTTCCGCAGCGCTCATGATGAAGTCGCGGTCGGTGTCGCGCTGGATGCGGTCGATCGACTGTCCGGTGTCCTCGGCGAGCATCTCGTTGAGCGTGTCACGCATGCGGAGGATCTCTTTGGCCTGAAGCTCGATATCGGTCGCCTGACCAGCGGCGCCCCCGTAGGGCTGGTGCAGGAGGATACGAGCGTGCGGCAGGGCGAACCGCTTGCCCTTCGTGCCCGCCGCCAGAAGGACCGCTGCGGCCGAAGCGGCCTGACCGAAGCAGAAGGTCGACTTCTCTGCCCGGATGTACTTCATCGTGTCGTAGATGGCGAACAGCGCCGTGATGTCGCCGCCGGGCGAGGTTATGTAGATGTTGATGTCCTTCTCCCCGTCCTCGGACTC
>Ga0116230_10004566_pt1 | contig 13571 bp, 7 predicted proteins | sample S1TSphfallax_3_FD_88678 | JGI IMG/M metagenome (GOLD analysis project Ga0116230, IMG submission 88678) | Host-associated microbial communities from peat moss isolated from Minnesota, USA - S1T2_Fd - Sphagnum fallax MG | ecosystem: Host-associated > Plants > Peat moss > Unclassified | place: USA...
AAATAGTTGCATCTTAGTCGCATGTGACAATACGTATACAATGTAGTCAAAGGATGAAATGTATTTGTTGACTTTTTTTTTCATACAATACCTTTTGTCATTTGCGACTAATTTATCACATGCGACTTGTCTTAGGCGACTATAGGGATTTTAGTTGCAAAATGTTTCTTGCGACTAAAATTTAGTTACAAACATTAGTCGAAAATACACAGTTTTCTTCTAGTGAAACTTGCTTCCAACTTTCAATTTTTGGTTTGGCCAATTACGCCATGCGCATGTGATTATGATTTGCTTTAATGGAATTAAGTTATTTTAGCCATTTAGGCTTTAGTTCAACCATTTAAGGTTTTTTCCGTTATAATTAAACATTGATTAGCACAATTAGTTTGTACCTATGTGATTCATAGTCTGTTTTGGTGGACTTTGGTTCTATTTTAGCCACTTTAGCTTTGATTCAATCAATTAAAACTATCTTTCATTAAACATTATTTAACATAATGAAGCTATAGTGATTCATGCTATATTTTGTATTGGAATTAGGTTTTGTTTCATCCACTTAAGATTTTGTTCATTGAATTAAACATTGTTCATTCAAGTTTTGCCCATGTGATTGATGGTTTGCTACTTTGGAATTAGGTTATGTTTCACCCATTTAGACTCTAATTTAGCCACTTAAGGTTTTCTTTCACTAGAATTAAACATTATTTGACACACTCAAGCTTTACCCATGTGATTGATGGTCTCCTATTCTATAATTAGTTTGTATTTCATTAGAATAAAACATTGTTTGGGCCATCTACACTTTGGGTTAGTCAAGCAAGTTTTGATTGATTAGATTGAGGTTTTGTTTTGAAAGAGGTTTGTGTGATCTATATTTTTACAAGCATTGCAAGTGAGCATGAAGACCAAACACACCCATTAACTCATGATTTGGATATTGGTGATGTTTTATTTAACTAGGCAAAGGCAAAGGCAAATAGGAAGGAAAAACAACCATGATAAATCGTGGGATCCTTCAATGTGAACACCATGGCTACAAGCTACCGTCGACAATTTACAATGTATTCCAAAAACAATAAACAAGGCTAGGTATCAATATTAGGATGCTTATCCATATTCGATGTGCCAAGGGGTCCATCCATATGCTTGGGGTTCCCAAAGGAATGTCTAACAAAATGAAAAGTCAAAAGGACAATTTTGAGCTTTCATTGTATTGATTATATTATAATTATGGTATGTTGTTACATTTCTATAAATAGAACATTGAAATATCGTGCAAACAAGGGTATCTAATGTTGAATTAGATATGGTGAAATATTCTTTTTGAATCATTTTACTCATTTGGGGTTAGGTGTTTACATTACAAGCTTTTACAAAAGGAAATTGGAATGAAAAAGAATGTAAAGACCTATCAAATCAATTCTAGTTTTTTTTGTATAATACAAGCATGTTTTGTTTTATGCTTATACATATTCATTTGGTGGAGTTGATGAATAAAAAAATCATATGGGAATTTCAAAATGACCAAAAAAACATTTTGGGGTTGCAAAGGAAAGGACTATTTTAAAAAATCTTTTCATTAGTTTTTCATATTCACGAGGCTCATATTTTCAAGCTTTAGACGTGGACCACATGTGCAAGACATTTTAGTACAAAATGTGAATAAAAGTGGGCATCATATGCCATTTTTATCTCTTGTAGCACATTCAAAAAAGTTTTAATGTCCCACCCATTCGTTTGATAGACCCATGTGTCCTCCCTAATTTATTTATTTACCAAATATGCAAGTTTTGAGAAATATGTGATCAATAAGGCATCCGAGTCATTCTACTTTAAGAAGGCATTAAATGAAAGTTTTTTCAACCATAGATTATAATTTGTTGATCATGAACATCAATTTATTTCATCTTTTGTTTGACAACAAATTTTCCATCTTTGCAACTTTCATGGCTATTGAGTTTGATTTAGGTAAATGTTGTTCCAAATTATTTACGAATTAAGGTTTTTCTACATCTAGTTATATTAGGCGAAGGCATTAGCCTTAGTACACACACATTATTAGGGAGCACTTGGCTTCTACTAGCATTTTTTGTTGAGTTTGCTAGCAAAAAGAGAAAAAGGTAGACAAAAAAACACACACGAACATTGGAATCATTTGCCCTTTTTGCCCACATGATTTACTTTTTGACCCAATCTGAATGTAATGTTATGTTGCAGTGAAAAATTAGCTATGGGGGAGGATGGGCACCTAAGGTTCTAGGCAATTGATGTGATGAATGCCGAAGGTTATGGGTAGATCATTATAGTTGAAAACTAAAAGTCATGGGTAGGGTGAAGGTGGGAACACAAGAGGTAGGCAAATGTTTGCCAATGATAGTCAAACAAAAAAAATCATTTTTCTGCTTGTTAGGTTTTTTTTGGAAGATCATAGGCAAATATGCCTTGTGTGTGGTAGTTTGCATGTGTGTGTGTTAAAAGTTGTCTAAACAAACCCTAACCTACATCCTCCACATGAAAAAATATGAGGTAAAAAAGATAAACACCACAAACTAAAACACCATATGAGGAATCCAAGCTAATAGCAAGTACTCAACTAAAGCAACAAAGGAAAAATTTCAATTCCTTTCATAAATGAAGGAGCCTATAAAGGTTCTCATGTGATAAAATAGTGAGGCTGGTTTTCTTGTCACAAGTTTAATGTTCACAAATTTTTTGGAGGTAGGTTTAATGAACTATGGTATCGCCTTCCCATATTTCCCCCTTTTCCATTTTTTTCCCCATCTTCATAGATTGCAAATTGCAACTTGCATTTCTCCATGTGCATATGCATAGCCTTTGTTCTACATTCATGGTTGACATCCATTTTCACATAATTGCTAGAAGCAGTGGTTAAAGGGTTAGGTTTGCATGTGATGATATTATGGTTCATTTGAAGCTTGCCTTGTTTATTTGATTGAAGGACAAGGTAGTGTAGTAGTTTTCAAAAAAATTAACAAACTAAAGGAATTTGGTTTTTAAAAAAATTTGGCAGAGATTTTTTTTTATCAATGAATGGCAAGAAAATCACATTTTCTTGTGTTGAAGATGAGTTAAAACCAAAGTTTTGATGGTGTAGAAAATTGGAGAAGATGGTTGATGCATTTTTTTAATAAAAAATTTAAGGTAATGATGGTTGAAAGCATGCTTGAGGTTACCATATATATATTTTCCCAAGAAATAACCAACAATATGGTGTTCTTATCATTATCGTAAGATGTAATGCCTTCGGTTCCTTTGTTATCTACAAAAATGTCGTTTACTAAACAATTATTCTTTGCCTCCTTATCTTAATAACAACTAACTTGTAGGTTGGTGAACATTGTGTCAAAAGTTAAGAGTTGTAGGTTTTTTTACAAACTTAATTCACTAGAAAAGTGTTATTGAACTTCTACAACACCTTGGTGGATGTTGATCTATTTGTATCATGTTGTTGTGGGAAAGTATTTGATGGAGGCATGTTGGAGAGGGTTGCAAGGTCATATTTGGAAATAATTCAAGACAATGTAGCTTAAAGGAAGAGCAATGCTTGCAAATTGTTATGCATTTATTAGTTGTGTTGAAAGCTTGTAGATTTAGAAGAGAGTTAAAAATCACCCTAGCAAAGGTAGCCCTACTTGATGGTCTTTTGTTTAAAACTTGCCAACTATATCAATAATTCGAAAAATTTGAAGATGTGCATGGATTATATAAAAGAAGTATAAGATTTAGTAGCATTTGAAAAAAAATTGCACAACAAAGCATATTTAAAAATCATGTCTGATAATGTGATTGTCTACAATAGAATCACCTATTTAATTATGACACTTGGCTTTTGAAATAATAGTTTTATAAAATCTATAAGTGTATAGTTGATGTTTAGCCACCATCAAGAAGGGTTGGGAGCTAGCTTCTTGTAAGATAACCACAACGCAAAGTAAATATTAAGCTTTAAGCTTGACACACTTGAATATAAAATTGACAATAGTTTATGGTTATGTATTTGTGCAAGAATCTAGTTAGACTAGATATGAACTTAACTTCAAATTTCTAACAATATTTTTCAAGCACTATGTAGAATCCAAACAAGGTGTATTGGTCAAGAGTGTATATTGATAGCTATAAATCAATTAATGCTTGCAACATGTACATTTGTCTTCACAATTGGCCAACCCTTGGATTCAATGCTTCTAATTTATTGTAATAGCTTTCTTGGGTTCATGATTATTTAAATGGAACTTGCAATAGTTTGTCCATTTCTAAATATGAGTAATGCAACTCAAGTACATCAATTTGTTCACTTTTGATCAAGTCACTTCCTCCAAGAATCCTAGAGGCTCATGTGATGTTATTTTCAAAAATGTCAACTATGTGAATAATTTCAACTTTGATGCAACCTTTTGAAAGAAATTATGCACATGCATGGGATTGTGTGCAAATTGAAAAAAAATTGTTTGTTGTCCAAAGAATTGTGTCCATGGATTTGCTCGAAGAATTGGGTACTTGCCATTGTTTGAAGAAATTTTATGTCCATGGAAGAATTATATCTTATTTGGTTTCTATTTATTTTTTCCTTTGTTTTATTTTGAAGGTTTTAGGGTATGTGGATATTCTTTGGGTTTAGAGTATCTTTAAGGAATCATTGCATCTGAATTCTTAGGGAGTCTTTTGAAGGTAAATATCCAAATACTTTAAGAATTGAGATGTGTTGAATCGTTGAGATGCACTAATATTGTATTCAATCAAACTTTTTGCCAAAAACTTGTTTGATTTATTACATTTGTTTTTAGCAATCATTAATATCTCAATATCATCTTAGTTCATTCTCCTCATCAATCTTGTTTGCTTGAAGCTCTTGACATTATGAAAAATTATGTATGCCAAAATCACACTACCCTACAATTAAAGCTCAAAAAACAACTCATATATCATTATTGTTCAATTATCCTTTAAGTATGACAAGTATTATACAACTATCCCCTTATAAATATAGGGAATTAATAAATAAATTGTCACATCAAAAGTTTAGTTAGTTATATTATAATTCTAAAAGAGTTGAAAATGGGGCTTCTATAAAGTAATTTGTACACACCATACATATGTTCATAGTCAACCATGTTTGATTTTTGAGGACTTGCACTATAATTGCATGTGACAATTATTTTAAAATTATTGTAAATGTACCACTGATGTAACAACTATGTTACAATTAGTGTATGATGTACATACATGCAATCATGCCACGTGTTTACATTTCCATAGCCCACTATGGAATACATTTGCAACTAATTTTTGACTATCATTCCCAATTATATAAGCAATAGGGCCATTAATGTGCCATTATTGAAATATTCATGTTTAAATATTTTGTGATTATAACTTAATAAAGATACAAATTCATATGTAATATTTTATAAAAAACCATTGTTTCAATAAGTTGATTATTAAATGTTAACTCCGCTTAATACATTGAATTGTTGTGAAATTATTAATTATATTAAATAACTGACTATTAATCTGAATAAATAAATTTAATTCATATAAATAATTTAAAACTGGTTAATTAAGTATTATGCTAATTATACTCATAATATGGATGCATAAGAACAATAATTACTAATCAAATAATAATCGAATAAAAATTTATTTAAGTTGGGGATACTTAATAATGAATTAAACCGATTGATTAAAATTATCATTATTTCATAAATAATTACTAGTTCATTAATTATCTAAATTAACTAGAAATTTAACTATCTAGACACATATAATTAATTTACATGTGAGTTTTTTAAAATGTGTATATTATATTAAAAATTCAATTTGGGTGTACACATGGATATGCCTATTTGTACTTTAATGTTTTCTACCCAAGTTCATATTTAGTATTTAATAATTTTTAAACATAATTTTTAAATAATAAATAATATGCAATGTACTTGATTATTATGAATTATTTAAATTGAATAACTAACTATTACTATGAATTATAAATTAATTCAAATATATATTATTAAAAATATTAAAAATGATTAATTATATGAATTTAAATATTAATCATTAGATAATAGATTATCTAAAATCGAATAATTATTTATTTGAATTAAGTAACTAACAATTATGCATAAATGCTATTTGATTTTAGTAATTATTTCAAATATTTTAAAACTTAGTTCATTAAAATTTAATTATCTAAACTAAATTAATGAATTTAAATCACTATTTGAAATAATTACATATTAAATAATGAATTCACATATATAAGTATCAAATAATTATTAATTTAATTGTATGACTTATAAAATGAAAAATAATCACAAAGCATAAAGCATGTGGGAAAATCTTTTTGTAGTTGCAACTCAAATTGCAATTAAAAAATAACAAAAATATATTAACCCATATGTTTTGTTTTTAAATCCCATGTCACAAACTATATAAAAATATATCTTTTTTTATGTTGTCACATTAAAATACTCGTGCCATTTTGGGATGACTTCAAAAAAGTTTAACCCTAAAAGCAAAACATAAAATAAAATAAAAATATTTATATGAATTTTATTTTCTAATTCATTTAGTTATATATTTTCCTACCTACTTGCCTACTTAAATAAGTAAATAGGTCCTACTTTTTATTTATTTATTTATTTATGTTGATAGGTAGGTACGGTAAGTAGTTATGTAGGTCTTAGGACCTACCAACCTACCTACTTATGGCTATGTATTGACCTACCTATCTTTATATATTTCAAAATTCAATTAATATGCCATGTGGCAATTTTTAAAATTGTGCCATGTGTCATTTTGAACCATCATTAACAATCATAATAGATAATGGAGGTCAATACTTTAAAAAGTAAATAATTTTTAGTTCCAAAATTCTTCATAATGCCACATGTGAAAATTTGATGTATGGATCATGGATGAAATTTAGTAGTTGAAAATAATTTGTTTCAACAAATTTGTAATTGAGTTGCAATTGAATTACAATGAGTTGCAACCCTTGCAACTTATCCGATAACACTCATAAAATAGAAATATGGTGAGTTATAAATGGTCATTGTAATTCAAAATTGAGTTGAGAGGTCAGTTGCAAAACATTTTTTTTTTTTCCATAATGTGAATATTTTCATTAATAACAAATATTTGAGTTGTTAATTTTGAAATTTGGGAATCGAGGTGGTGTTAAAAGGTTTGCTCCTAATGGTGAGGTGTGCTTCTAATTGTTTTCTTGAATAGATACATGTGAGAAACTAATGGATGTGTGTAACAAATGCTACCCAATTTAATTCAATGCCCTTTGCTTCACAAACCATAGCCCTTGCAAATTGAGAGAGAACTCATGATTAAGAGGTTTGGCTTTCAAAGTAACCTTCCAAAAAAACTCCTTTACTTGTTGAATGACATATTCATTGAGTTTTTGGTCATATTTCCAACCATTATTGGAATAATGAAGCCCAAAATGTTCATTGAATTTGTGCAAAGTAGCATCCTTAGAAAGGAACTTCAAAATGTTTTTCCATGTATTCCATAATTCACAATATGTCTTAGACAAAGAAGCATCCATGGCTATAACTATTCAACTTTTTCTTTACCATAATCCATGTATTCAAAAATAATATTGAGCTTGAAGTACTACACTTTGATTCCATTATGCCCATTGTTGAAGGCAAGTTGGGGGGAGATTTAAAGAGGGAAAACTTAAACTTCAAACAACAAGTAAACTAGAAGTGGGAATAAAATGGAGTTCTAGGCACCTTATGCATTGAAGGTCTAGAAAAGAAGCTATGTAATGGCAAATAACAAAGAATATAAATACAAGAAGAGTTGGAAGCCTCAAACAACAAGTAGGGTTGACTTAAGTTGTTTATTGTTCACATTTCAAAAATGGCCTACCCTCATTTTGTGCTAATTGGGATGAAAACACAATAATTCCATTATTAAAAATCTCCCCATAACCATTAGGTGGGCCAATCAAGATACATCCCAAAAATTTGACTATCTAACAATTCAAAATAATTCGAACAATGTGGGGAATAGTCATCATATCCTTTTTCTTTTTTTTGAACCCTAAGTGTGAATGGGCCCATAAGTGAACATAGATAGGATGTGTCCATAAAAAGAAAAAACTTGATATGTTTTGTTGAGTTGAAGGAAGATGGAGCAATTTCAAAGTCCTTGACATAATGACAATTGCTTGAAGACCCAATGTCTTATTTATTCATCTTTTTAACTTACACAAAATGAAGTAACTTCATCAATTTGATAGAAGATTCATGATATGTTGTTTCAAAATAGTTAATTAACTGGTTGCATTTTGATATTGATATTACATTTCAAAATGGAGGAAATAAATTTATACAACTAACATTTGTTTATGATTACAAATGCAAAATTCATAAAATAATCTCTTACGCATATTCAAAAATGTGAAAAATTGCATAAGCACAACATGACCTATTGATAGGCAAATAATGTGGGGGTGCAAATCAATTGCTTAATGTAAAGTTGATTCAACCTTCATTACAACAATAATTAGCTTGCACTATAAGTGTGTTGGGTATATTATACAATGGAAATAAGAAACACAAACATGATTACAATGTTGCAAAGTATACAATGTATTAAAGGGTGAAAGCACACTAGGGTGGCTAAGTTTTGGCGAATTAAAATCCCTTTTCAAAGTCATTTTTTAGTGTAGTTGAAAACTGGCTTAAAATATGAATATTTAAATTATATTGAAAACAACATTTTTTTCCATTTCCAATTTCAAGTCATGGTGCTATGTTTTTTTTAGAAAAAAAATATTTTTAAATGCTTAAAAAGGTTTAAAAAATAATTACAATTTTTAGGATTTTGAAAAGTCGATAACATGATAAATTAAAATCACATTCCATTCATTCAATATATATGTAATGTCTTAAACATAATTCATTCAATATCCCAAAGTTTCAAACACATAAGACTAACACATTCTAAGATAAAAGTCCATATCCATGAGTTTTGCAAGATTTGTCATTAAGATTCAAAAGTCAATTACTCATTAAATATTTAGGATTTTGATGTGTTTTTTTTTCATTTTAAAAATGCCAACTCTTTTATCATTATATATATAATCCCTTTCTTGATATTTCAATGAAAATTTTAACATTTTATATTTAAGTTTCAAAGAAATGTAGGAAGAATTACAAGTGAGACATTTAAAAAGGGGCTATGTAATGTGCTTTCACCCTAAAATGGTCAATCTTGGAATATGATAATTACTTCACATGATTACACAATACATTCAACTTAACATTATATTTACAAGGAACTTTTATATTAAGGTCGAAACATTACATTCAACAAGAAACAAACATGTGTAATGAAAGAATGTAAATGAAAATAAAATATGGAATAAAATACATTACCAATGGGTGGATGTATTGATTGCATAACAATTTTCCTTTGTGCAATAGCCATCGACCAAACCATTTCACAATTTATTTCAAATGTTTTCACTTCTATCTTAGTAGTTGGTTTTGCAAACCGAAAGTTCTTCAACCATTTTGGATGAATAACACTTGCACATAGTTCATCCCTACAATTATTGGCAACCTTGAACTAGATGGCAGCACACCAAAGGTGATATAACTACCAACAATTACACACAATGATGTTAGACAAAGGAAATGGGCCATTGCATACCACACACATAGTCACTTGAACATTATCTATGTTATTATCCATAGCATCCACATAGGACATAAGGTGGGGATGAGTAGATAGGCCCTTGTTACCCTTCTTGAAATGTAACAATTGTTTCATGAAAACATGAAATTAAATTTGCAAAAACCTTAAGGCTAAAAATAGGTTAAAAAAAGCCAACAAAAATTTTAGTCGATATGCTTAGTCTTGAAAAGATGATGTAACAACAAGGGATTAGATGAAAAGTCCTGAGATAGTGCTAAACAATGATGCTTCAATATTGTTTTTACACTATTTCATTGTGCTGAAAAGTAGTGGTTGGACTTAAAAATATGTTGAAAGGTGTTCTATATTTATTAGACTGCTTTTCAAACTTATTTAAATGTTAAAATAATATACAAGAAAGGGTTTCATACAAATACAACATATACTTTCAACATTAATTTAATTTATGAGACTTATGAACATTAAAACCAATGACTATTTACACCAAAATTGGCTTTTATTAGCTTGGTTTTACCCTTAGTTTCTTTTTGCCATTTTAAAGCTTTTTTTATTTTCCTTTTATTGAGCCAACAAAGCAACAATGGTTTCATCTTGCTTGCTAATTAACCATCCTTGTATAAAAGTCAAGTGACCCCAATTGCTTCTTGCAAGGCCAAACACTTGAACCGTTTCAATTTCCAACACATCCTCACGTTGTGTGTACCTATTCCAACAACCCCAAATCAACAATCAAAATCACATCCACATAGGTCCCAATAAGTGGGATAAATATTATTCAAAAATAATAAGATCAATACCCTAAGCCTTGAACATTAACACCTATTGCAACCAAAGATTTATACCGTTTAGAATAACCCAAAGAGACACATAATAAAATATTGCACATCCATTTCCAAGGATTAACAATTAAACTACACTTAACCTTTCACAATGTACCTCCAAGGTACATACCCTATGTTAGGATTTATGGTGGCAAAATAAAAAAAATTAGGTGTTGCTACAAATGCCAACAAATGCAACCACTCAACTATTGTTCATTGTCAAGGGAAAACAAACATACATTATGCTTCAATCTAGCTATGACCTTGATGCAACAACTAAACCTCCTTGTGTTTTGGACATTGCTAACAACTATCAACAATGACCCATACCTCACCCTAAGGTCAGTTTTGTCATTAAATAATCCTCATAATAGTGAAATGAAAATTTGTGAAAATATGAAGTTGATACGTTGAAAATCATCATAATTATCATAAGGTTACATTCTGAATAATTTCGCTACTCATATCACAATATCATACCATAGTAGATGATGGGGAAAAAAAGAAAAAAGAAAAAGAAAAAATGAATTAATCTTTTGAAAAAAATGAATTATTCGGTTTGTCAATGTGGAAATTGACCCTAGGCTATGGTAATACCATCATTTTTTAATTAAGTCCATTGCATGATATCCATGAAGTAGTAGTTCCCATGAATCTGAAGTTTTCCAAACTCCACAACTTCTATGATAAATAAATTGGTGAATCATGGTGAGAACATACGACATTGAGGGTGCATTCACACCTAATGTTAAATCAATGTTAAGTGAAAATCTAGGTGGCATCTTAGGTGGCACCAAATTTTAAATGGGTGATTGTTTAATATTATGAGTGTCATTGGAGATGATGCATTGATTTTTCATGCAAATATAGTTTACTTTTATGAATTTTTAAAAATATATTGGATTTCATTTTTTCAAAAATAAAAATAAAAATAAAAATTCTTTAGAGTTTCCTTGGGAGATGCATTTAATGCAAATAGGTAGTTTACATTAATAAAATCATTGAGTCTAAACAATGATCAAAATAAACCTAAAACATTTACAGTGAGGGCAAAAACCAATTAAAAAAAGAAAAAGAAAAAAACACACACACACATGAAACTCAGGTTTAAAAAAATAAAAAATTGAATTGGGCAATGTAGCCACACTTAATGATCATCCAAAAGAGGGATTAGCCAAATTTGGCTACAGGTCAGAGAAGAAGGTAGAAAGAAATTAAGAATCATGCTATATTTTGGCGACTTGCTGAAACCTATTGTTTAAATCTGGCGATTTCAGGGAAAAAAGAATCCTTGAAATCTGGCAATGACTTTGGCACATTTTTTTTCCACAAAATACCTTTGTATATATGAGTCACTCCACATTCTTTTTTGGTGGTCAAGTGCAGTGGATTTAATTTTTTTTTATTTAATTTTTTTTTGGGGCAGAATTTCACACCATGGCGACCAAAAAAAAATTCCTCTGCCAAAGAGGGTTATTAGGAAAAACAAGTTCCAAATTTTGCCATATTTTGAAGGGAAAAAAAAAAAAGAGTCAGAAGTCGCCATATTTAGGCAATGAGCAGGATTCCTGAAAGATTCTACTTTCCAGTTTTTCACTTCAAAAGGAAACTGGAAATTATACGTATCCGTATACGTACATCCTCATTGCCAGAGCCGTTACGTAGAAATACGACAAGGCATACGCGGTCGCTCGCTCAAAGAGCTGCGGGGTTTCGTTCTCGCGCTTTCGCGAGCTTCCGGGTCCCTCGTCTTCTTCCTCTCCCCTCCCCATCTCCGCCGTGTCTGCGCTTCCTCTCCCCTGTCCCTTCTCTTCCTCTACCCATCTCCTCTTCTTCATTCCCTTCTGCTCTTTCCAACGATGCCTTTCTCGTCCAAGTAGCTCCTCACAAGCTGCAAGAACGAACCCGAGCTCTCTGTTTTTCTCTGTTTTCCCCCGCTCCTCTTGCTTGTTCTCGTGTCTTCTCCTTCCCCTACTAGAGTTTGTAACTTCGGCGCTGGGCGCTTTCCTTCCTCCTCCTCCCAGAAGAGACTTTCTTCACCCAAAAAAATTTGCTTGAATGAAACGGAGCTCATTTGCAGTTTAGGGTGTTGTTGGGATTCAGGTGTTGTAGTTCCGTCAGCGCAATCCCCGCGGCATTCTGTTTGTATTTGCGCGCGGACGTGAACCTTCTCTAGGGTCTGGAGCTGTGAAAAACCCTAGAGTGTCTTTACCTGCGACCCATTTGAGCAAGCAACTGAGGATCCTTCCCAAGGGTCTCGGTCGTCCTCCCTGCGTCTGCATGCGTGCGTGCACCCCCAGCATTATTTCTTCCTGTTGTGGGTATGCGCGCGGTTGAAGATTTGGCGAGGATTTCGGTTTTCCCCCGGTTTAGCTGAAGGGGCACAGGGAGAAGGACTCGCGCGTTTTAGCAGTCTAGAATCCATGCGTCTTCATTGCGCAATACAAATCCCTTGAAGATTCATGCTTTGTAGTTTTGGGTTTGCTGCTGCGAGAATGCGGGCGAGAACTCATAAACCCATTTGTACACATGAGGGAGCTGCTGCTGCGGTGATGATGACCTCCTCTTCCTCCTCCGTGAAAGGTTGCGTGAGTTTTGTGGGTTTTGGGGGTTTTGTGAGCTTCATACATCATCCCATGCAAGCGTTGAGAGAATGCTGCTTTTGACGCGAAGATTTCTATCACGGAAGTGAGAAACTGGAGGTGGGTAGTAGGTATAAGGGAGAATGGGAGGAAGCAGAATAAGGAAGAGACGGAGGAGAGACAGGGAGAAACGACGGAAAAATGAGGAGGAGGAAGAAGAAGACGAAGCAGAAGAAGAAGATGAGGATGATGGGTTCTCGTACGTATGCGCGGTGTGTAAGGATTTTGGACAGCTTTTGTGCTGCGAAAGATGCAGAGAAGGGTTCCATTTGTCATGTATTGGTCTCTCCGAGTTCCCAGAAGTCGACCCTTGGCTCTGTTCCACCTGTTCTGTTGATAAGGTAAGAGTTTCAAGTTCCTGCTCTTCAACCCCAAACCAAGCATGCAAATCCCCTCCTCGGCA
>Ga0116230_10004567_pt1 | contig 13571 bp, 11 predicted proteins | sample S1TSphfallax_3_FD_88678 | JGI IMG/M metagenome (GOLD analysis project Ga0116230, IMG submission 88678) | Host-associated microbial communities from peat moss isolated from Minnesota, USA - S1T2_Fd - Sphagnum fallax MG | ecosystem: Host-associated > Plants > Peat moss > Unclassified | place...
AGTGGGGTTCATGGAATGATTTCCATGGAAAAGCCTCTGGACTTTTGGTTCAATTAGTTGTTTCTCTCAAATCCACCGTTGGATTTGTGTCAAATTTGAATCAGTTTTAGCTTAGAAGGTGTAAAAGGCCCTCGCAAAAATTCAGCTTGATCGGGCTTTTTGTAAGGGAGCTACGCGGGTTGGAAGTAGAGGGGGTTGAATTATCTGTTTTTTTTCCTCAAACTAGGCAAGTGGCTCCTAGCTCCGAGGCTTAACTCTTGATCAAAAACATAAAATAAAAAAATTTATGAGATTTGTTTAAACATGGCTCTTTTTATATTAGCTTCCAACTCCAATGCATGTTAGATTAAGATATTGTATGTAGTTGTTATGACAAACGGAATGGAAGGTTTCAAACCATCGAACATGACATTGAAATGAACATCAACATACGGCTCTTCAATATTCCATCATGGTGAGTTACAATTCCCTCACGATGTTTTGTAGCTTCGATTTGGACACAACGCATTAGATTGTTGGTGAATTTCATTACTTATCTCGAACCACCTTACTTGTTAGACTACACTACATAGTAGTTCCACTTCCAGCCGGATTTTTATTGTGAGTGCATATCTTAGTGGTGAAGGTGTGCAATAATTCCTCACACTGAGCCCCCACTCAAGGGGTGCCTATGACGTTTAAACCTTCCACAATTTGGCCCATGAGCCTCGTATTCTCATTGTTTTGCTATGCTACTTCATTTTGTTACACCATGAAAGCTTGAAAGGTATTGAAGAGGGCAAAAAATTCCTTGGACGTCTTGTTCACTTCTTTTTGGTTGATTTTTTCCTCTTGAGTCTCAAAAGTCTTGTCCACTTTTGGATGTTCTAGGGCTTGTTGGCCCCTTTAACCCTTCATGGGTTGATTTAAAAGAACTAATAAAGAATCACCATCCCCATTAGACTCTTCCAAAAAGTGCAAATCCACATGACCAGCAACTATTCGCTTGTTTCAAGAACTTGTTCCTTTTCCTTATTCTTACTTGGAGTGTAGGAGGCCTTTTTTTCAGTGAGCCCACACTTGTCTTAATTCCTCCCTTATTTTGGGTGATTAGGAAAAGGGCACTTTCTTGGGCTAGCACTTTGTTCAACCTAGCTTCATCCTTCCCCTTTGCCTTTTTCATTTTGATCTTGTGGAAATAGTGGTCATTGTGACTTTTTCCTCCACTATTTCCTTTAAGCTTTGAACCTCCTCTTCACACAACTCATCCTCCACCATGGCCTTCTTTAGGGTGGCTAATTCCTTGAATACAATGTTTTTATCCTTTTCCTTTTTAGTTTTGTACTTCCTTTTGGGCTTGGGCTCCACCACCATCATTGTGTTCGATACTAATTTTCCAAGGCCATTTGCTTTAGGAAAATTGCCTTTTTATGCCTTAGAGTTTTCCAAATGACTCTAAAAATTCATTTTAACACCACTTGTTATACTTGAAGCCACCTTCACACTCCCCACACCTTTGCTTCCATTCATGCACCTCATTAAACACCTAAACTACGTGCACATGGCAAAACATGCATCGGTGAGATTCAACATTCAGACTCATTTCATAACCTAGGGCTAATCTCAACCTCTAGGAAGGTCAAACTAAACCTATTGCAAACTTCCCAAGTGGTCCAAGGCCTTGTCATTTGAGATTACCATCTCCTATCTTTCATCCTAACCACAACCTTTTGTCTAAATCAAGGACTTCATGCGCTAAGGACATCTTTTTGGGCCCCCTCCCCTGAACCCTCACTTGTTGGCACCTATGTGGCTCATGAGTGTTGTCAAACCAAGAGTTGAACCTAGCCTAACATTTAGACTCAAAACCCAAGTCGTCATGAAGGCCATCCCATGGTGGTTTGAACTTGGGCCCCAACTAGGTGAATCCTCTCATTTGAAGGTCCACCTAGAAGGGCATGTCAAAAATGTGATTGTGGGAAAAGATTGTAAATAATAAACCTAATTTCTAGATTGACAAGTTGAAAAACCCAAACTAGACACAACATGAAAAATGGATTAAAATGTATGGAAAATAAGATCACATGACATATTGCAACCTGTCATCTTATGTATGACAAAGAAATACACACCCAAGTGTGAAGATAACCTTTGAACCTTTCGTGTTCCCAATGAAACACCAATTTTCATCCCAAATGGAATGATGTATGGTTTAAAATTCACACCAAGAAGCTGAATTTCATTTTGATGATATGGCATAAAGAAATGGCAATGAACATATTGTGCCAAACTATAATTAATTACAATGAGATTGTTGCAAGTTGCAGTTCATGCCTTAAAGGTGCACCAAAAATGGTGATCCACCATTTATGGGATTGCAATAGAACTAAAGTTGCCTAAAATTGGGCGATCACATATTCAAATTCCTTGGCTATGTTGAAAAGTAGTGCAAGAGACTAGACTTGTAACATTGCCTATTCAATAAGAAACTTCCAAGAGGGATCATGCCATTTTACCCCATTTGGAATTTCACACATGGGGTTACTATGTGATACATTTGGCTTGCAAGAAAAACCTTGGTGTTCAATGGAAAACTTTGGACAAATGCACATCTTGGGAAGTTGACATGTAAAAGTTTTATTAATTACAATAAATTTGCCTGACAATGCATGTTAATTGATATTGAAAGGAATTTGAATGTGAAGCAAAGTTTGTTGATTAAGTTTGATAGGTTGTGGTGCCCACACCATACCATTCACACAAGAGATGGTAGGAAAATGAAGTGGACTTAACAAATCCCTAAGTTGTGTAGTTTTGTGCATTAGTGTTTTGAGTTGTTCTTTTCATCTAGGGTTTAGTTTCCCCTTGTCCTAATACATATGTTGTGCTCATTTTATGTGTAATGGATTTTTTCCATTGTTTCAATATAAATAAATATTTTTTCAATGATGTCCTCTATAAATTTTTCAGATTCATTCATAACAACAATAAAGTTGTAACAACCCACAAACTTAGCCCAATCATGTTTCATTGCCCCCCATTGTTTTTTAAACCACGACCTTGTATATTTGGTCCTCTTGCATACTTGTGCATGCCACAATGATTTGTAATCCATTTTAAAATGTCATAAACCAAAGTGATAGGGTTTTGCAATAATGCCAACACATTCCACATTAGTTGCCACTCCTTGCCTACACAAAAGCTTTTTCCTTCCTTGTGTCTTGCTATAGCTTGGACATGTTTAATCATTGCCATTGTGGCATTGTTCATTCCTTGGACCAAGCTAAAAAAATAGTTTAAGGAAATATTCAAACTTGCTAGGTTGGAAGAAAAAACTTAGTTGGTTTGAGTTTTTATTGATTATTTTCAAGTAGTATTGGAGTTCCTATTCCTCAAGTTTGGTACCATAAAAAGCATACATACCATTATTATGGGCACCCCATGAGATGCATTGGACCCACTTTAAACACTTAAACATTTGTGACTTTTGATAATTGATATACTTGAAACCTCCAACACCATAATGAACAAACATCAATGTTTAACATGCAAAAAAACTTTTATATGTTTGCATGAAAATATGAAATATTCAAATTTCCTTGAGGTTTTTTTACATTATGGTTGAAAATATGTTTATTTCATATTTAAATCACTTAATATTGATTTAACAAGTAAAGTATGCAAAACAAATTCAAGTTATGTATGGAATTTCAAAATGAATATTTGAAGACCAAAAGCTTTGAGACACAATTTACATGTGATATAATCAAGCTTGCATGTTTTGTGCATGACATGTAAATTTGTTTAGAGTATAGTAGTTATTAGCATGTCAAATGTATTTTCTCCAAGGAAGAAAAACAATCAAAATTTAACAATAATATAGTTAATGATAAATGTTCATGACCATTGTTTTTTCTAGTACATGAATTCACCAAAAATGAATGAGGCAAGGAAGGAGGTTCCATAGATGAGACACATTATGAATTTCATAAATTCCACATGATGGTTTTGTACTAAAATTATTTAATGATAAAAATACTAGAAATTAGATGTCACCCTTTTATTAATTGGTATTTGTTTTAGCCTTTAAAATTGAACTATAATTGGGGATATGATTGTTGAATTTGTCATCTAGCATGAGGAAGATGAATGTAATAAATTAATTATAATGCTAATGGGTCATAGGAATGGAAATCTATCAAGTATATCCATGTATTTTTAAACATTTTTGTGGGTTGTTGAAAAGGGGTTAACAGAATAATATTTGTGGTGGACAATAAAAGATGGTGTATGCCTTAGTGACGTTTTCTTTCTTTTTTCATTTATTCTTATTTAGCTTTGGCTCCAACTTATGTTTGAATAAGAAAAAAAGAAAAAAAAACTATTGATTAAAAAACGTTTTTTTTTAAAAAACATCCAAGATGATCCCTTTCCCTTATTATTTTGGGAGAGAAGAGTTTTATTCAAACTAATTTGAATTAGTTGTAACCTACAACAAGCTTTTTAAAAATAATATTTATCTAGAAAGTACAATAAGAAAAAAAAATGTTTTTAATATTTTAATTATTTTATTAAATATTTCATTAATAGTTTTCTGGTAACTTGTGGTGGCTTATATTTAATCAACATAGATCCAATGTTGTTTTTTCTTTCCTAATCAAAAATGAAAAAAAAAACACTTGATATGAAAAATTTAAGATTTTTAAATTTTTTTTGACAAACTTTTGCCAAATGGAAAAACCAAATTTTTTTTGTGAAGGGATTGCAATTTTCAATTACCAAAAGTTGAGAAAAGAAAAGAAAAAAGTGTTAAATTTAGTATTTCATACTATGTATCTAATTTAGAGCCAAATTTGGCTAAATTTTCCTAGGGATGATCATCATTTTTAATGCATCATCCTTTGGATGATTACTATTTAAATTGCATAATTTTTCCAAAAAAAACATTGCTAGAGATGTTCATTTGTCAAATCATATTCAACTAATGTGGCTTGCAATGTTGGTGCAAATGTTATTTATTAGCCAATATTTTTTCCTTCCAAAATTAATTTTTGTAATTTAGTTGATTTTATAATGATAAAAATATTCAAAACTCAGTATCTTCCGCACTTCAAGTCTACAAATTACAAAATCACCTCCATAAATTCCTAATCATTGATTTTTTTCCAATAATACCAAAGGTTTGGCCCAATTTCCCTTGAATTGAATTTATTGAATTTTCAATAACAATATTGATCAATATTCAATAACTTTTCCAACACAAGTTTAAACATTACAAACCCACCTTGGTGCACCCTAATTGATGTCATTGAAGGCTTTTCAATGGTATTAAGAACCTAGTTAGTGGGGGGAGGGGAGGCGGAGGGGGAAGGGGGGGGTAGTGGATTTGGAAATGTCAACATGATGAACAAAAAAACAAACTACCTTCCTTAATAAATAGATTAGTGTGGCATGTGCCATCGGCCTAAGTGTGAAATAATACCTTGACAAATTTTACAAATTTTAACTTGATTGTCAAAGAAACTATTTTAGATTTGAATTAATTTTTAATAACAAAATTTACTCAAAGTTCAATATCTCCCCCACCTTAGGTTTAAAATGTTGGAAATCACCTCCAAGAGATCTCAAGAGCTTGCTCCAACTTCCCTAAAGTTTTAATTTTGCTTTTGTCAAAAAAAAATTACAATATTGTTGTTTGATATTCAATAAGTCTTTCACCATGGATCCAAACTGTGAAACCACCTTTGTGCATCCCTACTCGTTGAGAGCTTTTTAGTGGTACCAAGAATGTAGCAAGATGTGTTGGGCATTCAAGAGATGAGTCTGGTAGATCTCAACAAAACATAGGAACTACATTCCGTAATAGAAAGATTGAAGCTTGAAGGTAATAAATAAAATTGTAGAAAAGTGATTAGTAACTCCAAATTTTATTTATTGTCCATGACAACTATCTACCTATGAAGGAAGGTAGTTTGTTTTGTTTTGTTTTGTAGTTATGAGATCCACCAAATTGGGATGCCTCAGATCGTGTTCTTGGTGTCTTTGGAAAGTTGTGGATGAGGAGGGGTGCATGGGCTTGGTTCCGTGATGTTTGGATTTGCGTGCAAAAGTTCTTGAATATTGAATGGTTTTTTCACTGAAAATTTAATTTAATTTAATTGTAGCTAAAATTTTCTGTGGAATTGGAATGTGCCTTTGGTGTTGTTGGAAAGATCTTGATGAGCCGGATTTAATGAAATTTATTTGGTAAGATTTGGATTCGGAATGTGGGAGATATTTATTTTTAAGTGATTTTTTTGGCTGAAAATTCAAATAAATTCCAAAAACCCAAGTTTTGGAATGAAAAATCAGTTGAGGACGTGGTAACGCTTAGGCCAACGGCACAGGCCACACTAGTATTCACCTAAGATACCCCAGAGTGGGATGATTGGCTAGGGGGCCTCCGTCAACTTGTACCCTTATTCGTTTTCAGGCCCACGGCTACACACTCAAATTCAATGAAGAAGGTTCACCTCTCTCAGAATCCTGTTCCCAGTAGGCCCAATCCTGTCTGGAATCTTTGGCCAACCCCCAGACGCTTTGTCAACTTTTTCCCTTAAAATGTCTAACTGAAAAGGGCACTACACAATATTGAATTGGAACATTAAAAGGCGTAAACCCACCCAGTTGAGTTTGGTACTGAGCTTCAATATTATCAGTTTAGAGTTCAATTTCCGGTGTAACAAAAGTATTTTTGGATATTTTCACCACTCTATTTTTTGTTATTTTCACTACTCATATAGCGGCTACAGATAACTCGTTGGCTTTGGACAACATTGTGAAAGGCGAATCAGTCTCCGCCTCCCTATGGTTTCGCCTCCCTATGCTTTCCAAATGAAACCCTAAGTATGTTGCTTAGTTTTGGGTGTACCTGGGTGCAACACTTTCACATTGCTGAAGATCTACCCTTAGCCAATTTGCATCCATCAGTGTGATAGTAGATTCATCAGCCATCCAGCAGTATGTGCACACTGTCAGGCACAACCTCGCATGGTTTGTGATGGAGTCTTGGTCTAGGGCTCATGGCCTGACAAGATGGATTCACGAGCCATTCAAGGTAAACCAATCAATTTCCACTTTTCTTGCCCACCAACAGACCACAATGCACTGTGTAGCATGCTTTTCTTTGTAATTTAATTAGTGGAGGCTCAATCCCAATAAAGTTTGGTCGGATCGCCCCTCCCCCCGCCCCCGCCCCCCGCCCCGGGTCAGAAGAAACCCAATCCAATTGCTGGCCTTTTTAGTCCACAATAATCAAATATTGAGAGTTCAGTCGGTCAGTCCAGAACAAACCAAATCCAACTGGTGCCCTTTTTGGTGTGTTAACCTTGCAAAACTTTATTTATAAACACATTGCCGATTGAGAAAACATACAAATGAATTTTTAAAAGGAAAAAGAAAAAGGGGAGTTTACATGATGTCAAGTTAGCACAAACTAATGTCAAAATCTCTCCATCTCAACAACTGACCACATGTAATAGGTCGGTCATGGTAATGGGGGGTCTGGCCTGAAGGGGTGGAAGTCAGGAAGTAGCTAGGCCTACTGCTACCACCCAACTTAAGATGGAGAATGCTTGCATTCTTTGTAAGATAATTGATATCTTTTGATGAAGAAAAGTAACCAAGACAAAAAGAAGACAACCCTCTAGCCCTTTGAAGCTCCAAATAACATTGACACAATTATGTAAAAACACATCATGTTTGTGTAAACACCCAAATATCTCAAGTGCTAGAAAGAGGAATTGATCAATGGGGTGTCCATCACCATAGCTCCTTTCTTTGGCTTGAACTACATTGGAGGCACCAAATCCTTAAGTTGCGCAAGATCAATGAAATAAATTCGTTCGCATTGGGTCAATAATGACAATGTCAACTAAGGTGCAAATTTCATTTTTGTTGAACACAATGTTGACTTGTCAATGAGAGGAGTTAGACATGGTTGAAGGAAGCGCATGTAATTGTTTTCGTCCCACATGGAAGTTGGTAATGACAATATAAGTGTCACAAACTACATCATGGATTCTTGTGCACTCATTGCCATGGGTGCAACATAAGAGGTGGATGCCCATAGGGTCAATGGGATGTGAACACATGCATCAAAAAATACTTACAATTGAAGGATTTGGTAGTTCAATCCACATTCAAAGCATTATGGAAAAAATAAAAGAAGATAATCAAAAGGCTAGGAAGATTGGTCAAGATGTAAGCCAAGCATTCACCCCAAGGTTGAAATTTGAAAAAATTCAAAAAACATGTTAAAGAGGCTATGATGGTCCAAAGATTTCAAGATGGAATCTTGAGGTCAAACCATTTGTTGTTTGATGAGTTGTTCAAAGGGAGGAAGACATGCATGTGTTGTGAACGGTAAAAGATCACGTGCATTGGAATGTAAACTTGAAGGAATCAGATGAAAGCTTGAGGTCCTAGTCTAGTTCGTAGTATTTTACGAAAAGCAAAAAAAATCATCCAATTCATAATGTAAAGTGGTGAGAGCTAAAGTGGTGTCAAAAGAGGTGGGGTGGGAAAAGATGGTGCTAGAGCACAAATTGTGTGGAAAATATTCCCTTGCATGTCCAAGAATTAAACTATAAAGAAGGTGTTTATGAGCTAGAAGATCACGTTGGGGAGGAAGCATGGGGTTTAGACTTGCTACCAAAGCTTGGGCTCATAAAAAAACTTCTTTTTGCAAATTTTCCCAGTCACCTACTAAAAAACACTTGAATTGGATTTTCATTTCCCCATGCCTTGTTGGCCTGCCACAAGGGGGCAAAACAAGACATCATTGGGATAACAAGAGGAGCATATGCCAAGCTACCACATCATAAGGGTCCTTTGCCAACTTATCCAATGGAAAACAAAATGTCACTTGTACATCACACCATAGAACAGTTGAAATGCAGTGTATAATCAAAGATGATAAAAGCTTAAATAAAAGGATTCGAGGACATCCAATGTTGAAACCCAAGCCTTAACTTATGCAAGTCGGATGGGAGTAAAGGAAGATATTGAATTGGGATGGTCACATGGGTTTGGATTAGATGAATTGGATGTATGGCATGAACATAGGTGATAGGTTAACCTTCAAATGGTAAATTGACGCCCATAGGTGGGGCAAAAGGATTTAGGTGGAAGTTGCAGGTGTGTTGGGGAAATGGGGGTAGGTTGAGGGCTTTGATTATGGGCAATTGTAAAGGCTAAAAAGGTGGAAGGGGGAAAAAGGTCCTACAAGTGCCATTATCAAGAGGGTTTGGGAAAGTGTAGGGTTGGGACCCCACATTTTCCTGAAAGGTTAAGGACTAGTAGGATGAACTAATAGGTGGTGCATGGTTTGTTATAATGGTAGGGGGGGCTAGTGGGTAGTTTGTGATTTACATGGGAGATGGGGTGGATATTAAGTTTGTGGTGGTAGTTGAAAAGGTAAATGGGTGATGGGAATATCGAGGTTTGATAAAATGTGACAAACTAGGTGACATGGGACATTTGATGGCCATGAGGCTGGAGGTTTACTGGGGACACAAGCCCCATTTTCTAAATATTGTCTAATGTTACATTTACAAAGCCAACCACACAAAACTAAATGGATGAAAGGAAAAAAGATGGAAACTCACTTAAGGTTCCTTGGTTAGGGCATTATGCCAACACCAACCCCTAATTTTACCATGGTTTTGGATGGCATCATGATCACTATTCTATTAGGTTCAACACAACCTATACACCTTAATACACAAATTTATGCTAAAACTCTACACTTCAAACATTTTGGCCTCAAATTACGTAAGCACGTTAGGCAAAACAATCTGCATACGTTGCAATGCCCTCGACCTATTACAAGTTTTGAATTGAAATGCTTCATATGAACATAATACAAAATATTATGAAGGATTAATATTATTTTCAAAATCTTTATACCTAATAACTATTGTTTCCGACAATAATAATAATTAAACCTACACACACTAGTACCCAACATTATACCATAATCAGCCTTTTTGGGTTGCTGACCTTTTGGCAAATCCTCTATTTTATCTTTGAACAATTTTTTTATTTCTTCTTAGCTAAACCTTCAACTTTTGACAAAATTACTTTTATGTCTTATGAATTAGATCTTTACCTTTTGGCAAAAAATCCATCTCTTCTTGGCTAAACCTTTACTTATTAACAAAAACTTTATATATTCTTGAATAAACCTTTACCTTTTAACAAAACCTTTATTCATTATTGAATAAACCTTTACCTTTTAGCAAAACCTTTATTTTTTATTTGTGAAACTTCTACCTTTTGACAAAACCTTTATATCTTTTTTAATAACCTTTTACCATTTAACAAAACCTTGATCTTTTATTGGTTAAACCTTTACATATCAACAAAACATTAATTTCTTCTTAATTCAACCTCTACATTTTTGCAAAACTTCTATATTTTTTTGGCAAAACTTCTACCAACCTAAGGTGGGTATTGCCAATTGGGTCAAATTTGTAATGAATTAAAATAAAAGTTTATGCTACAAGTATTAGATTAACTTAGAGTTTGTAGCATTAAATGAATGAAAAATTGTAATGCAAATGGGCATATTGTAATTTTTTTCCCATACTCATTGGTTGCAATTTAATCTACATCAAATTTTTAAGGTATTGCATTTTGTTAGGTTTGTTTGGTTAAAGCCTACCAATGTAATGGCTATTCACTTTGGGATATACCCCTTAATGTAGGTATTGGATTCACAAATCTCATGGCCTTATGCAATACTTGTATTTTTGTGAGCTTATAATATCATTTGAGGTGTAAAGATAGTTGGTGTGAATGAAATAACACTATTATAATATTATTTTGTTAAATATTGGAAAAAAACCCCCAATATTATGTCATGTTATCACAACTATGAAAGTAATAGTAAATTTTCCCTTCACAATGAATTTTTATATTTATTTGAATATATTTTAATCACAATAAATTGAAATTTATTGAATATAAATAATGGTTTAAAAAAATAAACATGTATTGCTATAACATAATTGTTTATTATGATTATGATATCATAATTCCTTAGTAGTTTCAACATTAATTGTATTATTTTTAGATATCCCAAGTTTTCAAAAGACATTTTTCTTCAAAAAAATTATTTTGTGAAAGAAATTGACAAAACTTTAATAGTAGGAAAACCATATTGCATCCTTAAACAATTAGTAATTTGTTGTTGAAGCTACCCTTACATTATATAATATGAATTTCCAATGAACAAAAACATGTAAACATGTATATGGAGTATGCAATAAACCTAAACCATTTTATTTCACTCCATTGTCCATGCAATGCGATAATAATATTATATTAATAAATGTTCAACAAATTTTCAATTATGCTTGAATAGTCTTTTAATTATTCAATATCATTAGAGTGATTGATATTAGTTATAAAATGATGAAGTTTGAAACATATTACTAAATATTCATTTTTCAATAATTGATGAATATTTATGTAAAACTATGGGAAATTACAACCCAATTACCATCAAGGAAAAGATTGTTGGGTAGAAAATAATAAAAAGAAAAATGGAAAGAAATGGGAATGATACCTATCTTTTGTTTCCCTATCGTCTTACAACAATAACCACCATGTTAAGTTGCAAGTTGTAAAAGACTAGAAAAGATTGGTCATGGTCGTAGGTATTCAATCCTTCCTAGGCTTGGTTAATTTCTTCCATAAGTTTATAAAAGGATTTTCACAAATGGCAAAACCACTTTTGGATTTCCTTAAAAAGGAGTTGTCTTTTGAATGGAAAGAGGAGCAACAAAAGGCATTTGAGGACTTAAAAGAAAAGCTTTCACCTGCCCCTATGTTGAAGTTTCCATATTTCACCAAGTCGTTTGAAGTTCACATCAATGCAAATGACTTTGTTATCAATGGGGTCCTCATGAAAAAGGGACACCCAATTGCTTTTGAAAGCAAGAAGCTTTATGGAACACAATTGTGATGGCCAACTCACAAGGGGGAGTTGTACACCATTATATGTTGCCCAATAATGTGGCAACATTACTTAGGGACGCAAAAGATTAAGGTCTTTACAAATAACGTTTTTTTGAATTTTTTTGAAATTCAACCAAGGGCCTCAACAAAGTAGCTAAAATGGCACGATATCTTAGTGTTGCTAGATGCGGAACTAATTCACTAACTAGGAAAAGACAACATAGTCCTTGATGCATTGAGTTAGAAGGAGAAATTTCAAGTGGAAAAACCCCTAACCAAAACTCAAGCACTACGGGCCATCTTCCAAGGGGAAAGTAGCCTCAAACGAAAGATAAGAAAGACCTATGTGTAAGACCCATTCACACAATTATATTTTAAAAAGAATTGCAAAAATGGACAAAGGTGAAAGGCATCACCTTGAAGGAAGGATTGCTAAAATGGAAGTAGTCCCAAAATTGTGTGCCGACAGGAAAGTTGCGCACAAAGATCATGCAAAAAGAACATGAGGTGCCCATGGCAGGGCATTGTGGAGAATGAACCATGAGGGTGGTTGTAAGGAAAAAGGTTCCACTAGCCTAAGATGAAAAAGGATGTAAAACATTTTGTGCGCACTTATGTAAAGTGCTAATGCACAAAGTCCATTTACAACCAAAAAAAAAAAGGTTGTACAAACCTCTACCAATTTCAAGTGAGCCATGGGAGAGTGTCTCCATTCTACTTGAATGGAATGGAATGGACATTATTCTAGTGGTATTTGATCAATTTTCCAAGTTGACAAAAATGGTTCCAATAAAGATGGTTGCAACAACTTTCAATTTAACAAAATTCCTTTTCGATATTTGGGTGAAGCACGATGGGATGCCTCAATTCATCATAAGCAATAAAAACGCCAAGTTTTTGGTGGGCTTCTAGATGCTTTTGTTCTAGAAGGTGGGAACAAAGTTGTTTTTTAGTATGACATTTCACCCACAAACCAATGGCCAAACGGAAAGGGTCAATGGGGTGTTGAACCAATACTTAGGAAACTATGTGAACATCGATCAAAGAGATTGGGATGAACATTTAGGCCTAGTGGAATTTTGTTACAACTCCACAATGCATTTGGTGATGAAAATGTTATCGTTTGAATTATTGTTGGGAAAAGAAGGCAAGAAGCCTATGGACTTAGCCATTCCCATGGGACAAAAAGACCATTCCAAGGAAGTTGTGGAGATGGTCAAGGGGTGTGAAGAGTTATATGCTCGAACCAAGAAGCTTTTGGACTAGGTTCAAACATAGTATGATAAACATGCTAATAAATCACAAAGACACAGTACTAGAAATTTTGGGTTTTGCAACTGTCTTTTGCAACTAAAATTCAGTTACATGCGACACATGCAACTACAAATTTGTTTAGTTGCATAAGACAAGTTGCACATGACATCCAATTGCATGCAACATTATGTATGCAACATGTATATATGGTTTTAATATACATGTTCATACATACATACAAATCCAAATGTAGTTGCACCTTATGTGCAACTCTCCTTACAACTACAATGCAACTAATCAAAATATGACACATGTTTAAAAATTAAACAACTAAC
>Ga0116230_10004568_pt1 | contig 13570 bp, 7 predicted proteins | sample S1TSphfallax_3_FD_88678 | JGI IMG/M metagenome (GOLD analysis project Ga0116230, IMG submission 88678) | Host-associated microbial communities from peat moss isolated from Minnesota, USA - S1T2_Fd - Sphagnum fallax MG | ecosystem: Host-associated > Plants > Peat moss > Unclassified | place: USA...
CCGAATGCGGTTCGCACCCATGCGCCCAAGGTAGCGCGAACGGCCCTTTTCCATGCCGACGCACGTCACAGTCACATCGCCGCACCCCCGAGCGCCTTGACGAGCGCCAGCCTTGCGAGGGCCAGGTTGCCGTCGATTTCGAGCGCGGTGTCGCGCTGCCGCAGCACCTCGATCTCCTCGCCGAGGAGCATGCGCGCATCATCCATACCCTCCCGTCGGCGCACCGCGGCGACTGCGCGCAGTTTCTCCGTTGCGGCCATACGCTCCGTGACGTTCGAACGTTCCAGGACCAGAACACGACAATTCAACATCTGCATCGCGACCTCCCGCGCCGCCGCCGCAATGACCTCGTCGTAGCCCGCAACTGCGAGTTCCAGGGCGGCGCGGCTTACGCCATAACGTGCTCGCACACCGCGCAGATCGAACACCGGCAGGTACAAGGTCGCGCCGAGACTCCCGACCTGGCTGGCGGGACTCAGCGCCTTCGACAGTTCGAGGCTCGACAACCCCGCGAGCGCGGACAGCCGTAAATCCGGGTAGTAGCCCGCACGGGCTTCGGCCACGTCCTCGAGACCCGCCTCGACCCGCCAACGGCTCGCGACGACGTCGGGCCGCCGCCCGATCAGTCCGAGGCCAAGGTCGGCTGGTGCCTCGACTGCGGGCACGACGGCGATGCCGCGCTCGGTGAGCGGCAGGTTCTCAGGGATGAGGCCGAGCAGCGCCGCGAGCGCCAGGCGATGTCGTGACTGCGATGCCTGGCGCTGCATGACCATTCCGCGCGCCTGGGTCGTTTGTATATGGAGCTCTTCGACCGGCGCCGCATCGTCAGCGCCCTCGTCCGAGCGCAGGGTCTGCAATTCCTGCTGTTGGTGGAGGAGATCGAGGAGTTCCCGCGCCGTCGCCAAGCGCTCGCCGTCGTTCTGCCAACCCAGGTATTCGGCCACCACCGCCGTGACGAGAATCAACTCGCCGGCCGCAGCATCCGCCGCCGCCGCCCGACCGCGATCGAGCGCCGCGTTGAGCGCCGCGCTCTCACGGCCCCACCAATCGAAATCCAGGTCGAGATGCAATCCCGCGTCGGCTTGGGAGTACGACTCGAAGCCCAGCAGGTGGCTGGAAATCAATCCGTTCTCGCTCAAGCGGTTGCGGGAAACTCCGCCCGACCCCGTGAGTCGCGCTCCGGTACGAGCACGCACCGCATCGGTCGCGGCAGCGGCGGCGTCGAGGCGGGCGCGCGCCACCCGCAGGCTCGGCGCAGTCCCCTGCGCGAGGGCAACGAGCGCGTCCACTTGCGGGTCTCCGAACGTCCGCCACCAATGCGCCGCGGGCCAGGCACCCGCCCCCACGTCCGACGCACCGACCGGCGCTGCGCGCGGGAGTGCGGGAGGCGGTGCGGCCGGCGGCGTGACGCATGCCGTCAGGAGCAAACCCGTCGCCATGGCGGACCATGCGCGATGCATCAGCGATCGGCGCGCATCCGCCGTCCCCCGGCTTCGAGCGACACCACGAAGAGGCGCAACAGTTCGTCGATCTGTTTGATCTGCGACTGTTTCAGGCCGGCCACCGCCAGGGTCATGGGTCTGGCCAGGGCGGGTAGCGCCGTGCGTACGAACCGTTTGCCCTCGGCGGTGATCCGGATCACGCGCCGACGCCCATCGCCACCGTCGGTGCTGCGGGAGATGTATTCCTTCGCCAGCAGGGCGTCGAGAATTCGCGTCATGTTCGCACGCGTCTGACCCACCAGGTCGCACAGTACTCCCGGCGATGCAATACCGTCCTCACTGCAGAGCAACAGCAGCAGCGTGTGCAGGGAACTCTCGCTGACCGCGAGCGACCGCATCAGGGGTTCGAGATAGGTCGACAGGCTGTGGTTGGCGGCGCGCATCAGCCGCATCAGACCGATTACCTGTACGGGAACGCCGGGCAGCTGTTCGGCCATGCGCGGCATGCTGGCGTCGATCGCCGAGACTAGATCTATTCCTTTCATGATAGTACCATGATAGTTTAGTCCGGTACTAAATTCAAGGAAGCGGTGTGGGGATTTCCGGGCAGCTCGCGGCGTCATTGCTGAGTTCCAAGATCACAGCGCTCATATCCGTCGCGGTGCTCGCCGCCGGCGTGTTCGCGTTGATCGTGACTCCGCGGGAAGAGGATCCGGAGGTGGACGTGACGCTGGTTGAGGTTTCGGTCCCGTTCCCCGGCGCCTCCGCGAAAGACGTCGACGCCCTGGTGGTCGGTCCCGCGGAACGCTTGCTCTCGCGGGTGGAAGGAGTCGATCACATCGTCTCGGTTGCGCGTCCGGGCACGGCCCTCATCACCGTGCAGTTCAGGGTCGGCGAGAGCCCCACCCAAGCAATGGTACGACTCTACGACACGATCAAGACGAACCGCGATTGGGTCGATCCGGCGTTGGGCGTGGGTGAGCCGCTCATCAAGCGCCGCGCGATCGATGACATCGCGGTGTTCACGGTCACGCTGTGGACCCGCGATCCCACGCGCAGTGCCTACGACCTCGCGCAGATCGCACATTCGCTCGAGCCGGAGATCAAGCGCATCGAGGGCACGCGCGACGTCACCACCCTGGGCGGCCCGCCGCGGATGTTACGCGTGCTTCTCGATCCGCAGCGCCTGAATGCCCACGGGGTGACGGTGTCGGATGTTTGCAGGCGGCTGCGGGCGGCGGGACATGGGCGCGACGCAGGGGTGCTGGTTGGCGAGAATCACGAACTATTCGTCAACGTGGGCGCATCGTTTGAATCGGCGCCGGACGTTGCCGGTCTCGTTGTCAGTGTCCATGACGGGCAACCGGTCTTTCTGGGCGACGTGGCCCGTGTCGTCGACGGCCCCGCGCAGCCCGCGAACTACGTCTGGTTCGGACGAGGGGCCGCCGGCGCGGCGCAACTGGCCGCCGGCGCGGCGAGTCCGGCCGGGAGGAACGAGGTTCATCCGGCGGTCACGTTGGCGGTGTCGAAGATGCGCGGAGTCGATGCCACGAAGCTCACGCCACGAATCGCGCGCCGGCTCGGGGAACTGCGGGGTGTGATCATACCGGACGGCGTCGAATTCACGGTCACCCGCGACTATGGCGCGAGCGCCAGTGAAAAGGCCCACCTTTTGATCTTCAAGCTCATCTTCATCACTTCTCTGGTCTCCGGAATGGTGCTCGTGGTGCTCGGGTGGCGTGAGTCCGTCGTGATCGGTCTCGCGGTGAGTCTTACGCTGCTGGTGACCTTGTTCGCCTCCTGGGCGGCTGGATTCACGCTCAACCGGGTGTCGCTGTTCGCGCTCATCTTCTCGGTCGGGTTTCTCGTCGATGACGCCATCGTGGTGGTCGAGAACGTGCATCGCTGGCGCATGCTGCACCCCAAGGACCGCCTGATCGACATCATTCCCGCCGCGGTCGATGAAGTCGGTGGCCCGACCATCCTCGCAACCTTCACCGTCATCGTGGCCCTGATGCCCCTCGCCATGGTGCCGGGTCTCATGGGCAGCTTCATGCGGCCCGTCCCCATCAATGCCTCAATGGGGATGTTTCTCTCGCTATTGATTGCCTTCACGGTCACGCCGTGGCTGATGTTGCAGGTCTTCCCCGCCTCACAGGTCTACGGCACCCATCCGCCACCGCCGTCGGGCCTGGGGCAGCGCGCCGCGATCGGGGCTATGCGCCGTGCGATTGGACTGCTCATCGATGAGCGCCAAGGTCGTACGCGCCGACGTGTCCTGTACGTCGGTGTGGTCATCGCCATCGCCGGTGCCTTGAGTCTCCCGGCGTTCAATCAGGTGCTGCTCAAACTATTGTCGGTCGACAATCAATCGGAATTCATGGTGGTCCTAGACATGCCGGTCGGCACGCCCGTCGAGATGACCTCGAATGTGCTGCTCGAGATGGCGGAGTATCTGCACCGTATTCCAGAAATGCGCGACTTCGAGATCTATGCCGGTACACCCGGTCCTTTCAGCATGCTGGGCCTGGTGCGCCAGTACGATTTGCGCAATTCGCCTGAACTCGGGCTGATGCAGGTCAATCTGCTCGATCGCGGGCAACGCAAGCGCCAGAGTCATGCCATCGCGCTCGCGGTTCGCGGACAGATCGAGGCGATCGCGCGCAGCCACGGCGGCGACGCCCGCTTGGCCGAGCCACCGCCGGGTCCCCCGGTAATCTCTCCCATAGTCGCCGAAATCTACGGGCCGGACTATGAGGGCCAGCGACAGGTCGCACGCTTCGTCCGCGCGGTATTCGACGGCACGCCTGATGTCATCAGCGTCTTCGACAGCCTCGGCGTCGCAGCGGCCCAATCGACGCTGCGGGTGCGCGTCGACAGGGCGGCGATGCTCGGTGTGCCCGAGACCGACATCGAAGATAGTCTCGAAACCGCCCTGTCGGGCGCGACGGTCGGCCGCCTGTCCGGAACGCCGGGCGAGAGCGGCGTGCCGATCCGCATCTCATTACCGTCTGACAGTGCCGGGTCGCTGCCGAAACTGCTCGGTTTGAAGCTTCGCGCGGACGGCGGCGCCCTGGTCCCCCTCGCCGAGTTGGTGGACGTGGTGCCGGGTATCCGCGATGCGCCGATTCATCACAAGGATCTACGTCCGGTCGTGTACGTCTTCGGCGATCTGGGCGGCGGGCGTGATTCTTCGCTCTACGGCATGTTCGATATTCGTGCCCGCTTGCAGCGCCTGGCCCCATATCAGCCGTCGCTTCCGGACGGCCGGCTGCATGATTTCCTGTTCACCGTGCCGAGCGACGTCGACCGCGGGTACAGCATCAAGTGGGACGGCGACTGGGACATCACCTACAAGACGTTTCGCAACATCATTGGGGCGTTCCTCGTCGGCCTGGGATTCATTTATCTGTTGCTGGTGGGCTATTTCAGGTCGTACGTCACGCCGCTGCTCATCATGGCACCGATTCCGTTGACCGTCATCGGCGTACTGCCGGGGCATTGGCTGCTCGGCGCCCGCTTCACGGCCACCTCGGTCATCGGCATGGCCGCGTTGGCGGGCATCACGGTCCGCAATTCCATTCTGTTGGTTCAATTCATCGACGAGCAGGTCGCCGCCGGCATGGCCATCCGTGACGCCGTCATCGAATCGACGATCGCCCGGGCCCGGCCCATCGGTCTCGCCGCGCTGGCGGCCATGCTCGGCGCGATCCTGCTCATCGATGATCCGATCTTCGGCGGACTCGCGATCAGTCTCCTGTTTGGCGTCCTTGCCGCCACCTTGCTCACATTGTTGGTGTTGCCGCCGCTGTACCACGAGCGGTTGAAGCGGCGGCGGGTTGACCGGAAGTGACCGGATTGAACAGGAGCGGACGCGTGAGATCTTCGTGGCTGAGCCGTCTGGCCGGGTGCTTCGGACCTGGCCTCGCCAGTCTCGCGGTGGCGGCGGGGCCGGTGCAACGGGCACCCGTTCAACCGGTACCGCCGCTCAGGATCAGCACCGTCGAGCTGCGCGATGTCCCTGCGTGGTGGCCTGCGGAAGCGCTCGTCGAGGCCGCGCGTCAGGCGACGATCGAGGCGCAGGTGGGCGGGCGGATCAGCGAACTGCGCGTCGACGCAGGCCAGGCCGTCCACCGGGGTCAGATTCTGGCGCGCATCGAGGATCGCGAAAGCGGTACCGCGGTAGGCGTTCGCGAGGCGCGCCTACAGCAGGCCGAAGCCGCGCTCGTCAATGCGAAGGCGCAGTATGAACGCGCCGCGCGAATCAGGCAGACAAATCCGGATGCGCTCAGCGAGTCTGCGTTCGAGGAAGCGCGCGCCCGGTACGATACCGCGAGGTCGGCGCAACGTGCCGCGCATGCCGAGCGTGCACTCGCCGTGGTCGTCGCACCCTTCGACGGGATCATCGAGCGACGCTTCCTGTCGGTGGGCGAGGTGGCGGCACCCGGCAAAGCCTTGCTGTCGTTGTACGATCCCGCCGCGCTGCGCCTGGTCGCCGACGTGCCGCAGGATCGAGTCGCGGCATTGCAGTCCAGGTCGCACGCCCGGGTCGACCTATGCTTTCAGGTCGAACTCTGCGTCCGCGGGCAGTTCATCGATGCCGGTCGAATCGAGTTTTTGCCTGCGGCGGATTCGAACACCGGCACCGTCCGCGCGCGGCTCTACCTGCCGGACCGCATACCCGGCCTGCGTCCCGGTGGATTCGCGCGGGTGGACTTTGCGATGGGCGAGGAACGCGTTCTCAGCATTGCGGACGAAGCGGTTCTGCGCCGTGGCGAGATCACGGCGGCCTACGTGCTGAAAGCGGACGGCTCCCTCGCCCTGCGGCAGATTCGTCTGGGTTCCACGATCGACGCCGCGCGGGTCGAGGTGCTGGCGGGTCTCGCCGCCGGCGACGTCGTGGCAAGCCGGCCGGTCGAGATCGGTATCCTCAGGCCACCGGCGCCGTGAACGCCTGTGGGGAAACGCAGCATCTCTGATATAACAGGACGCCCACCTCTGCCCATTGCGGATCTCAGCGGATGATCGAAGCCAATTCCTCACCGGCCGGCGCGCCTGCCACCGGGCTCAGTCGGACCCTGCGCGGCCGTCATCTGATGATGATCTCCATCGGCGGCATCGTCGGTGGCGGCCTGTTCGTCGGCAGCAGCACCTCCATCCGTGCCGCCGGGCCCGCGGCCTTCCTGAGCTATGCGCTTACCGGGTTGATCATCCTGTTGATCATGCGCATGTTGTCCGAGATGGCGGCCAGCTCGCCGCACGCGCGCTCCTTTACGGAATACGCGCGGGCGGGCCTGGGTGACGCAGCCGGGTTCGTCACCGGGTGGCTGTATTGGTATGTGTGGGTCATGACGGTGCCGATCGAGGCGATTGCCGGCGCCACGATCCTTCAGAGATGGATTCCGCTGTCTCAATTCCAGCTGGGGCTGGCCCTCATGAGCGTCATGACCATCGTCAATCTGCAGTCGGCACGCTCCTACGCCGAATTCGAATTCTGGTTCGCGTCGATCAAGGTCACGGCAATCATCGCGTTCATCCTGCTGGCCGCGAGCTACGCCTTCGGCTGGACCGCGCCGCTGGTGTCCGGCATGCACCGCGCCACTTTCGCGAATTTGACTGATCACGGGGGATTTGCACCGCACGGTTGGATTGCCGTGCTGGGCGCTGTACCCACGGCATTCTTTTCGATGACGGGTGCTGAGATCACGACGATTGCCGCCGTCGAATCAGAGCATTCGAGTGAGGCGGTGGCACGAATGAGCTCGCTGGTCATCTGGCGAATCCTGTTCTTCTATGTCGTGTCCTTGTTCTTCATCGTCTCGGTGAGTCCTTGGAGCGACGTGCGTTCGGGCGAGTCGCCGTTCACGCGGGCCCTCACCACCATGCAGATTCCCTGGGCGGACTCGGTCATGCGATTCATCATCCTGACGGCGGTCCTATCGTGCCTCAACTCGGCGTTCTATGTGAGCTCCCGGATCCTGTTCGTGCTGGGCGAGCGTGCCGACGCGCCGGCATCGATGATCCGGCTCAACAGCCGACATGTACCCATGGGCTCCGTGCTGGCGGGGTCTGCGGCCGGATTTCTGGGCATCGTCCTGGCGACCCAGGCCCCGCAGAAAGTGTTCGACTTCCTGGTCAGCTCGACCGGTGCCGTCGTGATTTTCGTCTACATCATCACGGCGTCGGCGCAGATCAAATTGCGCAATGACCGCCGGCGCGAGGGCCGGGCCGAACCGGCCGTCATGATGTGGCTATTTCCCTGGTTGAGCTATGCGACGATCGCGGCAATGGGCTTGGTCTTGATCGCCATGGCCATCACGCCCTCCCTGCGGCTGGACTTCAAATTGAGCTGTGTCACCTTGGCGGTGGTGATCACTGCGTACTGGAGCCTTGCTTACCATAGGTTTCGTTCAAGCGCTGCAATACGTAATCGCCGGCAATGACGGGTGGATATCTGCCGGGCCGTTCGGCGCTCACGCATCCGGGCAGCGGGGAAATCGTGGTGTCATAGTTGACACCGAGGAAGAACGGGATCGACAGCCGCGCTCCGCCTGACATGTTGATCGCGCGATGTCGGGTTGACAGGAATGCATCGTTGGTCCAGCGCTGCAGCAAGTCCGCGATATTGACGACGAAGGTGCCGGGGATGGGTGGTGCCTTGATCCACTCACGTCCATTCCACACCTGCAGGGCGGTGATTCCAGGCTGCTGGGCGAGTATCGTGAAACACTCGTAATCGGTGTGGGCGCCGATTCCGATCTGGCGGCTGTCGGAATTGACCGCCTGCGGCGGGTAGCTGTTGATGCGCAGCATCGCGATGGGTTTCGTGAGATGAGGGCGGAATGATTCCTCGTCCTGGCCGAGCGAAACGGCGACCAGTTCGAACAGCCGCCGGCCGAGTTCGAGGACGTGATCGAAGTAGCGATCGAGGGACGCCTTGAGCTCCGGCAGGGATTCCGGCCACAAATTCACCTCCTCGTCGGCTGCCTGCTTCGTCGGATAGTGCGCAAGCGGAGAGACCATGTCGAAGGATTCGTGCAGATCGCCGTTGTTCGACAAATCCGTGTTTTCCGCGAGCAGCGGTGTGTAGCCGGCGTGTTGCGGGGATAGGTTCTTATGGATCGCCAGCTTCGTCTCGAGCGGAAGGGCGAAGAAGCGGCGCCCGATGTCGAAGATCCCCTCGATTTCCGTTTCCGGGACCCCGTGGTTGCGGACGTAAAAGAATCCGACATTCTCGCAGGCGGCGCGCAGCGCTGCCGCGGCCGTCTCCTTGGCGCCGGATTCCCGCCTCAGAACACCGCCTAGATCGATGATGGGTATTTCATCGAAAGCGGCGGTCCGTACAGAGGTCAGTTCGGTGACTGCGGTAACCATGGCGGCTCCTGGATTGGCATCGTGGCAGCAGATGATACATGCTAGGGCGAATTGGAGACTGAACCATCACGTTCGGCCCACGGAATGGGGGGACTATGCAATGCTGTCGTTGAACCCGAGATGCATCGGCGCGGCGCTTTTGGGGCTCTCGACGCTTGCGCTGGCCGCTCCCGCATCGGCCGAATATCGCACCTATCAAGGCCAGATCCAGCTGCAGCCGGTTGCCGACCGCGGGTGCGCCTCGACCTCGACGGAGGGCACGTACAACATCATGATCTATGGCCGCGACGACGGCCCCGCGCGCATCGACGGCTATATCGTCAGCGACAAGCTCGTTCACGCGCACATCCTCGGCAACAACGTCGGCCAGCTGGCCATTCTCTTTCCCGGCGACACCGAACCCAGGCATTGGATGCGGCTCAAGCCGGAGGGCATCGGACAATTCGTCGGCGAGCTGCAGGCGCAGACCATCGTTGCGGTGGCCGCGCTGTGCGCCCCGACGAATGCGCAGATCCGGTTTGCACTGACCGCCAATCAGTCGCGCGCGGCATTCGAACAGGCGGCGAACCAGTTTCAGATCGACACCCGGGCGGTTCAGGCGTTTGGCCAGGCAGGCAAGGGCGCCATCAAGGAAGCGTTGCCCGCCTTCAACGCGGCCCTCGCGGCGGCGATGAGCAACTACGGACCGAGCCATCCGCAGCTGGTGGCGTACCTGTGGCTGTCAGGAATGCTGCACCAGTATGAAGGCACGTATCCCGACGTGTTGACGGCGTTTCGCGACGCGGCGGCCATTTGCGACAGATTCTGGGGCGCGGACAGCGCCTGCAGTGGATTGATGCAGGTCAATTTGAGCTACGCGCAGCTGCGCGTGGGCGATACCGCCGAGGCGGAGGCGACGGCGCGCCGGGCGCTCGCGATCTGCGACAAATTTTTCGGTGTCGGCGCGCCGATCTCCGGCACGGCGCTCAACACCTTGGGCGGCGCATTGCTGCAGTCGGGACGCTATGGCGAGGCCGAAACGACGCTGATCAGGGCACTGAAGGCGAACGGCGCGAGTGGCAACAGCTTCACCACGGGCATCACGCTGGTCGATCTGGGCCTTCTGTATCGATTCATGGGACAGTATTCAAAGGCCGAAGGCGTGATGCGCAAGGCCCTCGACCTGGCGGAAAAGACCCTGGGCCCGGAAAACGGCGTCACCATCCTCGATAACGTGGTGCTGGCACAGGTGATCCGGGCTGAAGGACGTGCCGCTGACGCCGAACCCGTGGCGCGCACGGCGCTGGCCACGGCGCGGCATGCGCTGGGAGCCGAGCGCCAGGACAATCCGGCGTTGATCAGTGCACTGATGGCGCTGGCCGAGTCGCTGCGCGAACAGGGGAAATATTCGGAAGCGGAGTCTCTGTATCGCGAGGCGCTGGCCAACGCAGCCAAGTACACGGGACCGAACAGCATCGACGTCGGCATCATCGAGATGCTGTATGCGCAGCTGCTGCGCGTGACCGGCCATGAACTCGACGCCCGCAGGCTGCTGCTGCATGCCTATCGGGTCTTCGCGGGGACCAACAATCAGGTGGTTGCCTGGCGCGTGCCCAAGGAGCTGATGCTGCTCTTCGGGTCAGGCAGGCTGGCCAACCCGACGGTCGCAATATACTACGGCAAGCAGGCCGTGAACGACCTGCAGACGATGCGCGGCAACCTCTCGGGTTCCAGCAACGAAACCCAGGCGTCCTTCGTGAGCGCGTCGGAAGTCAGCTCGGTGTATCGAACGCTGGCGGATCTGCTGGTGTCGCAGGGCAGGCTGTCGGAGGCCCAGGAGGTACTCGCCATGCTCAAGGAGCAGGAACTTTACGACTTCACGGAGCACCAGGACGCGGCAGCGCAGAAGGTCGAAAAGCCCGCGACGGTGGCGACCTTGAACTCCTCCGAGAAGCAACTGGCCGCCATCACCAGCAAGGACATCAGCATCGGGCAGGAGTACGCCGCCCTCGCGGCCAAGTATGCCCGGCAGCATTCTCTGAGTGCGGCGGATCAGGCGCGCTTCGATGCGCTCACGAAGCAGCTGGACGCGGCGCAAAAGAATTTCGATACGCAGGCCGAGGCCATCGCCAGCGCCGCGAATGACCCGGAGATGCACAAGCGCCTGCTGCACGAGATCGACGACAACAGCCGCGCTTTTCACGGCACGTTGAAGAGCCTCGGGCACAACGCCGTGGTGCTGCAGTACTACATCATGGATGACAACGTCAAAATCCTCCTGACCACGCCCGACATCGCAGTGGCGCGCGAATCGACCATCAAGCGTGCCGATCTGAATGCGCTGATCTCGGGCTTCAGAGAGGCACTGGGTAATCCCCGGCAGGATCCGCGGCCCCAGGCGGAGGGGCTGTACAAGATCTTGATCGGACCGGTTGCCGCTGATCTTGCCCAGGCCGGCGCCCGGACGTTGATGCTGTCGCTGGACGACACGCTGCGCTACGTACCGTTCGCCGCGCTTTACGATGGCAGCAGCTACCTGGTCGAGAATTATTCGGTGGCCATGCTGACGGAGGCGGTACGCGACAAGATCGCCGCGGCGCCGGTGGCCCACTGGACGGTTTGGGGCCTGGGAGTGACCCAGGGTGGCGCCGACTACGATCCCCTTCCCAACGTCGGCATCGAACTCAACGATATCGCCGGTCGGAAGGGCGTTCTCACCGGAGAGGTGATGCTGGACAAATCCTTCACCGAAAGCGCCTTGCGCGCCGGCATCGCGCAGGCTTATCCCATCATCCACATTGCCAGCCACTTTAATTTTGCGCCCGGCAGCATGGACGATTCCTTTCTGCTGCTGGGTGACGGCAGCCACATGACGCTGGCGGATTTCAAGACCAAGCTCAATCTCAACGGCGTCGAGATGCTGACGTTGTCGGCCTGCCAGACGGCGGTGGGCGATGACAACGCATCGCGCCATGGCGTGGAGGTCGAGGGACTCGGCGCCATCGCGCAGCAATCCGGGGCCAAGGCCGTGCTGGCGACGCTCTGGCCGGTGGCGGACGGCAGCACGGCGTTGCTGATGAGCACCCTGTACAAGGCGCACAAGGTCGACCGTCTGGACAAGGCGGATGCGCTGCGCCAGGCGCAGCTCACGCTGCTGAAGGGTTCCGCGAAAGTCGACCCCGACGCGAAGAGCGTGCGCGGATTGACGCGCGTCAGCGTCGCCGAGGGTCCCGCGAATTTCACGCCGGACCCGGGCAAACCCTACGCGCATCCCTTCTACTGGGCACCGTTCATCCTGATGGGCAACTGGTTATGATCGACGGCCTCAATGCGTCGTCGCGACGCCGGAGGGCGCGGTGCCGCTGCCGGTCCCGATGCTGCCAATCAGTGTAAGAACGCCGTTGGCGCCAATCGAGAATTGCACCACCGTATTGTTCCCCTCGACCGGAACGTACACGAAACGGCCCGTGGCATCGAGCGTAATGTCATATGACGATGAACCGCTGCCGATGCTCACCGTGGCCGGGTTTAGCGGGGTCAATGCACCGGCGGAGCCGATCGAATACTCGGAAATCGTCGCGTCGTTTGAATTCACGACGTAAACGTAGGTGCCGCTCTGGTCGAGGACGATCGACCGGGAATAGCTGCCTGCGGCAACCGTGCCGAATTTCGTGAGTTGACCGTTCGGGCCGATCGAGAACTCCTCGACCTCGTTGAGCGTGCTGTTGGTCACGTACGCGTACTTACCCGTGGGCTCGAACGCGATCTTGTCGAGGCCGGGGCTGCTGGCGTCGGCGACAATCTTGGCCGGGTTGAGAGCGGTGAGGACGCCACCGGCGCCGATCGAGTATTCGGAGATCGTGCCCGCGTTGCCATCGTCGTTGTTGGGCACGTACAGGTAATGATTGCTGGGTTCGATGCCGATGCCGAACGGGGTCGTGCCCGTCGCGATGGAGCCGATCGAGGTGAGCGCGCCGTTGCCACCGATCGAATACTCGGACACGGAGCTATCCCCGACGTTTTGAACGTACAGATACTGGCCCGAATAGTCGATGACGGGCTGTGCCGGATTGGCGCCCGTGGCGACGAAGCCGGAGCCGATCGGGGTCAGCGCACCCCCGGCGCCGATCGAGTATTGCCCGATGGTGTTGTCGTTGATGTTGACCTCGTACAGGTATTGGTTGGTGGCATTGACGACCTCGAAGAAGGGCTCGCTGCCCGTCGCAAGTGGAGTACCTGTTGCGGTGAGCGCGCCGTTGGCACCGATGGAATATTGAGCGATGGTGTTGGCGCCGTTGTTGATGACGTAGGCGTATTGCGGCGTGACCGTCAATCCCGTGGAGCCGGAGGTGCTGCTCGGCGCCGCGGTGGCGGTGATGGTGACGGTACCCGCGACAATCCCGGTCGCGAGGCCATTGGAGCCCGGGGCATTGCTCACAGTGGCATCGCCGGAGTTCGACGAACTCCAGGTGACCGACGTGGTGAGGACTTGTGTCGAGCCGTCGGTGTACCTACCCGTGGCGACGTATTGCTGGGTGGCGCCGACGATGACGGTCGCATTGGCCGGTGTCACGGTGATCGATGTGAGCGTCGCGGCCGTGACTGTCAGCGGCGTCGAACCGGCAATGCTGCCGAGTGTCGCGGTGATCGTGGTCGATCCCAGCGCGGCTGAGCTCGCGAGGCCCTGCGAACCGGACGCGTTGCTGATCGACGCCACGCCCGGCGCGGAAGAGGCCCAGGCAACCGCCGACGTGAGGTTCTGCGTCGAACCGTCG
>Ga0116230_10004569_pt1 | contig 13567 bp, 8 predicted proteins | sample S1TSphfallax_3_FD_88678 | JGI IMG/M metagenome (GOLD analysis project Ga0116230, IMG submission 88678) | Host-associated microbial communities from peat moss isolated from Minnesota, USA - S1T2_Fd - Sphagnum fallax MG | ecosystem: Host-associated > Plants > Peat moss > Unclassified | place: USA...
AAAATTGATTCTTTGATTTTTGATAAAGTTATGGTTAAATGTGCTTTAAATAACCTTGAGAATGTTTGGTTATTTGGTGGCCATTTTTAATAATTGCCAAAAACTGGCTGATGCTAGCGCTGGTCAGATCCGGGTCCAAAAATTAGACCTGACAAGTGTATATGAACTTGGACTCAGCTTAAAACTGGTCCCAACTGATCTACATGGACCTGGCTTAGAATTGGTCCTGACCAGTCTACATGGACCTGGACCTAGCATGTCTTAACCCTTTTTTCAGGGTCTAGGTCATGTAAGTTTAAGTAAGACCTAGGGTCATAAATTTAAATAGGGTTGAGGGTTTCTAAGTTTACATGGTCCTAGGCTTAGTTTGTAGGGATTCACGTTTTTCTTTGGAATCACCACCTAGACATGGAAGGTATGTAGACCTGTACAAGGAAAACATGGCTTTGCCTGAATTTTTTTCAGTCCTTTTTCTCTTTCTTTGCTCGCCGGCATTTGTCTATATGTGAACTAGAGCTAACCTCTTTGTTTTTCTGTCATAAGAGGTATTCTATCTTGTAAACACATGGAAGTTTGTGTAATGGAGATAGGCAAACAACCTCATGAGAAGACATGAAAAACGACAATTGACAACATCAGTCAGCAGACCCTGCTTGTACACCAATGAGACCCAAAATAAAGACTCTCACAGAATGTCATGTATTGGATCTTATCCTCCTAGTCCTTAGATGGATGTTGTGTGTAATGGGTCCAAAAGGTAAACCCTACATAACTTTCTACTTTGAAAGACATACAATGAAACTACTTGAAGTGGCTGAAGGGAGCATTGACAGTTGACGAGGATGTTCTCCTACCTGAGGACAAGCTTGCTTCTCTACCTTTAGGTAGCTGAGAGTATCTACATCTCTTCAAACCTCAATGCAAAGCTGTGGTTCATGTTGGTCTCTGAAGAACACCAACATTTGGAGGGCACCCTACACAACTTAACAATGCCTTCTCAAAAATAGGAGGCACCTTACACCTACAAGAGCCACCTAGCTAGTAGGTGTTTAAGGGCTCTTGTAAGCTTAAGGTGACTCTCATTCCTTCTCCTACTTAGGCCCATTTTACACTAGGAGTGAAGGACAATGTTCAAAATCAAGCATTCCTATTGATGCAAAAGTTGAAATCAGCCCCAAGGGCTTTTACATTAGGAGTCAGGGCTGAAATAGAAAACCTATTTTCAATCTGCCCCAAGTTACAATAAATGCTGAACCATATGGCCTTGTATTACTCCCAAGGCTGAGAAAAAGGATACCATCGAATTTGGGAACCCAATTTGCAACCCTTGAGGCCGATGTTCCAGCATATATGAATATCCTCACATTCTAGCATTTATTAGTAACTTGGGGCCAAACGACAATCCAAAAACGCTCAAAGTTGGCCCCAAGTTTTTCCAGCCCTGATTCCTAGTGTAAAGTGGACCTTAGTATGCATCAAAAACCTTTAATTGCAAGCGTAAGGTGCCTATTGTAGGCCTGTAAGGTACTTCTCACAACTACAGCCTCATGTTCGACATATCTTTGGCTTATGATAACATTCACCTTGTGCTTTGGGATGGGTAAGGCCCTCTGGTGTCTGAGACTTCCTGAAATGTAGTGAGGGGGTAGTCGACTTGCTTCTTGCTTTGCTTGGTTCTAGTCCCATTATTTTGAGAATCCCTAGCCTTAGGCTATGTACTTGATGGATCTTTAGACCAAATTCACCATGGACTGGCCTCAAGCCCATACAATATCATATAGATAAATACATTTAGATATGAAGTATTTTTCTCTATGGCATTGGGATTGCACAGCTGTTTTAGTTTGAAGGCACTAAGAAGAGAGATATAATGTGTACAATCTCAGTTCCAAAACCTTAAACAGGCAAAGGGTCTAATGCGAGCAGTACAAAAGTACTGTCACTTTTTTTCTTTCCTTTGCTTGCCCTTTCAGGATGTAAGTGTAACAAAAACATGTTCATAACCTACTTAGCAGGTTATGAATATTAGTATGGGATGTATAATTATCATGATAAATATATTTAATAGTTTACCTAGTGTGTGATGTATATTCTAGCATCCATAACATGACATGGTATGGGTATAGGAGGTGTCTGGCATAACTCAATATTTTTTGAAAAATAAAATGGCCAAGGGCAGCTAGGATAAAAGAAAATGTGACAGTATTTTTGTACTACTAATGAGGTCCTTTGCATTTATAAGTTCATCCAAGTTGAAAAACCTATTTAACCACTGGCCTTATATACCTATGCTCCAATGTTCCCAAAACTCATGATTGGAATATGGACTAGGTGACCAGAAAGAGGCTGCTAGGCATGGTAGTGGGGCTAGTAGCATCAGTTATGTGGTTGTATGTTTCACACCCATTATCAAGCTCCTCTTCTCAAGAGTTCACATCATGTTCTTGTGTGTGGCCTATGTATGCAGATCATGTATTCTCTGTCCCACCTGCTGTATAAAATGTCCCATATTGTATGGTTGCAAAATTATGGGGGTTCAAAGGTTGATCATGTATGTTTTGTATCATAGATGATTAAAAGTCTGAGTATGTTGTCAATGATGTGATCATCTAGCTTGGTGAAGTTTTGAACACCTAAAATTTGTTTTGTTGTTGATCTCATGATTCTTTTTCAGAATATTACAACTCAAACACTTCTGCAGCGATTATAAACATCTAGAGGGTAAAAGTTCATTAATAGCATATACCAAACCCTACTCTCACATACTTAAGACCTTTCACCCGAGGGGCAAGCTGAAAAGTGTTCATAAGGGTGATATTTGAACCATAGATCATTCCAAACTCCAATTCAATTTTTTTTTGAAATGGAGTTTTGAGTCATGGATGTTTCAATAATCAATCAGTTATTTACAGTCAAGTGGACATTTAGGTAACTGATTATTGACAAAATTGATTATAGCACAAGAATAATCAAAAGATAATCAACCTTTGAACCCCCACATTGACATTGGAGCTAATGATGCATCTGACACGAAATTACACAAGAGACTTTTGAGCATTTCCCTATCTAAGGGAAGGAAGCATATTGCCCCTTTCCCAAACTAGACTCAAATAGAAAAGCATGTTAAAACGCTTGGAAATTTAAATAGGCAAATGCCAGCTTCAATCATTTTACATACTTCCATTAGAGATGGCCAGAACTGCTGGACATCAATCAGTCACGACTTAGCAAGAGATCAATCCGATGTATTACATAAATGTGTGCTTGGACAATTACTGGCTTTTTAGTACTGCACTCGAGTCTGCTCCCTGAAATCTGTCCAATTTTCTCCTTCTTTCCTGCGTCTCATATTTAAAGTCAATGCTTGCTGTTTCATATACAACTTTCTGACACAAATCAGTAGCTACACAAATGGGACCTTAAAGACGGAAAACTAACGTGACCTACTACGGTCGGGGCCATTCGCAGGCTCATGCGAGCGTTGCACATGATTGTCTATATATAATTACGTTGACGATACAGCCCGGATTATTGCAAAACCATTTATTGCGTAAAAGATGAATTTCCAAAGAATTTTGATGTATGTGAAAGAAATGGATGATGAAGAATCGAGATGAACTGCTGCACTACGACGTTACTATTAGCCAATATGTATCCAGACTGAAGCGCTCGGAGTGCCAAAGTTGACGATTGTGAAAAGGTAATAGCCTGCGGGAGCTATCACCGCATTTGGAGGACCGTAGACGGTGGCCGCATACAATTTGCCTACACGAACAACCGCTCCTGCCTTCAAGATCAGCGACCGCTGATTCTGCGAGAACGTGTGGGTCGTGAACGAAGGGAAGTAGAGACGGAAGAGAACACCCGACGGCGCCTGTGCGAGTGTGAAGGTCACTTGGAAGGCTGCGCCGTACAACACTTCCGTTGGAGATCCAACAATCGTCGGCCGTCGTAGGTCGTAGGCGGCATTGAGATAGTAAGGCCTGTACTTCTCGTAGCGAAGCTCGGTGGGGAAAGGAACGCCAGAGAAAACGTATCCTTCATTTGGGTTACTACCACCCACAAAAATCTCGCCTGAAGGCAAAACAACTGCGGTAGAGTGGTAGAGCCTTGGAATGGTGGTGGGTCGCATCACTTGGAATCTGAGTGTTGTGGGGTTGTAAAGCACTGGGGTCAGCACAGGCACTTTGGCATCTCCCCACCCTGCCGTGCCTTGCTGAGCTCCATTGATAATGAGTACCTCTCCAGTCGGCAAAATCAGCATGTCCCCCATCACTCGTGGCATAGGCATTAGCGACATTTCCCAATTAGGAGCGGCTGCCGTGACCACCATGCGACCACATGTTTGTAAAGCAGTGGCGAAGTTGGTGGCCTGGAAAGCTCCATCTGGTGCCCCACCGCAAATCATGATCTCTGCTTCGGTAAATCCGTTAGCTGCTGATAGGGGGAGCATGACTGAGGATCCTGAGGATGGGTAGTTACGAGGACCGTCTGGAATAGTTGGGTAAGTGCGCACCACTTCGCCAGTCTTCCAGTTGAGGAGTATTGAATCTCTGTTGGCGAATATAAAAAGATTTTCATCAGGTAAGAGATGCGTGAAGGGGTACAGGTTGTTCTCGGCATCAGCTTCGTTTGTCGCCGCTAAGAAAGGGAGATTAATCGCGCCTTGGCCGTTACGCCTGGGAACAAACTCGTAGCTGAATTCGGCACGACCTCCAACTACTATAATAACCTGATCAGGCAGCAACTGATTGGATGCATACCAGCGATTGACAGCCAGCTGGTTCTGGAACTCAACCCAATTGTCCGTGGGCCCATCCCCTATTCGACGAACGTTCCTACCTCCATCATTCCACCCGCCAGTCTGCGTCAACGTTCCATCCGAGGTGACAGCTCCAGACGAGCACCAGGTATCGGTGAGGACCTCCAACGGCCGAACCGTGTTTGTGGCGAGATCCAGTTCCACCGAGTGCGCCCAGCAATCCACTTTCAGAGCTAAATCGTTGGGATCGTCCCTGCAAATACCATCCGGCAGTCTGATTTGCGACGGACCGTAGTCAGTCCTATCAAAGATGACGAGTTTGTTCGTATGTAGCAATACCGTATGCATTGCGGACACACCACCATTCTTCACTATCAGCTCCCACGAATCCGGATAGTACGCAATTCCGAAGGTGGCGCTTATACAAAGCAACAACAGACACAAACTGAGCCGCACTTGTTTCGAACTCCTCATCACCATGACGTTTACGATACTTCACTTCTTGTCACCCACTGCAAATACAAGTAGCTGATCGACTTTGCACCCCCTAATGTACGACCACCAACAAAATCCTGCAGTTGTTGCGTTGCAGATCTACTCATTACTAAGTGGACCACAGTCTATAAGCTCCGAGTACACCACCTAGCTATCCACAGCTCCTCACAGATCGACTCAGCTAATATAACTCATGTATTATACTAGCCTCAAATTCCCACTACCACCATCTTAGACCCCACTCCAACACACCTGTAAGCGTACCACTAGCTCAACATAGGCCGCATTAAGCTCGAACAAGCGACAACTAGTAGACCTGGACCCGCGACTAGACTTGTTGTCTTCCTTAAGCTTCTCAAGAATAGCAAAAGCTCAAGACTTCCTATAACTGTCGAGTTATTTTACTAGAATACAACGTTAGCCGGTACTCTGATAACATAAATTGATAAGTCCTCCTGCGCCAGCTGCAGCAGACTCGTGCGCAGGAGCAGCTAGAAAGCTTGGAGCTGGTGGCGGGAGAAGAGCAAATATTGAAGAAAAACTGTTGGAATCAGGCGGCTTTAAAAGAAGGGGATTCCGGCGTCCTTTTCTCTCTGCCATCAGCACCGGAGCTCCAGGATGTAATTTCGTGCAAGTTTCTTGCCAAAGCTGCGACGCAGCCTCAGCAACTGCACGCCAGCTCATGAAGAGCCCAAAAATGACTGATTTCTTGCACTAGTTTACCTAACAAAACAACAACTGGGCCTCCTCTTCCGCGAGGCGCTTGTGCAGTCAGTACAGAAGTTGTAAAGAAACAGTTCTCGAACTCCTTTCAAAGTGTACTAACTTAATCCAGCTTGTAGCTGCAGCAGTTCAACTTTTACAACAACAATGTGAATGATTTGTAACTTGGATTTTGTTTTCTAGTTGAATATGTCAAAGGTCAAGGACTTTGTTATTTATTGAATTTACTTAGTTACTACTATATTAAGAAATAAAATATGCGAAAGGATTAATCACACAGCAAAATTTAGTTTTTAATTAATAATATCTCATAAAGTTTGGTCATAAACTTTTGGATTTTGTTGCCTATTTTGAGCAATGAAACGTGAACTATTATAAATATTTTTAAAAATCCTACATTCAGGTTTCAATTGAACAAGCATCAGTTTTTCCCAAATAATTTGAAGCTTATTTGGAAAGGGAGGTTATAAAGAAAAGGTTTCACTTGGCTCTTGAAGTTCAGTTTAGAAGACGTCACCCAGTTATATTACAATCAAACATAATATTGTGACTCTGTGAGTCACACTTCATTAGCAAGATTTTGACCTTGGTGTCATTATTTAATTTGCACTTCATGGGAGCATGTGTTTGGTACCAGCATTTTAGGGTTTTGAATTTCTACTAACACTTGTCCCCTGAAGAAGTTCATCTTGTTCCAACCTAGAGTGCAAAAAAATCACCATTGTAAAGATTGACCCTAGAGTAAGGTGGCGGCCTCAGGTTCGAGGTATTCTCAAATTAACCGGCCTACGAAGAGGCAGGTACTTGGTACTGACAGTATTTGATAGGGTTATTGGAGGATTGAAGGAGAGAACAATAACCCTATCAAATACAAAAGGGAAATATATTGATTTGGGACGTTATAATTTATTTGAGATTGGGTGTTAGATTCAAACTAGTTATACGGTGCTGTGTCATTAGTGGTAACAGTTGCGGATGACGAGTCCTGCACATTTTCTCTCTGTTTATTTCGAAGGAAAAACGGATCAGTATAAACTTCTGTAGCATCTCAATGCATCTAGTTGCTGCTTTTTAAAAAGTGGGTTTGGAGTTTGGCAAAAGGGATGACCAATTTAAGAATTCTATCAGAACCATTCCAAAGAAAGAAATGGAAAAGAAAGACATGATTGAGGTTCTGGTCATAGTGTACACAACCTGTGTTATTGCTGTGTACCAATCATTGGTACAGTTCAAAATCCTTAAAACAAGAAAAACCAGCTAACTCACCTAGGAAAGACATTTGGCACCCAACTTATAGGTAGTTTCCTTTTGGACCTTGGTTTCTTCTGAGAAGAGTCTCACTGAATTGGGCATTTATTCGGTCATTTATCAAGTTCCAAGTTGTCAACGAGGAATTTCGAAGGAACCAAATAACACCAATTTTGGTTGAAGCATAAATATAGACTCCAAAAGAATCCCATTTCATAAGCATAAATATAGACTTCAATGGCAACCAATTAAGCCTTTTGGGACACAAGCCATTCAAGTTACAGAGCACCTAACAGAATTCACCAGATGTCCTGCTGGGGTGAGTGTGCTTAACAAATGCAACTATTTTTGTTCTCTTAAGTATAATAGAATAAAACACAGTTGTATGCCCATTATCCTAAAAAGCACCCTACTAGGTACTTTGATACAACATATAGTTTACTATGAAGTTGCTACGCAAAATGGTTGATAAATGGAAACTAGTTACTATTAACATCAGACACCCAATTCCAACAACTAGAGGGCTCACAAAGCCTCACTTGCCAAGCAGTTCTGCACATGGCTGGTAGTGTTACAAATCAAATGAGTCTGAATCAAGTTACTCACTTTATCTTGAGTTAGTCTAGGTTCTGACACGTGTCCCAAACTGGTCACAAAAAGTTTGTCTCTTTTTAAAGCTCTCTTCCCCTTCTTGTAACCTTCTAAGATATCCCAAAAAAAATTCCCCCCTACTTTAGGGTGGACTGTTGCTCTCTTATGGAGCTAGGAAGGGGCCAAATTCTGTCCTTTTCTGTTCATTCATCATAGAATTATGTCCATCAACTGAAACATCTGAGCACAAATGTAGTTATGGAGATTGGACACTAAGGGAACATCACCTCTTGCTGAGATGGACAACATTTGGAGCAATAATCCTTGCTACGCTTGGATTTGCATGTTTTTCTACTGACAGGAAAGACCCAATAGAATAATACCCATTTCATTTCCATAGTACCTTTTCTGCCTGTAAAGGCCTGTTCCCATTTCTTAAGTGTAATTGGAGGGCATGTTACCCAGCTTATATCGGTTACTTAGAGCATGTGTTTGAACTTCTTGTCCCTTGGAGCCAGTGGTTGTAATGTGCAGCTAAAAGCCTGCAGGCACCCTGCATATAAGCATGTTGTGACCCAAGAATCCATAACATTGGGATAATTCATTGTACCATTGAGGATTAAGAAGACTCTGCCATGCCATTAGTGACAGTGATTTGGTGAGGGGGCATTGTCAGACGCTTTTGAAGATTTCTTATATGATGAGAATGCAGAGACGCAAAATATCCTCATCAAGCTCTGTCTGGCACCCATTTTGGGGCGTGTTTGTGCGTCCTTTTTGGACTGGCAAGAGGAAAAACATTAAATGGGTTTTGCTGGACCAGAGCTGTTTGAAACCTAAAATCTCTCAACAGAGAGGCAGGACTCTGCCATTAGCCTACTTCTGGGTGCAGAGAAAGGTCCTATTATTTTTTTAATTTTATGATTAACCCCGTAACAGTCAAGTCGCAGTCAAATCCTGTGACAGAGTCAAGTGGCTCCAAACAGGTTGTTGCATGGATTCCAGTGTAGAGCGCAATTGGGAGCGGGGGACGGTTTTAGCATCTCACATGAGAATGTGATGACAGCCCCTCCACATGCCTTCAGAAATTTACAGCTTTTGAAAGGTTGGATCAAGTAGATCATGTATAAATTGAGTGCTCTTCCTTTTGTAGATTAGGGGAAAGTTTGGGTGTGGAAATACCATCAACTCCCAAGCCACCAAATGTTGCGCAGTGGGACATTAGGAACATAATTCAGAAGTTTTTGGTTTGGCAATAGGGTGGTGGGCCCAGTTGAGCTGTTGCTGCCCCCCGTAATCTGGAACATCAAGAACTGCAATGTTTAAGCCTTACAGTCTTCTAGACACATAGCATTTACAAAATCTTTCAATGGCATCTTGTAGATTGTCCTAAGTTGAAGGTTGTAATTTTAGGACTGTTGGGTGTCAGAGCATCCTCACCCACAACACCCCTTTTTTGGGTCTATCGGTCTTTAGTATTCACGACATCCACCGTACAAAGCAAACTCTTCCCCCAACCCCACCCATAAACATGAAAAGTGGACAGTATGAAGTGAGAGACTATTTAAATGTCACCACCTGGGGCAATATTTTGGCTGATCATTTAAAAACAGTCATTTCCTTTTACTAAACCTCTGGGATGGCACGGCATCCTTGGCATATGTACAGGCACCAACTTTCACACTATTTGATTGCTATGACTCATCCAAAATAGTGTACAGGCCACTTTATGGTTACACTTCATCCACAAATACCATACTTGCTGTGTCACTGCTATACATAATCCCGAATACAGTGTACAGGCCATTGCATTGCTGTGGGTATGGAGGTAGGATGTGCTCAAAAAATAGCAGCAATTTGAATTGTCTAAAGGATGCTTCTGCGAAGCTGTACACAACGAATTATTGGTTTGTTGTTTTACTCAGGAGGAAAGTAGAGATGGATAGATTCTATCCTGGCTGTTGCGTGTGTGGAGACTACAGTTTCGACAAGAAGGGGTACTTAGTACCCACACATACTTTTGCCAGATGAAGAATCAAAAGAGGAGTTCCAGTTGCTTCAATCCTAATTGCAACAACATTTTAGAGTTTTGCATGGATTCTTATTTCCCCATAACTTACAAGTTAGGTGCTTTCTATGGCAAAGCCTCTCACAGGCACCTTGCTGCATTCTTGCATGCTTTTTTATGAAAACTTCCTGAATGCTGCGCACAAGTTTCGACCAATCCAACAGGAAAAAGAGTAAATGATTGCTGTCTCGCAACTTTGAAGTACACTATTGCAGTTAAAACCAGCTTGGCATCCCGGGCATTGCCCAATCTCACCAAGCCAGCCAAAAGAAATGCCAAGAAAAGCTAAGACAGCGTAGTGTCAGGATTACTGCCAAGGTCTGAAGATAAGGTAAAGGCAGAGAACCTTAAAGCTTTGCTTAGGGGTAGGTAGGGGACCCGCTTCTAGAACTACCCAGTTCAGAGAGTGCCACTACAATTTAAGGGTCAAGGGCTGCAAATTGTTGAACTGTAGTACACTCCTGGGAGATACAGTTTTATGGTCAAACATTCGTTTGGTTGGACCTGGAATGTCGTAAAAAAAATCCAGATGGCTTGGTTTCCTCCTTTGAATATGAAAAGAAAACCACTTCTGAATCATGTGTGTTACCCAGAAAATCTAGGGCAGTCTTTGGGCCCTAGTTTGACCCTCTAATCCCTGTTTCATCCCAATTTGAGTGCCCTGAAATTGGGTATCAGTTCAGAAGATCTGCAGGATCTTATTTGGACAAGGCTTGATTGAATGCAGAATATGAGTAGAAGTGAAGGGACAGGTAAGGCAAATCCAAAACTGGGGATGAAAGTCCCATGAGGATCAAATTAAGTGAGATTACTAATGTCATCCCCTTTTTCCCCCTTTTTTCTTTGTCTTGTGTTCTGTTTTCATCCCGCCTTCTCATTTCAACCCCATTTCAGCAAAAACTAAGGACCAGTACCTCCAGTTTGGGATACTTTAGGGATAATTCTATGTGTATATTTGTTAGGATGAACGTATATAACTGTAGTAAACTGTGGGAAGCAGCTCTTTTTCCTGTACAATATACAGAAGATATCCTTCTTGAACCAATTTAAGTTGGGAAGACGTTCCATAGAGCTCCAGAGTTGTTTTACTCATAACCCGACCAAAATCACATGACCATAATCCAACACAGTACAGGAATCCATACAAGATAACGATATTTGATAGGTATTGAAACAGCTCTCATGTAGTATACCGGCATGCATGAATAAACACCACTAATCACTAATTTTAATGTTAGACTTTGACGCTATGTTATTTGGGCATCAGAGAATTGCTAAAATTTTCCATTTATTTATCCAGTTTGTTATGAAATCTGTTTATGGCCCTGCCAAAGTGTGACTCAACAAGATCATCCTTGGGGGGGAAAAAAAGACTGAACAAAAAAGACTTGCAATCTCTAGGATGAATTGCCCAAATAAAACTCCAAAACCTTTCTGCTCCTGAATCTATTTAGCTTCTGTTTTCTTTGGTATTCCCCAAAGCATTGATGTTTGGGGGGACAAAAAAACCTGTTCCCAATGTTCCACCCATTTTTTCCCCAGTTAAATGTCAATTACAGTAATATTTTCAAAAAAATTGAAGCTTGATAATTAGAAGTCAATTTGTTCTGTAACTTATAACCTCAGTACAATTAAACAGAGTTTTATTCAATGACATTGTAATGCTCTTATGAAAGGAATTACAAGTGATAATTCTGTGGTTATTAAGCCTTGCTTGAGATGATTACCAGTCTTTTAAGCAGTTACATGCATTTATATGTAACATCCAGTTACAGTACAATCAGAGTTTTTATTTTCCAATATTGTGATGCAGCTGATGTGGTGATTATCCATAAGATTATTTAGCCAGATTTGGCTACAGACTAAATATGAAAGTAGACAAAAAAAACAGGATCCTTCTATATTCTTGGCCACCTACTGGAACTTATCGTAAAAATTCTGGTGATCTGGAAACTTTTTTTTCAAACTCTGGCGAATTTTGGACTTTTTTTTCATGGAAAATCCTTTGTATATAGGTTGAAATTGTATTTTCTAGGTCAAATTTTGGGGCCCAAAATAAACACGCTGAGTACAATAGAACCAGATTTTGACGTATAGTCCATTGCTGTGGGGGTTCTGACATTTTGGGACCTGGAACCAGCAGGTAAGAGTAGGGTATGTGTATACCCTTGATCAACAGTTCTTTAGAAAGTAAAAGCAAAGAACCAGTCTTTACCCTGCCGGCGGTGGGTGGGAAAGAGAGAACAGCAATTTGTCCGGTTTTGGGAAAGTAGACAAGTTGTATTTAGAGAGTTAATATTGCCAATTCACAATGGGACGCATATGTGTCAGCATGGCCGAGTGGTCTAAGGCGCCAGACTCAAGTTCTGGTCTTCGTAAGAGGGCGTGGGTTCGAACCCCACTGCTGACAATATAATTTGTCAGTTTTGTAAACATTATCATTTATCATTTTTGGTTCTTCGCTAGAATGGCGTTGATCCTAAAACGATTCTACCTGCGAGAATTGCATAGGAATTACTTGTCTGGGTATTGTAATATTAAGGACCTTTTGTGTGGGTCCTTAGCCAGCCTTCAAGTAAAAAGAAAAGAAATTAATTCGAGAACCAAGCGAGTTTGGAGTTTTTCAATTGCCACAAGTGAGAAAAATATATCTAGGAAAAAAATTTAATTTCGAAATTGCTATATGTGATTTTAGTGTGTAGCGAAAAATATAGATGATTAGAGATTTGCACTTCATATCTCGTCTAAAGCTAAATCTTCCTTGGAATGATCATTAGTTCTTCTACATCTTCATATCTATGAGTGCCACTTTAGCGGCATAGAAATTTTTGAAATTCTGAATAGTAGGCTGGTTCTTAGCCTGGTAATATTTGATCCAAATTTCTAGCATTAGACCAGGCTAAGATGAGGTACACGACAGCAGTACAATGGCCTGTCTACACTGTACTTTAGATGAAATACAGCCTTGATGTAACCTAAAATCCGGTTTGGTAAGATTTATCCCATCAAATTCTTTCAGTGTTGTCTTTTCCAAAAACTTGCTTTAACGCTTGCAAGCTCCGCACCATGGTGACGACCAATCTGCCAACGTACTTCTTCATGCGCACCCTTCGAAAGGTGCGCCTTCAACTTCGGTCTTGCTGCATTCGCAAGTGTTGGGAAAATCCCCAACATGGTTTTAAGAAAACTTGATGATGAATTGGAGGTGTTATCCTAATTGACTATTGATATTCGTGTCTTTTTTTGTAATTTATCACTTTTAAAACCCTAAAGTTATGTGTTCTAGGAAAGATGAGGAAGATTAGAGGAGTGGAACAATCCCAAAATGAGGGCACCTAAGAACTAAGCTTGTTCCACAATTTCAGGAACACACCCCAAGGGCTACATCCTATGTAACAACCAATGTTTTTTTTTCATTTTTTCAAAATAGCCAGTGGGGCCACCTCTGCAATGCATGTGGTGTTCATCTGGCTAAAAGCAAGCTGGTGTAGGAGCTCAGTGTGGCCCCATTAGCACATTCTTTATATCCAACTGGCTGCCACTTCAATTCTTTTTTAGCCGTCCTCAAAATTTGTTGTGAAAAGAGCTAGTTATTAGTGAAAAGAACATGGAGTTTTTGGGCAATTCATTGATTTCATTTGGATTTTTTATGGTGATGTGTGAAATGCTCTTGTCAGAAC
>Ga0116230_10004570_pt1 | contig 13565 bp, 15 predicted proteins | sample S1TSphfallax_3_FD_88678 | JGI IMG/M metagenome (GOLD analysis project Ga0116230, IMG submission 88678) | Host-associated microbial communities from peat moss isolated from Minnesota, USA - S1T2_Fd - Sphagnum fallax MG | ecosystem: Host-associated > Plants > Peat moss > Unclassified | place...
TCTGTTTTGAAAACGGTCCTCCGCGGGCGGCGCAAGCTCTTGTCCGCGGAGTGATGCCGAGGACCCTGCAAACGCCCGTGGCGCCGCAAACTAAAGTTTTTTTGCTACTTTTTGTTCACAAGAAGTAGGTCTTAACCGCCCCTCAATGAGCACAACCCATACTACGCCATGCGCAAAACGCGTCGGCCAATTCTGGTATGGGCTTTCGTCGCCTCCCTCGCCTCGCCGCCGGCGTGCAGCCGGCCGCTACTGCCGCTCGGTTTCGGCTTCCAGCCCCAGCATCTGCGCGAGGCGGTCCAGCCGGCGCAGCACGGAATCACCCGCGAACACGCCGTTGGCTTCCGCGAGGCCGAGGATCAGACGGCCCGGGGCGATGGTGAGCGTGGTGCCGGAGAGCAGCTGCGGCGTGCCCGCCGATAGCGTGTAGGCAAGGCGGAGGGCGATGCCGAGGGTCTCCGCGCGCCGTGTCGCGTGCATGTCGAGCAACGAACGCGCGGGGCTGAGGAACGGCGAGTCCGGCGCCGCCTCGTAGCGCAGCGCCATGGTCAGGGCCAGGAAGGCGCGGGCATGGTGGTCGAGCCCGATGCCGGGCTGGCGCAGCACGCGCAGAAACGCCTGTTCCGCGCGGTATTCAGGGTGCTCATGGCTGCCGAGGTCGGAGAGCCAGCACGCGGCCTCGCGCAGGCGCCGCTGCGGCCCGGTTTCCGCGGGGAAGAGCGGGTTCGTCCAGGTCACCAGGGCAGGCGGCAGGTTGGCGTCGCGCAGAATGCCGCGCGTGAGGTCCCGCCCGGCCGCCAGCAGCGGGTCCTCGCCGCGCACATCGGCCGGCATCATGCGCGAGAACCAGCCTTCGCGCAGGCCGTTCGCCGAAAACACGACGCGGTTGACGCCGGAGGCGCGCAGCAGGCGGCGCAGGATGAGGGCGGCGTAGGGCAGGTCCTCGATGCGCCGGCGCGGCACGCCGGGCATGCGCTCGATCAGCTTGCGCCCGGCCTCGCTGATCACGCCGGCAAGGTCGCGCGCCTCCTCCCGGCCGATCGTGTAATGGTGGACCATGTTCAGCGGGTAGCCGGTCTGCGCGATGTGGATCCGCGCGAGGGCGCGGAAGGCGCCGCCGGAGAGGTACAGGTCGCGCCCCGCCGCCTCGGCGATGAAGGGCGTCTGTTCGAGTTCGGCGGTGACGATGGCGCGCGCCTTCAGCAGGTCCCCGCCTGAGCGGTCGGCGAGGCGAATGACGCCGACGGGCAGCGTCGCGGCCTCGCCGACGCGGCCGGCATCGAGGCGCACGAGCTCGAGCGAGCCGCCGCCGAGATCCGCGAGCACGCCGTCAGCCCCCGGTATGCCGCACAGCACGCCTTCTGCGGACAGGGCCGCCTCCTGCTCGCCGGACAGGATGTGCACCCGCATGTCGGGCAGGCGCTCGGTCATCAGCTCGACGAATTCAGCGCCGTTCTCGGCATCGCGCACCGCCGAGGTGGCCAGCACCTCGAAGGGGGCCGCCCCCATCGCGCGCACGATGGCGGCGTAGCGGCGCAGCACCGTCTCGGTCTGCAGCATCGCGTCATTGTCGAGCCGGCCGGTGCGGGTCATGCCCTTGGCCAGCCGCAGCACGGCCTTTTCGTTGAAAATCTGCACGGGATTGCGCGCCTCGCCCTCGTAGATCACGAGGCGGACGGAGTTCGAGCCAAGATCGACGACAGCGCGCCGGGCGGTCCCCCGCTCAAGCCGGTATGGGCGCTCGTCCGAGGTCATTTGATCCATTCGTCATCCTCTCGCAGTTTGCCCGGCGGTATTATCAAACTTGTGTGAAATATGCCGCCGTGATCGTGCAACGGGTAAGACGGCGCGCATCAGAGTTGCGGGTTGTCGAAGCTCGGGTGGCGGCAGCGGTGCAGTGCCCGCGTGAGGGCTGCGGCGAGGTCGCGCTTCTGCGCCTCGCCGAGCTGGCGCGCGACCTCATGGCGGATCCCGCGCGCCGTCAGCAGCAGCTTCGGCACGGTGCCCGCGCGCTCCTCGAGCACAACGTTCAGCCAATAGGGCGGCAGCGAGACGGCGCGGCGGCGGCCGTGCACGTCCATGCTGGTGATGGCGAGCACGCTTTCGGTCAGGGTGATGGTCTCGCGGGCGCGCGCCGCGCGGATGTTCAGCCAGAACAGGAACACGGCGAGCGCGAGGTCGGCGCCGTTGAAACCGATGACCGGCCAGGCGCCGAGCAGGAACATCAGGCTGGTGACGAACAGCGAGCCGCAGAGCATGCCGGCAATGACGATGAACACGCCGCGGCGCGACAGGCTGCGATGCGGCTGCACCACCGCCTCGAACAGCAAGGGCGGCGCGGGCGATGGTCCAGAAGCGGCACTGGCGGCGAGCGCGTCCATATCGCATAGATCGTGACTTGATGGCGGCGAGCAAGGAAAAAATCGGCAAAAGGGCGAGGCTGATGAAGCGCGCCGATATCGGCGCCTTTCTGAGCGCGATCGCGGGCGGCAATCCCGACCCGAAGACCGAGCTGGACTACGCCACACCCTTCCAGCTGCTGGTCGCGGTCGTGCTGTCGGCGCAGACGACGGATGTCGCGGTCAACCGGGTCGGCAAGGTGCTGTTCGCACAGGCGCCGGACCCGGCGGCGATGGTGGCGCTGGGCGCAACCGGGATCGGCGCCGTGATCAAGTCGATCGGGCTGTGGCAGGCCAAGGCGAAAAACGTCGCGGCACTCGCGCAACTGCTGCTGGAGCGGCACGGCGGCGAAGTGCCGGGGGACCGCGCGGCACTGGAGGCGCTGCCCGGTGTTGGCCGCAAAACCGCGAACGTCGTGCTGAACGAAATATTCGGGCAGCCGACCATGGCCGTCGACACGCATATATTCCGCCTTGGCAACCGCACGGGGATCGCGCCCGGCGCCACGCCCCGCGCGGTCGAGGACGCACTGCTCAGGCGGGTGCCGAAGGACATGCTCAAACCGGCGCATCTGTGGCTGATCCTGCACGGGCGCTACGTGTGCAAGGCCCGCCTGCCGGAATGTTACCGTTGCGAGGGTGCAAGTTTTTGCACGTATGGGGAGAAGACAGGTGAAAAGGGCAGCAAGTAGCTAGTTTTTTGAAAAAAAGTAGCCAAAAAACTTTTGGAAATTTTTGGGCAGGGCCGTGGTCGCTGCTCGGCACAGCTCCAGGGTCATGAAGGTTTTTTGCTGCTTTTTTTCAAAAAGAAGCTCTTTCTTCCTGCTCAAAAAAAACCCGTTGGCCATTGGCCAACGGGTCAAGTCAACAGGGAGGCTTCACGTCTGGGAGACGTTGGGACCAAGGTCCCAATCCGATCCGCGAGGACCGGATGACGTCCGGCTCGCACCGGACATGTTGTATATAAGCCACAAAAAAATTTATTTAAGTGTTAAAATCGTAATGTGGTCAGGCGAATGTAACGGCGTATCGCCCTTGGCATGAGGGTCTCGCCAAAAAGCGAGCGATTCACTCGCCTTCAGGGTTTGTGACCGTTGCGTTCCGCAATACTGTTCACGAGGAAGTCACGAAACACCGACACTCTTTTCGAGTTCCGCAGCTCCTCGGGGTAGACGAAATACATGTCCGCGTGCGGCCGCTTGGCTTCGGGCAGGAGCGGGACGAGGCCGGCCGGGTCCTGCACCAGGTAGTCCGGCACGGCGCCGATGCCGATGCCGGCGCGGATGCAGATCAGCATCGCCTGCAGGGAGTTCACCTCCATGACGCCACGGCGCGGCGTGCCGTCCTTGCGGCCGAGTTCGGCCAGCCAGTTGACGTCCACGACCGGCGGCTTGCGGTCGCCGAACAGGATGATCTTGTGGTTGTCGAGATCCTCGGCCGTTTCCGGCGTGCCGTTGGCCTTGAGGTATTCTGGCGCCGCCCAGATCTGGCTGCGGATTTCGCCCAGGTGCCGCTGCACGAGGTCGGGCTGGCGCGGCGGGTGCATGCGGATCGCGACATCCGCCTCGCGCATTGCAAGGTCGAGGTCCGTATCGTCGAGCAGCAGCGAGATGGTGACATCCGGATGCGCGCCGAGGAAGTTTTTAAGGCGCGGCGCCAGCCATGTGACGCCGAAGCTGTGCGTCGTGGTGACCTTGAGGCGGCCGGCGGGTTTTTCCTTGCTTTCGGCGAGCAGCGCCTCGGTCATTGCGAGTTTGGCGAAGACCTCGCGCACGGTGCGGTTGAGCGCCTCGCCCTGCTCGGTCAGGATCAGCCCGCGCGCATGCCGGTGGAAGAGCGGCACCGAGAGCGCCTCCTCGAGCGCCGAGATCTGCCGGGAGACGGCCGATTGGCTGAGGTTCAGGGTATCGCCGGCATGCGTGAAACTGCCGGCTTCGGCGACCGCGTGGAACACGCGCAACTTATCCCAATCCATTTTCTGTCCGGTCATGACTAGGCTGCCTCACTGACGCTCAGGGGCAGGTTACTGAGGAATTTTTCGGCCTCCAGGGCGGCCATGCAGCCGGTGCCGGCGGCGGTGACGGCCTGGCGGAAGATTTTATCCTGCACGTCGCCGGCGGCGAACACGCCGGGGATGGAGGTTTCGGTCGTGCCCGGGCGGGTGATGATGTAGCCCTCGGCATCGGTCGTCACCTGGCCCTCGAACACCGCCGTCGTCGGCTTGTGGCCGATCGCGATGAAGACGCCGTCGACGTCGATGGTCTGCACGTCCCCGGTTCTGGTGTGGCGCAGCCGGGCGCCAGTGACGACAGCGGGCGTGCCGCCGCCCGTGATCTCCTCGACCGCGTGGTCCCAGATGACCGAAATTTTCGGGTTGGCGAACAGCCGGTCCTGCAGGATCCGCTCGGCCCGCAATTTGTCGCGCCGGTGCACCAGGGTGACGTGGCTCGCGTGATGCGTGAGGTAGAGCGCCTCCTCGACCGCCGTGTTGCCGCCGCCGATGACGGCGACGCGTTTGCCGCGGTAGAAAAACCCGTCGCAGGTGGCGCAGGCGGACACGCCGGCCCCCTGGTAGGCGGCTTCCGAGGGCAGGCCGAGCCAGCGGGCCTGCGCGCCGGTCGCGATGATGACGGTGTCGGCGACAAATTCCTGCCCGCCATCCGACCAGGCGCGGAATGGCCGCGCCGCAAAATCCACTTTCGTGATGATGTCGTAGATGATCTCGGTGCCGACATGTTCGGCCTGTTTGGCCATCTGCTCCATCAGCCAGGGGCCCTGGATGGTCTCGGCGAAGCCCGGATAGTTCTCGACATCGGTCGTGATGGTGAGCTGGCCGCCCGGCTGCAGCCCGGCGACCATCAGCGGCGCGAGGTTGGCGCGCGCGGCGTAGATCGCGGCCGTATAGCCCGCGGGGCCGGCGCCGATGATCAGGACCTTGGTGTGGCGGCGCTCAGCCATGCGACGCGCCGTGGAGAGAAAGATAAGGTGCCGGGAGGTTCATGATCAAAACATCGTGCCAGGAAGCGTTGAGATACGCCAAACTCGGCGGCCGAAAGCGAGTCGCCAGAGCCATGCGTACCGGAGAGTTCTACATATCCGGTGACTCGTCGCCGATACAAGCGGTGGTTGGGCCAATTTCCGCCCCATAGGCAAATGGTTTAGGCTAATTATATTGCGCGAACAGGAGAGTGGACTCTGAACGACATGATGCCGCCAACCCCCGAGCCCATCAGCCTCGACGAGATCGACCGCCGGATCATCGCCGAGCTGCAGGGCGACGGACGCATGACCAATGTGGAGCTGGCCAAACGCGCCGGGATTTCGCCGCCGCCCTGCCTGCGCCGGGTCCGCAGGCTCGAGGATGCGGGCTACATCCAGGGCTATCACGCGCAGACGGACGGCCAGAAACTCGGCTGGCAGATCGCGTTTTTCGTCATCGTCGGGCTCGAGAGCCAGAAGCAGGCGATCCTCGACGGCTTCGAGCAGATGGTCGCCGGCTGGCCGGAGGTGCGAGAGTGCCACATGATCCGCGGCGGCGGGGACTTCCTGCTGAAACTGGTGGCGCGCGACGCCGCGCATGAAAACCAGCTGACGGCGCGCCTCACGGGCGCGGTCCACGTTGCCAGGGTGCAGACGCTGCAGACGATCCGCACCAGCCGCGCGCTCGCCGGCGTTCCGATGGACCGGCTGCATGGGTGAAATCTGGATCCTGCTGGCGGGCCTGATCGTCGATCTCGCCTGCCGGCTGTATCCGGCACATCTGCCCTACGTCTTTCCCTTCATTTTCAACGCGCCGGTGTTCCTCGGCTGCTGGCTGATGCTGCTGTGGTACCGGCGCGGGATGGCGCGAATCCCGCTCGCGCGGCGGCCCGGGCGGGTGCGCCAGGTGTTCTTCGTCACCGGCATCGGGCTCGTGTATTTCGTGCTGCAGACGCATTTCGAGTACCTCTCGCAGCACATGTTCTTTCTCAACCGCGTGCAGGCGGTGACGATCGGCATGGTGGCACCCTTCTGCGTCGCGATCGGCTGGATGTCGGAAGTGCTCGCTCTGGGGCTGCCGGCGCCGCTGTTGCGGGCCTGCCGGAGCGAGACGGTGCGCCGCCTCGGGGTCGTGCTGTTCCACCCGCTGGCGGCGATGGCGATTTTTCTCGTTACCTCGGACATCTGGCTGATCCCGTCGGTGCATTTCGCGGCGATGATCGACCCCAACCTCTACGCGGTCATGAACATATCATGCCTGCTGGGGGGGATGCTGTTCTGGCTGGTGGTGCTGGACCCGCGGCCGCGGCCGGCGGCGCGGTTTTCCTACCTGACCCGTGCTGCCTGCGGCTTTCTCGTGATGTTCCCGCAGATCGCGATCAGCTCGTACATCGCGCTGACGAGCCAGGACCTGTACTCGTTCTACACGCTGTGCGGCCGGCTGTTTCCCTCGATCAGCCCTGGTTACGACCAGATGCTGGGCGGGATGATCCAGTGGATACCGCCGGGGATGATGAACACGGCAGCGCTGATCATCGGGCTGAACTCATTGCGGCTGGCGGATATCGAGGCGGAGAAGACGTTTGTCCCGCCGCCGGGGGCGAAGGTTTATGAGGCGAAGTGGACGGGACGGTGAAGTGAGGAGAGGGAGGGAAGCCCTACTTTTTGTGAACAAAAAGTAGCAAAAAAACTTTATTAACCTGGGTCATGGGAATTGGCTGTGTCCCGGCACAGTTTCGGAGCAGGCGTTTTTTCTTCCTTCACTTCAACCCCAACGCCTTGAAAAACGCCTTGGCCGGCGGAACCAGATCGCCGATCAGCCGGTGTTCGAGCAGAATGACAGCGATGATGAACAGCACGAGCAGCGTAATGAACAGCGGCTTGCTGCTGGTGCGGACCGGCGGCGGCGGCAACGGCTCGGGCTCGTACTCGATGGCATTGTTGCGGGCGGCGTAGACCAGTTCGGCGAAGCGGTCCGGTGCGCCGGCGCTGTCGTCCACCGGCTGGGAGCCGCCACGGCTGGTGACAAGAAAACGCGGCAGTTCGTCAGGCGTCATGTCCTGCTCGGGTGCCGCTTGCTGCCACGCGGCGATATTGTCCGGCTCCTGCGGCCCGGCTGACGGTTCGGTGTATTCCGGTTCGGACCAGGGGGTGCGCTCGGCCTCCGCGCGCAGCGGCTCCGACCAGGCGGGGGGCTCCGGCGTGGCAGGCGTCCAGGTGCTGGCGTCGGCCGGCGGTGTCGGCCGCTCGGCCTCGGCCGGTGGCCGCGCCTCGTAGGGGGACTTCCAGTCGAGCGCCGAGGGGCGGGCCGGCAGCGGTTCGGCCGCCGGTTCCTCGCCGGTCTGCCAGCCGTAGCGGGCCGGCGGCTCCTGGGGTTCGGCCGGCGGGGTGAGCGCGCTTGTGGTGGCGGTGAAGGTCTCGGCGGGCGGGCGCCACATCGGGTCGAGCGGGTGCGGCGCCGTCGCCGCGGCGCGGGCGGCGACCCGGGCGGCCCAGGCGTTGGGTGCCGGCGGGGGCGGGGTCCAGACCGGCGGCCCGGGCGGCGGCGATACCGGCGGCGGCACCGAAGCGGGCGGCGCGATCTCGGGCGGCGGAGCCGGCGGCTCGTTGAAAACCGGAGTGGGCAACGACGCCGCCATGACCGACGGTGCGGCGAGGATGGAGGCGGGCGGCGGGGTCACAAGCGGGCGTGGCGCCGGTGCGGGTGGTGGCACCGGTGCCGGACGCGGCGTCGGCATAATCGGCGTTGTGGCCGCCGGCGTCACCACAGCCGGTGGCGCTGTTATTACAACTGTCGGTGCCGCGGCGCCCGCCGCGGGCTCGGCCGTGCGCCAGAGATGGCCGCATTGCTCGCAGCGCAACTTGCGGCTGCGGCCGGCGAGTGCGGCATCCGGCACATCATATTCGGTCGAGCAATTCGGGCATGATAGGCGCATGATGATGTTTCGCATGACATTTTTGCGCAAGCCGCGCAACAAGGCGCGGATGTCGATGAAAAATAATCATTCTGGCGGGCGAAGGCGCTTGCCGGAGGGCGCACGGACGCGGCAGAGAGTGGCGAGGTTCCAAAGGGGCAGAATGGTCCGTTTCGACGATGTGTGGCTGCACTACGACCCGCAGGGGCCGGCGGACGATTTTACGCCGGACGTGCTGCGCGAGGTCAGCTTCACGATCCCCGAAGGCGGTTTCCGCTGGCTCACCGGCCCATCGGGTGCGGGCAAGACCAGCCTGCTCAAGCTGATTTACCTCGCCGCCCATCCGAGCCGCGGGCGGATCGACATTCTTGGCACCGATGCGGCGCGTATTTCCCGGCGGGACGCGGCGTTTCTGCGCCGGCGCATCGGCGTGGTCTACCAGGATTTCCGGCTGCTCGGGCATCTCTCGGCCTTTGACAACGTCGCCCTGCCGATGCGGCTCGCCCGCCGCAGCGAAGCGCAGATCCATGCGGATGTCGCCGAAATCCTGCGCTGGGTCGGGCTGGCCGGCAAGCTCGAGGCCCGGCCGGCGGAACTGTCCGGCGGCGAGCAGCAGCGCGTCGCGATCGCGCGCGCCGTCGTCGGGCGGCCGAAACTGCTGGTGGCCGACGAGCCGACCGGCAATCTCGATGATGAGCAGGCGGAGCGGCTGATGATGCTGATCACGGCCCTCAACCGGCTGGGGACGACCGTGGTCGTGGCGACGCATAATCTCGGGCTGGTGGCGCGCTATCCGGCGCCGCGGCTCGACATGGCGGATGGCAGGATCATGACGATGGACCGTGCCCATGCGTAGCGGGCGCCGCGGTGACCAGCTCGGGCTGCGCAACGCGCTCTCCGACCGGCTGTTGCCGGTGCTGGTGGCGGCGATGAGTTTTCTGGCGGCCCTCGCAATCGCCGGGACGCTGGCGGCGGCAGGGCTCGCGGATGCCTGGCAGGGCGATACGCAGGCCGCGCTCACGGTCCAGGTGCCAAACCCGCAGGGCGCTGCGGCGGCCGGCGGCGGCAGCCGGGTCGGCGCTGTGCTGGCGATGCTGCAGGCCGCCCCCGGCGTCGCGGATGCCGAGCTGATAAGTGCCGCCGCGGTCAACCGGCTGCTCACGCCCTGGCTCGGGACGGACGTCGCCGGCCTCGCGCTGCCGCTGCCCGCGGTCATCACCGCCGAATGGACCGGCAGCGGGACGGCGCAGGGGTTGCAGGCGGAATTGCAGAAGATCAGCCCGGGCACGCTGCTCGCGAGCGGGGCTGACTGGGCCGGGCGCGTCGCTGCCCTGACCACCAGCCTGCAGGCCTGCGCCGCCGCCGTGCTGCTGATCGTCGCTCTGGTCGCCGCCGCCGTCGTCGCCGTCGCCACGCGCTCGGGGCTTGCGCAGCGGCGCGAGGCGGTCGAGATCATCCACGGGCTCGGCGCGCTCGATGCCGATATCGCCGACCGGTTCGCCGCACGCGCGATGGTGCTGACGGTGAGCGGGGCGATCGTCGGCGCGCTGCTGGCGCTGCCGGTGCTGCTGTGGCTCGCCGCCCTCGCCGCGCCGTTCGCGGGTGCCGCGCGCTCCGCCCGCCCGGGGCTGCCGGCCGCTCTCTGGGTCGCCCTGCCGGCGCTGCCGCTCGCCGCCGCGATCATCGGCTGGGGCACGGCGCAGATCACCGTGCGCGGCTGGCTGCGCCGCCTCGCCTGATGCCGCGCCGCCACCGCTTCCGCCGCCGGCGGTTCCAACCCTGGGCCTTGCTCGGCCGTCTCCTGGTGCTGCTCGCCGCCGCCTGGGTCTGCGGCTTTGCCTGGTTCGTCGGCGTGGTGCTGACCGCAGCGCCGCCGCAGCCGCTGCCGCACGCCGATGGCATCGTGGCGCTGACCGGGGGTGATGATCGGGTCGCCGCCGGTCTCGCCTTGCTCGCAGCGCATGATGCGCCGCGGCTGCTGATCTCGGGTGCGGGCCGCGGCACCTATCTCGGCGACTTCACCGTCGATGACGCGCAGGCGGCGACGCATTATGCCGGGGCCATCACGCTCGGCCACATGGCCGGCAGCACGCTCGGCAACGCGGCCGAGGCCGCCGACTGGGTGCACGCCTACAACATGCACTCGCTGATCATCGTCACCGCCGACTACCACATGCCGCGCGCGCTCTTGGATATGCGCAGCGCGCTGCCGGGTGTGCGGCTGATCGCGGCACCGGTGCGCCCGCCGGCGATGCGCAAGCTCCTCAGCGTGCCGACGGTGCGGCTGCTGGCCGCGGAATATACCAAGTTTCTGGTCGTGCGGCTGGGGCTTGGCGGCGTGGCGAGTGTCGCGGCCGATCGCTCCTGACATGCGGTCCGCCGTGTTCAATGCCGTGATGTACGCGAGCGGGCTGATGTTCAGCCTGTGCGGGCTGGCGCTGGTGCGCATCGCACCTGGCGCGCTGCTGCCGCTCGGGCGGGCCTGGGCGCGGGTCTGCCTGTGGGCGCTCAGCACGATCTGCGGCATCTCGGTGCGCATCGAGGGGATCGAGAACGTCCCGGCCGGCCCGGCGGTGATCGCCGCCCAGCATCAATCCGCACTCGACATCTTCATCTGGCTGGCGGTGCTCGACCGGCCGGCCTTTGTGCTCAAGCAGGAGCTGTGCGCGATCCCCGTGTTCGGGCGGCTGCTGCGCCCGGCGGGGAACATCCCCGTGGACCGTGAAGGTGCTGCGCCCGCGCTGCGGCGGATGGTGGCGGAGTGCCGCGCCGCCCTGGCCGATGGCCGGCAGATCGTTATTTTCCCCGAGGGGACGCGCGTGCCGCCGGGCGAGCGCGTGGCGCTGCAGCCAGGCGTCGTTGCTCTCGCCAAGGGCCTGGCGGTGCCGGTGGTGCCGGCCGCGACCGATACGGGCCGCTTCTGGCGGCCGAAGGGCCAGGGGAAGCAGCCGGGTGCCGCCCACCTGCGCATCGCCCCGCCGCTCGATGCCGCCTTGCGCCGTCCAGACTTGCTGGCGGCCCTCGCGGATGTTTTCTACAACTAACCGACCGTGACGACGACGACGTGGTCGGCGTCAACCTCCATGAGCGACTGGTGCAGTGCCGCGATGGCGGCGAGCATCATTTCGCCGGCATCTTCATCTTCCTCTTCGGTAAAATCCTCGTAGGCGTCGGCAAGCTCGGATTCCGAGAAGTTGTCCGGGTTCAGCTTCGCCAGGTATTTCTGCTGGTCCTCGAAGGTGAGGATGAACACCAGCGCCTCCATGGACTCCGCGATATCGGCAACGATCTCGTTCTCGCTGGTCTCGAGGTCGACGTCGTAATCCTCCGAGAGCACCGGCAGCAGCGTCGAAAACACCTCGCCGTCATAGTCGTAATCCGCGACCGAGGTGCCGTTGGCGGCAAGGAAGGCCTGGAACGCCTGCGGGTCGTCATCGGCCGCGGAGGCCACGAGCTCGCTGAGGTCGGCACGAGGCAGACGGGTGAAGAGCGCGTTGGCAGGCATGGTAGACTCCCAGGAGATTTTCAGACCCCATTACCAGTGCCCGGCGCGGCTGCCAATTTTTTTCAGGGGGAAGGAAGCCCTCCTTTTTGTGAACAAAAAGTAGCAAGAAACTTTATTCACCTGGGCCGTGGGCGGCGGCGGCGTCCCGGCCCACGGCCCAAAGTCATAAAGTTTTTTGCTTCTTTTGTTCACAAAAGAAGCGCTTACTTCACTTGCTCCAAAGCTTGCCCGAGGTCGTCGATCAAATCCGCCTCATCCTCCAACCCGACCGACAACCTGACGGTCCCATCTGTGATCCCAAGGCGCGCCCGCTCCTCGGCGCCGATCCGCATATGCGTGGTCGTCGCGGGGTGGGTCGCCAGCGATTTCGTGTCGCCGAGATTATTGGAGATGCTGATGATGCGGAACGCGTTCATCATCGCGAAGGCAGCCTCCTTGCCGCCGCACAGCTCAAACGTGACGAGCGTGCCGCCGCCCGACATCTGCGACATCGCGAGCGCCTGCTGCGGGTGGGAGGCGAGCGTCGGGTAGAGGGCGCGGGCGATTTTTGGTGAGCCCTCGAGGAAGCGGGCGATGGCTTCCGCCGTGCGGGACTGCGCGGTGACGCGCAGCGCCATGGTCTCCAGGCCCTTGAGAATGACCCAGGCATTGAAGGGCGACATCGCGGGGCCGGTGTTGCGGAAAAACGGCTGGAACACCTCCTCGATCCACGGCTTGCGCCCGAGGACCGCGCCGCCGAGCACCCGGCCCTGACCGTCCATATGTTTGGTCGCGGAATACACCACCACGTCCGCGCCGAACTCGAACGGGCGCTGCAGCAGGGGGGTGGCGAACACGTTATCGACCACGACGATGGCGCCGGCGGCGTGCGCGAGGTCGGCGACGGCGCGCAGATCGACGATGTCGAGCATCGGGTTGGACGGGGTTTCCAGCAGCACGAGGGAGGTCGGCCGTGCGAGGGCGCTGCGCCAGGCGGCGAGGTCCGCGCCGTCCACGAACACCGTTTCGATGCCGTATTGCGGCAGCAGGGTGCTGACGATCCAGTGGCAGGAGCCGAACAGGGCGCGCGCCGCGACGACGCGGTCCCCGGCCTTCAGGCCGCACAGCATGGAGGCGTTGACCGCGGCCATGCCGGTCGCCGTGCAGCGGCAGGCCTCCGCACCCTCGATGGCGGCGAGCTTCTGCTCCAGCATCGTCACCGTCGGGTTGGCGAACCGCGAGTACTGGTAGTGCTCGAGCTGGTTGGCGAACACCGCCTCGGCCATCTCGGCGCTCTCATAGACGAAGCCTGAGGTGAGGAAGAGCGCCTCGGCGTTTTCGTCGAAATTGGTGCGGATGCGCCCGGCATGGATCAGCTGGGTGGCAAGGCGGTGCGGTTTTGGCGTCTCGGTCATCGTCGTGGCCCATTGCAAGAGGCGTCCGGCCACGGGGGGATGCGGCGGACAAGCGCCGCCACAGCCTCTTTAGCGCGTTTATTTAGCCTCGCCGCAATCCGGCTGGACAAATCACGAGGTCTTCTGGCGTATCGCGGCGTGGGCGTGCGGTCAATGGCGGGGGCCGGGAGAAAGGAAGCGCTGCTTTTTTGAAAAAAACGAGCCAAAAACTTTTGTCCTGGGATCATGGGCGTCGACCACGCCAACGCCCCCTGCGACCTTACTTGCGCCCTTATCGGCGCCGGATTATGACGCAGCGACGGGCGGGTATGATGTAATGGTAGCCTGTTAGCTTCCCAAGCTTGATGCGCGGGTTCGATTCCCGCTACCCGCTCCA
>Ga0116230_10004571_pt1 | contig 13564 bp, 12 predicted proteins | sample S1TSphfallax_3_FD_88678 | JGI IMG/M metagenome (GOLD analysis project Ga0116230, IMG submission 88678) | Host-associated microbial communities from peat moss isolated from Minnesota, USA - S1T2_Fd - Sphagnum fallax MG | ecosystem: Host-associated > Plants > Peat moss > Unclassified | place...
AGAGAGCCTGTTCCGCAAAACTGTGCGCGGTTTTGCGAAAAGAACATGCTCCGGCATATTGATTTGGAGCGAATTCTTATCGCTTGGGTGAGTCCACCCAAGCGGAAAGCGCTCTAGCTTTTGGTTTTGGTGGGAGCTTGGCCCATTTCCGACGCCTCGGCCGCGCGCAATAAGCTCGCAGCCAATTGCCTGGTGCCATTGGCGCGCAAGCCGACATAAAGACGATAGCGCGCGCCGTCCGGCGCTTCGGAATCGACGGGCAGTTCCAAGGTGAGCATCACACCTTCATTGGGCAAAGTATGCGTTGCAAAACCGATGAGAGCAAACAAAGTGATCTCCTCTTCGAGCGGCTTGTCTGAATCATCTTCGGAGCTTGCTGACATTGGGTGCGATCACTCTCGGCGTTTTACCATTTTCGCGGGCTAGCTTTGGAACCTCGAGAGCTTATCCAGCTAGCGCACTTCTTATTTTGGACGGCTCATTGATCAGGGCTGATCGCGCGGTGCGGCTTTGCTCTCGAGCCGGTAGGGATGCGCCGGATAGACGCCAATGATTTTCATTTCCTTGCAGTAAAACGCAAGCTCTTCGAGCGCGCGGGCGAGCGCGGGCTGATCGGGATGGCCATCGACGTCGGCTAAAAACTGCGTGGCGATGAATTCGCCTTCGAGCATGTAGCTTTCGAGCTTCGTCATATTGACGCCATTCGTCGCAAAACCGCCGAGCGCCTTATAAAGCGCGGCAGGCACATTGCGGACCCTGAAGATGAAACTCGTGATGGTCGAGGGCGCGATCTCGCTCCAACGCGCGTCTTTCGAGAAAATGACGAACCGTGTTGCATTGTGAGCCTCGTCTTCGACATCGGCTGCGAGCACGTTCAGTCCATAGATCCCGGCGGCAAGAGCCGGCGCCAGGGCAGCTTTTGTAGGGTCTTTCCATTCCGATACTTCGCGCGCGGCGCCCGCCGTATCGCCGGCTATATGCGCGGTAAGACCATAGTGCCGGATGATCTTGCGGCATTGGCCGAGCGCATGGACATGGCTATAGACCGATTTGAGCGTTGAAAGCGATGCGCCCTCCGCCGCCATCAATTGAAACCGGATGGGCAGGAAATATTCGCCGGTAATATAAAGGCTCGTGGTCGGCAAAAGATGATGGATGTCGGCGACGCGGCCCGCCAGTGAATTCTCGATGGGGATCATCGCAAACGCCGCGCTGCCATCGGTGACGGCGGCCAGCGCATCTTCGAAGGTCGCGCAGGGGACCGGCGTATAGTCAGGAAAAACATTGAGACAGGCGATATGCGAATTGGCGCCAGGCTCGCCTTGATAGGTTATTTTCAAAGACGTCATTTCGGCCTCAAGAAATCCCGCGCTTGTTCCAATGTGTCTGGCGTATCCACCCCGATTGGACACGTGTCGATGAGTGCCGCGTCAATGCGCATCCCGGCTTCGAGCGCCCGCAATTGTTCGAGCTTTTCGCGTTTTTCCAGCGGCGAGGGGGGAAGACGGACAAAACGGTCGAGTGCCGGGCGTCTGTAAGCATAAATTCCAGCATGCTGATAGAGCGGCCCGTCGCCCCAAGGAGCCGCTGCGCGGCTGAAATAAAGCGCCCGCATATGACCCGAGGGGAGCGGCGAGCCGATATATTTCACCACATTGGGGGCGGCGCGCTCCGCTTCCGAGCGGATTTCGGCGGCGAGAGTCGCAATATCGGTCTGGTCTTCGGATAAAGGCGTGAGAACCGCTCTGACACTTTCCGGCGCGATCGTCGGCAGATCGCCCTGCAAATTAACGACAATATCGAAATGCCGTTCGGGATCGAAGAGATCGGCTGCCTCCCGGATGCGATCCGATCCGCTGGCATGATCGGCCCGCGTCAGGAGCGCGTTACCGCCTGCACCCGCGATAACGCCTGCGATCGCCGGATCGTCCGTCGCGACAAGGACAGGCCCAAGACCGGCTTCCATCGCGCGCCGCCAGACATGCACGATCATCGCAATGCCATGGATATCGGCCAGAGGCTTGCCCGGCAGACGCTTTGAATCCATCCGGGCGGGAATAATGACGATAGGCCGAGACATTCGCTTTTCCGGCTCAGCTGAGCCTTACGCTCAGCTCGCCGCCCTTTGTTCCAAAAAGCTTATTGCGGGGTGATAAAAGGCGGCAAAAAGTAGCAAGGCTGCAAGTTTATACGTGTTGCCAAGCTAGGCGCAAAGCAGCTAATCAAACTTGGCACCGATCCGGTTCTCCGGTCGGGGGCGCATGTCATCGCGCCGGTCACAAATCACTTGAAACGGGCGGAGCGGCAAGGATCATGGATTCCTTCCAGTTCAATAAATTTGCTGGCGCGATTTTGGGAGCGCTCGGGCTGACATTGGGCCTGAACCTCATCTCCGAAGGAGTCTTTTCGCACACGAAACTCGCGAAACCTGGCTATGACCTGCCGGGCGCGATGCAAGAAAGCGAAGCCAAGAGCGAAACCGCTGCCCCAGCCGAGCCGCTGCCAAAACTTCTGGCCTCCGCGGACGTGGCCAAAGGTCAGGCGGATACGAAAGTCTGCCAAGCCTGTCACAATTTTGAAAAAGGCGCGGGCGTGAAAGTCGGGCCGCCGCTTTACGGGGTCGTCGGCCGGCCCAAAGCCTCGATCGCCGGATTCGAATATTCGGACGGACTGAAAGCCAAAGGCGGAAATTGGACCTTCGAGGATCTCAATAGCTTCATCACCAGCCCCAAAACCTATATCGCGGGGACGAAGATGGCTTATGGCGGCGAGGCCAATGCCAGCAAGCGGGCGGATATCATCGATTATCTGCATACGCTTTCGGATAAACCCGAACCTTTACCGGTAGAAGCCAGCAAGTGAAAAACTGACTGCTGTCTGAAAAAGCGACATAATTCCCCTATCTTATGCCAGATTATCGCGTTTCCGTGTGAAGCATCTCCGCTGATCCAGGGAAATGCGATAGATCAATGAGGGCAGGTGCCGATTCGTTTGAACCGGTCATCTCTCTCGGCACGCTTCGCGTGCTTTCAACGGCTCGACAGGATAATGTTGCCCATGCGCTTTCTCGTTTCGCGGCGTTCCGCTCTTCGTCTGGGCACTGCATTTTCGGCAGGGTTCTTATTACCCTATGCACGAAAAAGCTGGGCCGCCGAGGCTGAGACCGCAGCCCCGGCTTCGCAACAGGCGGATGTCGAAACCCATGGCCTTTCAGTCTTCGGCGATTTGGATCTTCCCGCGGATTTTCCCCATTTTCCCTATGTCAATCCGCAAGCCCCTAAAGGCGGCACGGTTTCGCGCGAGTTCTACGGGACATTCAATTCGCTCAACGCCTTCATCCTGCGCGGGGATCCGGCCGCGGGCATGGATTTCGTTTTCGATAGTCTGATGAAAAGCAGCCTCGACGAGCATGATGCACTCTATGGTCTCGTCGCCCAGAGTGTGCGCATTTCGCCCGATAAACTGACCTACCGGTTTTTGCTGCGCAAGGAGGCGCGGTTTCACGACGGGACGCCGCTGACGGCGAAAGACGTCGTGTTTTCGCTAGAGACGCTCAAAACCAAAGGCCATCCGATTCTGCGTCAGCATCTGCGCGATCTCGTGAGCGCCACGGCCGAGGCGGATGACGTCCTCCTCGTGAAGCTCGCCCCAGGCCGCAGCCGCGATTTGCCGCTTTTGATCGCGGGTTATCCGATTTTCTCAGCCGCTTTTTACGCCAAGCAAAAATTCGAGGAAACGACCCTGACGCCGCCGCTCGGCTCCGGGCCTTACAAAGTCGGCCGCTTGCAGCAAGGAAGTTTCATTACCTTCGAGCGGGATAAAAACTATTGGGCGAACGATTTGCCGGTCAATCGCGGCCAGGCGAATTTCGATGTCATCCGCTACGATTATTTTTCAGACCGTTCGGTTGCTTTCGAGGCCTTTAAAGCGGGTGCTTTCACGGTGCATGAGGAATTCACCTCCGCCAATTGGGCGAAGGGGTATGATTTTCCCGCTTTCAACGAAGGCCGCGTGCTCCGGGAGATCATTCCGGATGAAAACATCTCCGGCATTCAAGGCTGGTTCTTCAACACCAGGCGCCCGATCTTCAAAGATCCGCAAATCCGTGAGGCGATCGGAACCGCTTTCGATTTCAAATGGACCAATGCCAATCTGATGTATGGCTCTTATGAGCGTACCATATCCTACTTCCAAAATTCGGACATGATGGCGAAGGGCATGCCTGACGCGGAAGAGCGCGCGCTGCTCGAACCTTTCAAAGACAAACTGCCCCCAGAGGTTTTCGGTGAACCCTATGTGCCGCCGGAATCGGACGGATCGGGCCAGGCGCGCGATCTCCTGAAGCGCGCCAACGAGCTGCTGCTGGCGGCTGGCTGCAAGCGCAAAGACACGCATATGCTGCTGCCGGACGGAAAGCCGTTTCAGTTCGAATTTCTTTACGACGAAAGAGGACTCGAACCGCATACGCAGTCTTTCATCAGAAATCTCCGTCAGCTCGGCATTGAGGCGAGCATCCGCGTTGTCGATGCCGCGCAATATAAACAGCGGATGGACGATTTCGATTTCGATGTGACGACCGAGCGTCTTGTGATGTCGTTTTCGCCGGGGGAAGAACTGCTGTCGCGGTTTGGATCGCAAGCGGCCGATGAACATGGATCGAGCAATTGGATCGGCGTCAAAGACCCCGTCGTCGACGTCTTGATCTCCAAGGCTCTGGTCGCGCATTCGCGCGATGAACTCGTCCATATCTGCCGTGCGCTCGATCGCGTGTTGCGGGCTGGCCGCTATTGGGTGCCGCATTGGTATAAGCCGACACATTGGATCGCGCATTGGGATGTGTTCGGCCGCCCCGACAAGGCGCCGCGCTACGATCCCGGCATTGCCACGACCTGGTGGTACGACGACGCCAAGGCGAAGCGCATCAAGTTCGCGGGCTGACCGGCCTGATTCCAAAAGCTGCATGACTTTCTGGATATGATCCTGCCGCAGGTGCAAGAGATTAAAAGCGCAATGGCAATTCAACCCAAAGCGATTAAGCTCTAGCGATGTTTGCTTATATCGCGCGCCGCCTCCTGTTCATGATTCCGACGATTTTCGGCATCCTGTTCATTTCCTTCGTCATCGTGCAATTCGCACCGGGCGGCCCGGTCGAGCGTATCTTGGCGCAGTTGCAGGGTCAGGATTCCGGCGCGACCGCGAGTTTCAGCGGCGGCGGAGATATAGGTGCGCCGCGGGGCGGCGGCCTGGATTCCAAATATCGCGGCGCGCAAGGGCTCGATCCGAAATTCATCGCGGAACTGCAAAAGCAATTCGGGTTCGACAAACCGGCCTATGAACGCTTTTTCATCATGCTGAAAAGCTATCTCGTCTTCGATTTCGGCCGTTCCTATTTCCGCGATGTCTCCGTCATGCAGCTCATCGAGGAGAGGCTGCCGGTCTCGATCTCGCTCGGACTTTGGATGACGCTGCTCTCTTACGCGATTTCGATTCCGCTCGGCATTCGCAAGGCCATGCAGGATGGATCGCGCTTCGATGTCTGGACATCGGCTGTGGTCATCATCGGCTACGCGGTGCCAAGCTTTCTCTTTGCAATCCTGTTGATCGTGCTCTTTTGCGGCGGCTCCTTCTGGCAAGTATTTCCGCTGCGCGGGCTCACCTCCGAAAATTGGAACGAGCTTTCGCCGTTCGGCAAAGTCATCGATTATCTTTGGCACATTACGCTGCCGGTTCTCTCGATGACGCTTGGCGCATTCGCGACGATTACCTTCCTCACCAAAAATTCCTTCCTGGATGAAATCCGCAAGCTCTATGTGCAGACCGCGCGCATGAAAGGCCTGAGCGAGACGCGCGTGCTCTATGGTCATGTGTTCCGCAATGCGATGATGATTGTCGTCTCGGGGTTTCCGGGTGCCTTCGTCTCGGCCTTTTTCGGCGGCTCGCTTTTGATCGAGACGATCTTCTCGCTGAATGGGCTTGGCCTGTTGTCGTTTGAATCGATCGTCAATCGCGACTATCCGGTGGTGTTTGCCACGCTTTATATTTTTGCCCTGCTCGGGCTCTTCGTGAATCTGCTCTCGGATCTCACCTACACCTGGATCGATCCGCGTATCGATTTCGATACGCGCGAGGTTTGAGATGAGCCTCCCCGCGGTCGAAGGAAACATGACATTTGAAGGCCCGCTGCTCGCTCCGGCCCTTCCCCGCCATGGGCCGATCGCGCTCTCGCCGGTCAATCGCCGCCGTCTCGCAAATTTCAAAGCGCATAGGCGCGGTTATTGGTCGTTCTGGATCTTCCTCCTGCTTTTCGGCCTGTCGCTTTTCGCCGAGTTCATCGCCAATGACCGGCCGCTGTTGGTTTCCTACAAAGGCGCGCTTCTCTATCCGGTTTTCTACGACTATCCCGAGGAGACATTCGGCGGCTTTCTTGCCGAGACGGATTATCGCGATTCGGTCATCTCAGACGAAATCCAGTCGAAAGGATGGATCTTATGGCCGCCCATCCGCTATTCGTACCGTACCATCAACCGGGCTTTGCCGGTTCCCGCGCCTTCGCCGCCGACATGGATGCTGAGCGAGGATCAATGCCAGGCCGCGGCGGCCAAAAAACTGAAACCAGGAGAGCCCAATCGCGGCTGCCGCGATATTGAATGGAATTGGCTCGGCACAGATGATCAAGGCCGCGATGTGCTGGCACGTCTGATCTATGGCTTCCGCTTGTCGATCCTGTTCGGGCTGATCCTCGCCGGAATTTCCTCGGTGATCGGCATCGCAGCGGGAGCCGTGCAAGGCTATTTCGGCGGCTGGACCGATCTTTTGATGCAGCGTTTCATCGAAATCTGGTCGTCGCTGCCGCGCCTTTATCTGCTCATTATCGTATCGTCTTTCATCATTCCCGGTTTCTTCGTGCTGCTCGGCATCCTGTTGATCTTTTCATGGGTGTCGCTCGTTCACGTCGTGCGTGCTGAATTTCTGCGGGCACGCAATTTCGAATATGTGAACGCAGCCCGCGCGCTAGGCTTGAGCAATGCCAAGATCATGGTGAAGCATGTTTTGCCGAATGCGATGGTTGCGACGCTGACCTTTCTGCCTTTCATTTTGAACGAATCTGTCACGACGCTGACGGCGCTCGATTTCTTAGGCTTTGGATTGCCGCCGGGTTCGCCGTCCCTCGGTGAGCTTTTGCTGCAAGGCAAATCCAATCTTCAGGCGCCTTGGCTGGGGCTCACTGGCTTCATCGTCATCGCGGCCATGCTTTCGCTTCTTGTCTTCATTGGAGAAGCTGTGCGCGATGCCTTCGATCCGCGAAAGACGCTTGCATGAAGACGCTTGCGGGATGTCATGATAGGATCGCACCCGGGGAGATTTCTTTCATGAACAAGATCGTTAAGGAAGCCTGTCCCGCGACAAAACTGCAAGAAGATTTGCGTGAAGGTTTGGACCCGATTGACGAGGTTAGGGTTACGATCGAAGTCGTTACTAAAGCTTCTAAACCCAAGATGAGTCTGGACGAGATATTTGCGCTGCGCCAAGGTCCATTCAGATCAGTGAAGGAGATCGACGCAGAGCTTCGGCGAGAACGAGACTCGCGGGATTATTGAAAATATGCGCCAGAGAAAGGTTTATCTCGACACTAACATTTTTATCCAGGCCTTCGAGGGCGACCCTAGAGAATCTGGACATTTGCGCGCGTTTTTTGAATTTGCCCTTCAAACTGAATGCAAATATTTCGTTTCAGCCGACAAAGGCATGGCCCACCTCCCCGACGCGATTAGATATATTTCTCCTGACGCTGACAGCATTCATAATTTGATGGAAGCGTTGCGTGCCTGAGAACCCTCTCCTCGATGTCCGCGATTTGTCCGTCAGCTTCATTCAAGGTGATCGCACCTTCGCCGCGGTCGATCATATTTCCTTCTCGCTGACCGAAGGACGCACGCTGGCGCTTGTCGGCGAATCCGGGTCCGGCAAATCTTTGACCGCTCTTTCCATCGTCAAGTTGTTGCCGCCGGGAGCTACGCTCTCGGGGCAGGTTCTATTCGATCGCGAAGATCTGCTTGCCTGCGGCGAAGCGCGGTTGCGCGGCTTGCGCGGTGAAGCCATCACGATGGTCTTTCAAGAGCCGATGACATCGCTCAACCCGCTCCATACGATCGAGCGGCAGATCGGCGAGATCCTTGAATTGCACGGGATGCGCGGCGCCGCCAAAATCAAGACGCGGATCATCGGATTGCTGGAGGAAGTCGGGATTCCGAATCCCGCCGAGCGGCTTGGCGCTTATCCGCATCAATTGTCGGGCGGTCAGCGTCAACGCGTGATGATCGCAATGGCGCTTGCCAATCGCCCGAAGCTTTTCATCGCAGATGAACCCACAACTGCGCTCGATGTGACCGTGCAAGCGCAGATCCTGACGCTTTTGAAGGATCTGCAAAAGCGCCATAACATGGCGATGCTGTTCATCACGCATGATCTTGGAATCGTGCGGCGCCTGGCCGATGATGTCGCGGTCATGCAGAAGGGCAAAATCGTCGAGACGGATACGGTCGAAAAAATCTTCGCGTCGCCGCAACATCCCTACACGCAAATGTTGCTCGCAGCGGAGCCCAAGGGTGAGCCGCCTGCGCTCGACCTTGCTGCGAAAGTGGTGTTGACCGCGCAAGAGATCAAAGTCGCTTTTCCCATCAAGCGCGGTTTTCTTCGCCGGACGGTCGGCGAGGTCAAAGCTGTCGATGGCATTTCGCTGGATGTGCGTGAAGGCCAGACGCTCGGCATCGTCGGAGAGTCGGGATCTGGCAAGACGACGCTGGGTCTTGCCCTGTTGCGGCTCATTCCGTCGCAAGGACGGATCGTCTATCTTGGCCGTGATATTGAAGCCTTGAAGTTCAAAGCCATGCGGCCGTTGCGCCGTGAGATCCAAGCCGTGTTTCAAGATCCCTATGGGTCTTTATCGCCGCGCCTTTCGGTGGCCGATATTGTTGCCGAAGGCTTGATCGTTCAGGATAAAAACATGAGCTTGCTGCGAAGACGCGAAATCGTCGCGCGCGCGCTCGCGGATACTGGCCTCGATCCAAATGCGATGGACCGTTATCCGCATGAGTTTTCCGGCGGTCAACGGCAGCGCATCGCGATTGCGCGCGCCATGGTGCTGGAGCCGAAATTCGTGGTGCTGGATGAACCGACCTCGGCGCTCGACATGTCGGTGCAAGCGCAGATCGTCGAACTTTTGCGCGATTTGCAAAAGAAGCGCGGGCTGGCTTTCATGTTCATCAGCCATGATCTGAAAGTGGTTCGCGCACTTGCAAGCGAGATCATCGTCATGCGGTCTGGCCGCGTGGTTGAGCGGGGTCCAGCGAAGCAGATCTTCGCCAATCCGCGAAGTGATTATACGCGGGCGCTGTTTGCCGCGGCTTTCGATATCGAGGCGGTTGCTGGAGCAGGATGAGCCAGCGAGCCGTTCATTCCGGCCCGAGATTGGCCGTCAACTCCGGTTTGGGTTCACTGGGGAACGTGAGCTCCCAGCCGCCGCCGAGCGCTTTATAAAGCTGCACGAGATCGGTTGAAATATTGCTTTGACTTACAACCAGTTGCTGCTGCGCGGCGTATAAAGTGCGCTCCGCGTCGAGCACATTGACGAATTGATCGACACCGTCGCGATAACGTTCACGCGAGAGCGACAGGGCTTGGATGGCATGTTCCACTTGCGCTTTGAGCCTGTCGCGCCGTTGCTGCTCGTCACGATAGGCAATGAGCGCATTCACGACATCGTGCCAAGCCTGCAACACGGTCTTTTGATAGCTGATCGCGGCGGCCTGCTGTTGTGCTTCTTTCAGGAATAAAGTCGACCTGAGCTTACCGCCTTGAAAAATCGGCACCGAGAGACTAGGGCCAATCATATATTGAATGGCTGTCGCCTTGAACGTGTTTTGAAGTTCGAGCCCCGTGTAACCGACGCTCCCGTTCAATTTGACGCTCGGATAGAAATCCGCGACAGCGACGCCTATGTCGGCCGTCGCGGCATGAAGTTGAGCTTCGGCTTCACGAATGTCCGGACGTCTGCGTGCAAGTTCGGATGGAATGCCGAGGGCGACTCGGGCGGGAGACATCGGTATGGGCCTTGCGCGCCCGAGCTTGGCTTGCAGCGCGCCCGGCGGCTCATCGAGCAAAAGGCTCAAGGCGTTCATGGCCTGGATTTCCTGACTGTGGAATTGCGGCAATTGCGCTTTGATGCTTTCGACTTGCCCTGCGGCATTTTCGACATCGAGGCCGTTCGTCAGGCCTTTATCGGTGCGGGTTTGCGTCAGTTGCAGGATTTCCGTCGAGCTTTTCAGATTGTCCTCGGCGACCTGGATCTGCGCTTGCGTGCCGCGAAGCTGGATATAGTTGCGTGCGACTTCCGCGAGCAGCGACACGAGCATATCGCGGCGCTGATCTTCGCTGACATCGATTTGCGCATCGGCCGATTCAATCTGGCGCCGCACACGGCCCCAGAGATCGAGTTCCCAGGCTGCGTCAATATTGGCTTGATAGGTGCTGAAAGGCGGTACGTAGCCGCCTGGGCCCAAAACCGAACCAAGTGAATTGGCCAGAGGGCCTTCGAGCTGCGGACTTAAAAGCTCGCCATGCGAATATTTTCCATTGCCGTTCAGCATCGGAAATTCTGCTGAGGCCGTCGCGCCGCGCTGATAACGGCTTTGCGAGATCAGAACAGTCGCTTTCAGCAGATCGAGATTGTTTCTGACGGCGTCTTCTTCGAGCGCGATGAGGATCGGATCATGAAACCGCGCCCACCAGCGTGGATCTGGCGGCGGGGGCGGAATGATCGACGGGTCGGGCAAAATATTCGAATGCGCTTTGCCGAAAAAAGAAACGGCTGGCAGCAATGGGGCCGGCGGTACGAAATCCGGGCCCACAGAATAACAGCCTGTCAGGCTCAATATTGTGAGCAGGCTGAGAGATCTGACCGTACTTGACACCATCGGTCCTTCCTAACGCTTACACTTCACTTTGCCGTCTTCAGCGTTTCAGAGAAGCTCTGACGCTCAATGATATTATCTCAAAAACCTGCGGCATTCCGGGAACAGTCTTGGAGTTTTTTGCGCGGCTGAAAGGTCAATGACCTCCAGCCGGTGCTCCCCCGCCTTTCTTAGGCGACAATAGAAAACAGATGGGAACGACGGCGAAGGCCAGGACCGCGCAATAAAAAAACACATCCGCATAAGCCAGGACTTGGACCTGTTTCAAAAACGCTCGATAGACTTGACCCACAGCTATCTCATGCACCGCTGAGGCAACGCGCCCGGTCGCGATCAATGCCCTTTCATAAGTGGTAACGAGGTCATTATAGGGTTGATTGAACGGCGTCGCCCATTGCGAAAGATAAAATTGATTAGTCTGCGACCTTTGTGTGATCGCGGCTGTCGATAGCGAAATACCGACCGATCCGAACACGTTGCGAAACATCGAAAAAAGCGCGGTGGCGTCGCCGCGAAGGTCGCGCGATAAAGTCGTATAGGCAATCGTGCTGATCGGCACGAATAAGAACGCGAGCGCGGCGCTCTGACACGCCCGCATGAGGACGAGCGTCTTGAAGTCGATATTGGGAACAATCTGGTTCGAGTAAAGAAGCGCCAAGCCCATGATGAAGAAGCCGGCCGCGATCACATATCGTGTTTGCACGAATTTCAGTAAGATCGAGACGAAGGGAATGAGGATGATGACAACCACGCCGCCCGGCGACAGGATAAGGCCGGACAGCATCGCGTCATAGCCGATGACCTGCTGAGCGAATTGCGGGATGATCACCGCGCTGGCATAGAGCAAGCCGCCCGTCGCGCCGATCATGACGCATGCGCCGGCAAAATTGCGGTCAGCGAAAACTTTCAGATTGACGATGGGTTTCTTCGCGACGAGCAGCCAGGTGATCGCTCCTGCAATTCCGAGGGCTGCGCACACCGCCATGATCCGGATGAAGGAAGAACCGAACCAATCGTCGTCTTCGCCGCGGTCGAGCATGATCTGCAGGCAGGCCAGCCCGATCGTGATGAGCCCGAGACCGATGTAATCTATGCCCCGGCTTTTCTTATTTTTCTCCCACGGCGGATCTTCGACGAGAACCGAGACTGCGAAAACCGCCAAAATGCCGACGGGCACATTGATGAAAAAGACCCAGCGCCATGATGTTTCATCGGTGATGAAGCCGCCGAGTGTCGGACCCAGCACCGGCGCGACGATTGTCGCGATCGCTGTAATGCCGAAGGCCGCGCCGCGTTTTTCCGGCGGAAACGTATCGAGGATGATCGCTTGCTGACTCGGCTGTAACCCGCCGCCGAAAAACCCTTGCATCAAACGGAAAAGGACCAATTCTCCAAGGCTCGTCGCTGTCCCGCAGAGAAACGAGCAAACTGTAAACATCGTGATGCAAATCAAAAAATAGCGTTTGCGGCCGAGGAGATCGCTCAGCCATCCGGAAATCGTCAGCACAATTCCGTTGGCGACGAGATAGGACGTCAGAGCCCAAGTCGCTTCATCGCTGCTCGCCGATAGGCTCCCGGCGATATGCGGGAGGGCGACATTGACGATCGTCGTATCCAAAATTTCCATGAAAGCAGCGCTTGTGACGACGATGGCAATCGCCCAAGGGTTGCTCGCTGGCTTCCAGTCCGGACGCGAGTTGGCCCCGGCGCTCATTTCACAGTCACCCGTGGTTCCACAGAAAGCCCTAGTCCCAGCGGAGTTTGCGGGTCCAATCCGCTGTCGATCACGATCTTGACGGGCACGCGCTGCACGATCTTCACAAAATTGCCGGTCGCGTTTTCCGGCGGAAAAGCTGTGAATTTCGAGCCTGAGCCAAGCTGAATCGAGTCGACGTGACCTTTGAGTTTGAGGTTTGGATAGGCATCGACGCTAATATCGGCGGGCTGACCCGGCCGCATGAGGTCGAGCTGGTTTTCCTTGAAATTCGCGGTGACCCAGACATCCGGCGACACGATCGAAAAGATCTGCTGACCAGGCGCTACATAATTGCCGACTTCGACATTGCGTTTGGTGATCCAGCCATCTTGAGGCGCTGTCACAATGGTCCAGGAAATATTGAGATTGGCTTGGTCCAGCTTCGATTGGGCCTGCCCGATCTGACCGGCAAGCTGGCCCACTTGCGTCGCTGTTTGATCGATTCGGTCCTGGACGGGCGCGGCTTCTGTCACCTGAGCATCTGCCAGCATGACTTGCGCTTGCGCCTGATGCAGAGCCGAGGTCGCTTGGTCGATTTCCTGCTGCGATGTCGCAAGCTTCGGCAGGCTTATCTGCCGGTCGTAGTCGGCTTGAGCCTTGACGAGATTGGCTTTTGCCGTGGCAAGCTGCGCTTGCGCTTGTTCAAGCGCGGCGGGAAAATTCTTTTTCGCGATCAGGAGGCCGAACTTGGTTCCCTCGAACTGGGCTTTGGCCGTGGCGAGCGTACCTTCGGCCTGTGTCTTGTCGTAAATATATTGCCGGGGATCGATGTGGATCAGGGGATCGCCCTTGTGGACAAATTGGTTGTCCGTCACATCGAGAGAAATGACGAGCCCCG
>Ga0116230_10004572_pt1 | contig 13564 bp, 9 predicted proteins | sample S1TSphfallax_3_FD_88678 | JGI IMG/M metagenome (GOLD analysis project Ga0116230, IMG submission 88678) | Host-associated microbial communities from peat moss isolated from Minnesota, USA - S1T2_Fd - Sphagnum fallax MG | ecosystem: Host-associated > Plants > Peat moss > Unclassified | place: USA...
AGAGAGAAAATTGGAACATATGAAAAATTGAAAAAAACTTTATTTTTTCATGTTTCATCTTTTCTTGGCTAATAATATTGATTATTTAGTTTTTTGAATTACAAGAAAAATATCTCAATTTCAATTTTTTTATAATGATAACCAAGTTGTGAGAATCATCAATGTGAGAATTGGACAAGGGGTTTGTTTTCCAAATTCTTGAAACCCTGACTGGTTCTCTGAAAATAATTAATTAATTTTTTTAAAAACTATCTGGTTCTTTAAATCTAGATTAATGGGTTTAGGGTTTAAATGCTCATAGATTTTTTCTTGTAGACAAATAGCTGTGATTCATTTCAGAGGAGAAGAGGCACCTTACATATAAGGTTCCTTGTTAATGAGGAACCTTACACGAGAGATGCTATGACATGTTGAGGCAGAAAATTGAGATTAAGGGGCCCTTCTACAGGTTCTTCATTCTTAGAAGAGAGGCCTTTTACACCTACAGAATAGCTACTGAAAGAAGTGATTCTATTAAAGAAAATGTAGCTATTGGGTTTACTGGGTATTTGTGTAAGGTGCCTCCTGTTCCCCTTCTCTCTTAATCTGCATATGTTTTGGCTCATCACAAAGTTTGCCTGATAGTAAGGCCCACAGGTGGGGAAATTTCCAAATGTGTGGCCAGACTCAGCAACCACCTTGTCCTAAGACCCTTGTTTTGGGATGCCCTCACCCTGGCCAACCCTGGCTCACCATGGGGCCTTACCCTACACATTAGTACTACGTGCTGCACTTGCAAATCCATTCTTTAAAATCTGGAAGAAATCCAGTTTTTGCCTTGTTCAGCTATGCATGTAAGTAAGGACATGTAGCAAATCTCATCTGCAGCAGGCAGTGTGAACCAGCACCTAGACTAGTACCTTCATCTTCATGAGTGAGGCCTCCTAGTGGATATACATAACCTGGGAAATGATAAATCTGGACTCAGAATCTGGATCTAGACCCTGACTTAGTCTTAGAATGAGATATTTCTGATGTTTCTATGCAAGCACAAAAAGAATTGGGGTTTTAAATATGGTGCTGATTTACCCAAGGCATATCTGAAGCTGGTTGAAAATGAGGATTAGGCTCAAATTTGGATTAACTTACTCACAACTTACATTCCCTGGAATGACACAATCCGCCCCAATTTCACCAACTGATTTGGTGAAACCATTTACAGCAAACTTCTCTCTTTCTCAATTCCCAGTTGGTGGTGAAATTTTGTTCAAAGTTGAGAAGGGCCTTGTTTTTTAGATGGGTGTTTCCTCTGTACCCTCAACAAAGGGATGCTTTTGACCTCCTCATTTTGTCAGATACTAGCATGAGCACATAACCTTGAATGTGATGTTGGTGTTGGATTTCCGCCCGCCTGCATTGACATTTTCAATAGCATTGCATGAAAGTACTCAAATTCATTTTCAGCTTCAGACTTTTATTATTATAGATTCTGATAATGCTGCCAGCATTTTCAAGCTAGTGGTGATGCTTTGGAGTGTATAACTTACCATCATGCAGTCTGATGGCAATTTCACTTACTCGATAATACACACATTGGTATCAGATTGCAAATAGGTCCTAAGAGTAGGTCCAACCCCATTGAGCCCATCCAAGGGATGTCAAAGGCCTTAGGAGATCCCTCACAACTGAAGAAGGAGTCTTCATAATGGCAGCACTGGCCAGCAATATAATAATTTTATTTTTAATTGAAGAAGACCTTCAAGCCAAGTTTTCCAGTGAATATTTCTCACAGTGTCCTCAATGAACCTTTGTTTTATCTGAAAACATAAAAGGCCAATCCAAACTAAAATTTGGTGGAAAAAGAGAGGATTTCATGATAATTTTGTCGTTGTGGGCTAAGGATTCAACTCTCAAGTCAAGCTGACTTACCTTTCAGCTCTTTATGCAACTTTAATTCAATTCATAAAGGTTTGCATGCCTCAAGTTGCCTACTTTCTATCATGATGACAGGAAGGCTGGTTTCTTGTACAAAGGTTAGTTCAACAATGGTTTCATGATGCTCTTCAGGAATGCCTTCACCGAATGTTCCATACATTTACAGGAACATTTACCGAATGTTCCATACATTCGGATATGTTCCATACATTTACGGAATGTATGGAACATTCGCAAATTTTGAGACAAACTGGCATCCATTTGTCATCTGTCCTAGGACCCAATTTCTATTTGTGCCAGATCCAGGGAGTGCCAGGTCGTCGGAGAGTGGCAAAAGCTTTTGGATAATGTGACCCAGCACCGACCAGTGCACCATCCATTGGAAACCCATTATGATGACTCAGTTGTGGATGAACCACAGCTGAATTTCCATCTAGGTAACCTATTGCATAAAAGCCCTCCTACTCCCCCCTTGCACTACCTAGGTACTACCCTCCTTATATGGGTAAGTAGGTAAATGATGTAGTGAATGTAAGTAGGTTACTTGTATGTAGGTTGGTAAGTAGATAGGGCACCTGGTAGCTACTAGGTTGGTAGATGCATGTTGATGGTTAGTACATAGCTTACCACCATGGTTAGCTATAGGATAGAAGTACAATGAAAAAGTGTTTCCTGTCCACACACCATCCATCCTGGATGGTGGCCCAGTGGGTCCTGGTTCATCCTCTGGCCCTGGGAACTGATCTTTGTGAAGAAACTAACTTAGTGGTTCATTGTTCATTCGCAACTTCCTGGTTTTCACTGTTTCGTGTGATGCAGCAGATGGTTGTTGGAAATTGCACAAGTGCAGAAATTATGTGATGATGATCAAGAGTGTTTGACTGGGTCACATGGTCCAGGCTCAGCAGGTAGGGCATGGGGCTGAGAAGATTGGCCATCACAATGAATGATTCAGGCAAACACTCCACTCTTCAACACTCTACCCCGTGAAAAATTTGTAGTCATGGGATGACAATGAACCACAGGTACCATGAGGAATGGGGATGAGGTGCAGTGTCAAAAGTGAAGAAGGTGTACAAGTCAAGAAATGTACTGACTATTTGACTTTACAAACTCAATATGAAGAAGTACCACACAACACACTAAACAATCACGCAAATGCAGGCCAGAACCTGGGACAGAAGTCATCAGACCCTGCCAGACAAGTAAGTTTTTGGGTGTTATAACTTGAAAGAACCTGTGAAATTGTGAGCCAGAGCAGGTGAACAAAAAACTGAGCACCAGCCCACTTTCCAGCCCACTTTCTGATCATAGAACCTACAGTCGTCCATAGTACCACCGAATTTCGTGAGTTAGGGTCATATCACACATGAAAATAACGTTTTGCAACCCACATGGAAGCTGTACCAGGGTCGTTGCTGCAACCTACCTCGACTTCCATAATAAAATACTCAGTTCTGGGTACAAGGTGGTCATAGTAGTAACCTCTGATTTCCAATGCCACTTTCATGTCCTTTATGTTTGGGTTTCTTCACAATGGACCCACCTTGTTTGACAGAGCCTTCCTTCCTTCCTCACGTGTACTTAAGAATGGGAAAAGCTTGTTAAAATATGTAGGCAGGAAGGTAGGTTCCAGTTCCACAGGAGTCCACTTGGCAGATCAAACAAGAATGCTGGCCGCAGTAGTTGAACCTGAATCTGTTGTTTGTGCCACTTCTCTAGACGCCTCCGCATGGTGTCCCCATGTGGATGTCTCTTCAGGATCTAGGAAAGCCCTCAGAGGTCTCGTGGAAAGAGATCAGCCTTGCCATTTGCTATCTCCAAGTCCTCCTCCCCCAAGAAGGTGCATCCCATATCTATGTCCTTATTACCTACCACTCACCCACCCAACCAGTAGGTAACCCCTACCCACCCTCCAAGAACCTGGTCCTGTAAACCACAACTTTGTGGTTTTCAAAAGCTTAATTAGGAAGAACTTAATGTATATTTGCAAGTTGTATTATTATTTATTACAATTTTTCTCTAGATCTATCCAAAGTCTATGGCTTCAAGCTGTTCACTACATAGTCATGTAATTCTTGTCTGTTAAAATAACGAAGCTCTTCCAAGCCTAGCTACCGCACTCCTCTCCCCTACTCACTTACATGAAAAGGCAAAACTTTTATAACTTTTTTTCAAATATCCTTTCAAAATCTCCACCTCCTTTACCATTATTTTAATCTTTTCCTCACATACCTTTTCAAAATTTCCACTTGCTTTACTATTATCTTTAATTCTTTTTTTCCAACCTTTGAACAAATCTTCCTTTTCAAATTGAAGCTTAAAATTTAAATTTAAAGATTTAAAAAACTATAATGTAAATTCCATAAAAAAATTAAATGATTATAAAACTCAAGCTTGATGTTCTTGCATGCACTAATAGAAATCATGTCGTATGCAACCAATCATTTTGCAACTAGTTGTCGTTTACAATTAAATCAATCATGCTTGTAACTACAAAATTGGTTTTATATAATTTTTGAATTATATGGTTGTGTGTGCCATTAACATGCAACTAATGGTGTACAAAATGAACACATGTTATAAAAATAATGAATTAAGCTAGTACATACTTAAATTAGTGTATCCAATGGATCTATTTTAAGCTAACTTACATCAATGCTAATAGGCTACATTAACCACCCTACCCTACTAGTTATAATAATAAGAATAATAAATATGACTAAATATTATCATCATTATTTCCTTAAGCTAAATTACCCTAATACTAGCTAACTTGGGGTATTATTAATTATTTATTATAAAATAATAATGATGATGATAATAACATAATTCATTTGTTCAATCCTACAATTAGTTATAGCTACAATAATGTATATATATATATAATTAATATCCTAATTTAAAATATTACTAACTATTACCTATAATATTTAATATGTCTAATAGGTAAACTATTTTAGTATAACATTTAGCTTTTAGGTAGTAGTTGCAATAGTTGCAACTAAACATTTTCACATATTGTTTGTCATACCTTTCAAATTCGTAAATAATATAACCAAGTGCACTATAAGTACTAAAGAGCAAGTGACATTTGGGATGGACCAATAAAAAAGGTTCGGCTTTAAAGGCTAAACCCAAAATAACATAAGATTGTCCCATATTACTTTAACTACCTAGCCAACTAGGCCTACCTAGCTACCTAAGTAGCTACCCACCTATTTAAACACCATGTGTTGACAACCTAGCTATTAGCCCTAAGTTGGATGATCTAAATTTAATTTAAGTAATTCATTTAATATCAATATATGTTTTAAATTGCCATGTGTTATTTAATAACTAGTCAAAACCATAGACACACGTCATACTATAAAAAGGGTTCATTTTAATTGCATGCAGTTGCATTACATATAAGCAATTGGTCTTCTAAATGAATATGATAGATGAAATTATATATGATACCATATGTGCATGTCAAATACAAAATGTTGCATGCAACTAAAAATCATGTGAAACTTGTTTTAATCAATTGTCAATGACAATTGCAAAATGTCAATTTTCTACTAATAACACTATTGTGATGATCAAGTGATCAATTTGAAGAAATAAATGATTTGTGAAAATTAAGTTCCATTTGAATAAAAATATTGAATGAGATTGCATGATTGTTGAATTGAATTGAATTGAAATTAATACATGCTGAAATGCATTTACACAAATGCCATCAAACTTATAAACCCCATAGAAGTTCAATTAGGTCCCAAGTTCAAAAGCATATACACATAAGCCATTTAGTCATGTTCCAAAGCAACATACCCCATAGAGGTTTAATTGGGTATTCCTAGGTTCAAATGCATACACACATAGGCCATTATTGATGTTAAAAGAACTATAGACCCTAAAGAAATTCAATTGAGTGTTCCTAGGTTCAAATGCACACACACATAGGTCGTTAATGATGCTCCAAGAGTTGCAAACCCCATAGAGGCTCAATTGGGTACTCCTAGGCTCAAATGCATACACATAGGCCATTAATGATGCTCCAAGAGCTCCAAACCCTAGAGGGGTTCAATTGGGTACTCCTAGGCTCAAATGCACACACACATAGCTCATTGATGATGCTCCAAGACCTATAGGCCCTAGAGAGAATCCTAGAGAAGCTCAATTGTGTACTCCTAGGTTCAAATGCAAACACACATAGGTCACTAATGATGTTCCAAGAGTTGTAACCCTAGAAAGGTTCAATTGGGTACTCCTAGGCTCAAATGCACATGCACATAAGTAGTTAATGATGCTTCGAGAGCTATAGACCCTATAAAGGCTCAATTTGGTACTCCCAAGATTAAATGCACACACACATAGGCCACTAATGATGCTCTAAGAGCTATAAACCCTATAGAAGTTCAATTGGGTGTTCCTAGGTTCAAATGCATAGACATATAGGTCGCTAATGATGCTCCAATAGCTACAAACCCTAGAGAGGTTCAATTGGGTACTCCTAGGTTCAAATGCAGACATGTAGGCCACTAATGATGCTCCAATAATTGCAAACTCAAAATAGGCTCAATTGGGTATTCTTAGGCTCAAATGCACACACACATAGGCCACTAATGATGCTCCAAGGTTTGCAGACCCTAGAGAGGCTCAATTGGGTACTCCTAGGCTCAAATGCACACACATGTAGGCCACTAATGATGCTCCAAGAGCTACAAACCCTATAGAGGTTCAATTGGGTACTCATGGGTTCAAATGCACACACTCAAATGCCATTAATGATGCTCCAAGAGTTGCAAAACCCAAAGAAGCTCAATTGGGTACTCCTAGGCTCAAATGTACACATTCAAAGGCCATTAATGATGCTCCAAGAGTTGCAAAACCCAAAGAGGATCAATTGGGTACTCCTAGGTTCAAATTTGAACACAAATTTACAAAGTTTTTATAACTTTCCATTAGTTGTAAACCTTGCAGGGAATTAAATATATGAGTAGAGAGGTAACATAACTTTAAAAAGGAAAAAACACATTAAAAGGATGGTAAGTAGGTAGTACTTTTGCCCTTGCCCTTGGACTTGGGGTGGTTGTTGGGCAAGGCCTTTTCAGTTTCTTGTTGGCAAGTCACAAATCATGCCATTGGGACATGTTGTCCACTACTTGCATCATCATGGGTTTCATTATTTTTTTACACTTAGTAGTTTGAACCATTAGAATGGAAAAATTAGTGTCCCCTAAGCTCCTAAAGCCACAATCATTGCCATATGTATCCATATTCATAACTAGCCTAATTTTGCCTACTATTGAACACTACATTGTTGTCCATTTTCTTGACTAGAAAGAAGGCTAGCTAATATATTCTTTTTCGCAAGTGCACTTCCATTGCCCCTCTTCCAAAAAAAAATCAGAAAAAAAAATGTCATTTAGGTGTGCTAAGGTTTCTAAGCCATCTTCCAACAATCCTCCTCTAAAAAGCAAGACCAAAAACAAACAAGATTAGAGAAAGCTCTCATGTTTGTGAGAGGTTTGAGTATTTCCAACCTAACTTATGCATGATTAACAAAACAAATAAAAAATGAACAAAAATTTGAAATCTACAAGTATTCCAAATTTTTCCACAACTGCTTATAGACGCTCAATGTTGCACTTCCTAGAATCTAAATATGCCCTAATCTCAAGAATAAGCTTAGCTCCTTCTAAGTTGTCCTCTTCTCCTTCCTTTATGGGCACCTCTTCTTCCTCTTCTATGGACAACTCTTCCTCATGGACATCTAAGCAATGTTCTTCTATCTCATTTTCATCTTGAATATGTATTTGGTTTACATTTCAATGCAATGTGTACTTGACATGATCATTGAACACTTGACACTTGATGTGTTAGTAACTTGAGGGAGCTTGCCACTCTAATGCAAGGACACACACTTAAACGTAGGTGCCAAACTTCTTTAGTACCCTTTGTAAGGGGTTCAAATACTTGCTTGATCATTTTTATTTAAAGGATTATTTGAGGTAGCAAATGTGGCAATCACCGATAAAAACGTACATGTAGAAAGAAGACATGTAGCCAATTTATAACATATCTAAAGTAGAAATCTTTAATCATTATTTCCATAACAAATATTGAATTTTGGCAAAATTACAACAAAAAATAAAATGTAGGGTCCAAGCATGGTAAAGTGGACCAAAAAGTATGTATGCCTAAATTCAAATTTTTAATATGGCAATTTTTCAACATAAACATAAGAAATTAGGTTCAATTTATTTTTAAAATCTCATTATGGAAGCCTCCATGCTCCATTGAGTTTTTATGAGTTGAATACAAAATTTGAAAAACTTTAGTTTAATAAAAGTAGGTAATAAGTATAACCACAAATAACAAGTTAATATTGCATTTCTTTCCTACTTTACATTAGACATTAAATATATTTTGATTCTACTATGAAAAATTTCAAAATCCATTAGTATATTTAGCATGCCATTGATTTTAAAATAAAATAGATTTTAATGTTTAATCTACTTGTGCTTGAATTTTAATCTACTTTGCAAGTTGTGACATTTGCTTGATTTTGATGAATATATACAAACCTACTTTAAACATGTGATTTGAAAATATAATTATAACAAAGTCAAATAATTTCATATAAGTAAACATTCAAGTAAATAATATTTTAATTTTCAATATACCAAGCCCTACTTGATGTCCACTTTCCATTTTTGCTACAAGGTAATTCTTTGGTTTACTTTACCATGCTTCCGCCCTATAGTACAAGGGTTTAAATCCAAGTTCAAACTTTGTGACCTTTTATTACAACGAATTTCTGCACTATGGCTACAATAAAAATGGGATATTATTTTAAAAATCTTTTTAAAGTGTAAATTTGAGAGATTTTTTTTGAATTGAAAACATGCTAAAATTTTGAATTTTGACCTTCTTATGTGTACAATTACGAGCTTACATTTTTTCAACAAGGGACTTCCTTAGGTTGCATGATCATTAAGTTAAGGTTCATTTTCTCAAACCCCAAACCCCCATCTTTCACCTAGGGCTTTTGGAACATTTCTAGAGTGCAAAAAACAACACACCTCTAAGGAGCAAAAAACAATGAAGCTTGAACAACTTGGTAGCTTGGTGTTCATGAGGAAGCAAGGACAATATGACTATTGCATAAGGGCGCTTGGACTCCAAGAAGACAACTCCTATTGTGTAAGGAGGCAAACACTCCAAGCTTTAAAGTAAACACCTCATTGTTTTTACTTCAATGCAAAACCTTCTTTTTCTTTTTCTTTTTGTTGCTTTTGGAACAACATATATGGCCTTTATGTAGATGCATTTGAGCTTGTATGTGGCCCATGGAACCTCTCTAAGCTCTACAGCTCTTGGAATATCAACCATGGCCTATATTGTATGCATGCATTTGGGCTTCCTTCTTGCCCATTGAAACTCTCTAGGGTCTGCAACTCTTGCACTATCACTAATGGCCTATGTGTATATGCATTTGAACTTCTATGTTGCCCATTTAACCTCTCTATGGTTTATAGTTCTTGGAGCATTATTAATGGCCTATGTGTGTGTGCATTTGAGCTTAGGAGTACCCAATTGAGCCTCTCCCAGGTCTACAACTCTTGGAGCATCATTAGCAGCCTATGTGTGTGTGCATTTAAACTTAGGAGTACCCAATTGAGCCTCTCTCAGGTCTACAACTCTTGGAGCATCATTAGCGGCCTATGTGTGTGTGCATTTAAGCCTAGGAATACCTAATTAAACCTCTATTGGGTCTACAACTCTTGGAGCATCATTAGTGGCCTATGTGTGTGTTCATTTGAACCTAGGAATACCCAATTGAGCCTCTATAGGGTCTACAACTCTTGGAGCATCATTAATGGCCTATGTGTGTGTGCATTTGAGCTTAGAAGTACCCAATTGAGCCTCTTTAAGGTCTACAACTCTTGGAGCATCAATAAGGGCTATCTATGTTTGCATTTGAGCCTCGGAGTAACCAATTGAACCTCTATAGGGTCTATAATTATTGGAACATCATTAGTGGCCTATGTGTGTGTGCATTTGAACCTAGGAATACCCAATTGAGCCTCTATAGGGTCTACAGTTCTTGGAACATCATTAGCAACCTATGTGTGTGTACATTTGAACCTAGGAAATTGAGTCTCTCTAGGGTCTACAACTCTTGGAACATCATTAATGGCCTATGTGTGTGTGCAATTGAACCTATTTTGGGTCTGTAGCTTTTGGAGCATCATTAATGTGCTATGTGCATGTGGATTTTAGCTTATATGTGAATTAATTGAATCTCTTTAAGGTCTATAGGTCTTGGAACCCATTTAATGGTCTATGTATATATGCATTTGAACTTTTATGTGGCCCATGGAACCTTTTTAGGGTTTGTAGCTCTTGGAGCATTGTTAATGGCCCATGTGTGTATATGCATTTGAGCTTGGGATTATGCAATTGATCCTCTTTGCATGACTAGGTTGTGTGATTGCAGATGACTAAGAATAAGAAAAGTGTGAGACCATCAAAGTCTAAGAGGCATGAAGTGGCAAGCCCAAGAGTACGATACATTTGATGTTCATTCATTCCTGTTCTACATGATGTTTTTGACAACCATGTTTACCCACTTATTTCTAAGCAAATTACATGCCACTCCTAGCATCCTTTAAGATTGGAGATTCGTATCCTAGTCTTGGAAAAGGACATTGATTTCCTTCAAGGATTGGAGGCTTGTATTTCCATCCTAGAAGGGGCTTGTTGATACACATATACTATAGGTGGCATATCAGGGTGCCCAATTTGATGTGGCAACCTCAACTTGACCAAACATCATACCTAATTTAAATCGTGAGTTGCTAATGAATGAAATTTGGATCAGGTCAATTGTGGCATTGATGTTTATTGCAAATCAACAAGAAATAAAAGACCCCCTTCACCTTTTGTCCATCCCAAAGGTCCAGAAGGTGAGAAACAAAGGAGGAGAGCTTGTGTGGGGGGATGGAAATGGATATTGTGATGCACGGAGGATGATCTTAGCAAATTTGAATGTGATGAGTTGGAGAGTGGAGCAGCTTGTGTCATTGTGAGAGACATTATGGATTTTTTATGAAAAACTTGTTAGTTGAAAGACCCATGTTGTTTTCAAAGGCATTTTAAATCTAACATGTTTTATAGGTCCACATTTAATTATTTGCATTTGTTGTGGGTAATTTTCATCTATTGTGAAATTTCTTTTAACACACCCATTAACTTGGAAGCTTGTAACTGATTGTGAATGAAAGATTAAGGATTGGATGCAATGATGAATCCATTGAAGATTTTATTTATTTTGTCCTTGTTTATAAGCAAACAAAGGTTGCAAAAATGTTGCTTGCAAAGTTACACAAAAATGGAATGTGGACGCAAGGTGCATGCACCTACTCCATTGGAAATTTTATGTTATGGTGGAAGTCATGAATCCAGATGATATAGATGGTCATGCACAATGCCTTTGGAACCTTTGGAAGAGGTGATGTCAATAATCCTTGTCTATACTTTTTTAATATGTTGTGTTGCAGACTAATTGCAATAGGTTGATTTTCCACTAATGATTATTGTTCCCTCTCCTTAGAAGCTATTGACACAATATTCCCAATTTACACCACATAGAAAGGCAATCAAACAAGCTCAATTTTGTTCTATTGGATCTTTGTCCAAAAGGAAGCAAAGGCTATAAAATTGCCACAAGTGTGGATGCAAGGTGCATCCACCTATTCTTATGCAACTTCATCATATTGTGGTGGAAGTTATGAATCCAAATGATGGATATGTTCCCCCAGTGCCCTTGGAAGAGGTGATGTCACTTATTCATGGCATTGCCAGCACTTAAATTGAATGATCGTCCATTACTTGAACGACAATTGTGCCAATCAGTTATTAGGTATTCCCAAAGTGGCTATAAACACAATTATTGGAATTTTGTAAACCCTTGTAGTGTGTAGTCTGCTAGTTGCATGTTAATAGTCATTTTGTTTTGGTAAACTGCCTTGTGCAAAAACATGTTCTATAGACATTTATTACTTGAACCTAACTTTATAAGGTACTAGTGCTTATGGAAAAAGGCACAATGGTTGTAGATTTCCACTAGACCACATAAAAAGGTAAAAACTTTTAAGATGACAAGTTATGGAAAAGAGAGTTATCTTGGGCCAACCGGTTTGGTGTGTAGAAAATGAAATGTCCTTTCAACATATGCTAAGGGAAATCAAGACCCAAGTTGATAGAAAGAGTATGAAAACACTTGATCCGATTTGGGCAACATCTTGAATTTTGGATGTGCAAGGGTCGTAGCCCAAGGATGATTTTGATGATGAATGGGCCACAACACCATGGACAAATGCCATAGCAGAGGAAGTGCAAGTGGATGAAGGTGTTTACATGGACCGCATGGTGGAAAATTTGTTCCAACTTGAACCTATGGCACATGGACAACCACGGTCCTTGAACCTATCAAATGTTGATTTGGCTAATAATTGCATAGTGCAAGATGTGCTTGTAGTTTAGCCCCGAAGTATGCCTAGGGTATTTGAAGGCAATGCAAATGATGAAGAACCTAGACAAGTGCATTAAACATGGTAGGTGAGGACAATGATGATACTTGGTGGCATTACAAGATACATGTCGATTACTATATCCACGAGCACAATCCACAAAACTTACAACAACCATGCTACTCATGAATGTTTGGACAATCCATGGTGTGAGCAACAAATTTGTGGATGAATTGTTGTCTCTTTTGCACAAATATTTGCTACCACAAGATAATTGTTTGCCTACAAATATGTAGCATGAAAAGGCTTTGACACACAAGGTCAAGCTTAACTACAAAGTAATCCATGCATGCCCAAATGGTCGTTTTTTGATTTGAGGGGTGTATGTAGAGCTGATAGCCTGCCCTAAGTGTGGATCCACTACAAAGATGTAGGCTGATCACGTATACTAGTAAAGGTTTTGCGCCACTTTCCTATCATTCCTTGATTGAAACACATGTTAGGGCTATTATTATGTTAAATTTGATGGTGTGGCATGTTGAAAATAAAGTAGTGATGGCCTTGTTTGTTATGTTGTTGATAGTAAAGCTTGGGCACACATTGATGCAAGGTGGCTAGATTTTGCAAATGAGAATCACAATTCAAGATGAGGACTTACTACTTATGGAGTTAATCCTTATGTGAGAAGAGGAACAATTGGTCAACCTAACCAATCCTTTTTTTAATTTATAATCTTCTACCATGGCTAATGACAAAGAAATTATTTGTCATGTTATCATTGCTAATTCTTGTCAAAGAGTATGTAAAGATGCATAACTTTGATGTGTACAGGGTCCCTTGATAGAAGAGTTGCAAGTATTGTGGAAAGGGGTCCCGACATATGATGTGGCAAGACTTGTTGGGCAAAGGCATTTACTCTAAATGCCATATTGATGTGGACAATCCACAACTTCCCAACATATGGGCTAATGTTTGGATGTGTGCACCAAGGTTACAAAGCTTGTGTGCCTTGTGGGCCAAATATAACTTCTCGACATTCTATTGAATTGGGGAAGGTTGTGTATGAAGGATCTCGTAGGTGGTTGGCAAGTAGGAATGTTATCTTGTGAGCTTGTGAACATGAA
>Ga0116230_10004573_pt1 | contig 13563 bp, 10 predicted proteins | sample S1TSphfallax_3_FD_88678 | JGI IMG/M metagenome (GOLD analysis project Ga0116230, IMG submission 88678) | Host-associated microbial communities from peat moss isolated from Minnesota, USA - S1T2_Fd - Sphagnum fallax MG | ecosystem: Host-associated > Plants > Peat moss > Unclassified | place...
CATTGCTCTTATTCTTTTCCTGTTGCTGTTACTCTTCTCACAATGCTGTTGCTCTTTTCCTTGGATGAAGTAATTAAATTATTAAAACTGATTTTTTTAATTAATGAAAATTTTATTAATCAGGTTGTGAAAACCGGTTGTTCTCATGAGAACTGCCCTATCTGAGAATCGGGTGAGTTTGAAAAAAATTTGATAATCTGACGGGTTCTCGCCAATCCAAAAAAAATTATATATTAAAGAATCGATCAAATTCTCATAACATCATGAGAGAACTGAAACTGGTTGATTCTCACCAAAAAAGTGAGAAAAGTGAGAACCACCCAACACTGGTTAGAACCCTACCCAGCCCCTTGCATACCTTCTGATAATGTCAGATTTTATACAAATTCATTAGATTTTGCAATGTTGAATTTTTTGAAAAAAAATGTCTTGGTATGTTTGGTAATTCATGTAATTATCTAATCACCTTGCCTTTAAAATTTAAATAAATTATTCTTTAATTATTTTTTTCTAAATATATAAGTTATAACCTTTTAAAAGGTTAATTCAAAATACAAACTATAGATATAAAACTATCCATCTATGCTTCAAAGTCCTTCAGTAAGGCACTTGCCCACCATTTGCATAATCTCAACCACGGTTTTTTTTTCAAATTTCTCAAGTAGATCCATTGGCAAGGATCCCCAACATTAGTTAGCATTAAATGGCAACCATCCTAGGTGGGTTGTCGATGTTTTTCAAAATCCCGCTTTGTATTCATGACCTCCATGAATGGAATGTCTAAATGTGACAACTTTTGACAACTTCCCCTCAAATTATGGCAGATTTTGCAAAAACATTTCCAAAAATTTCTTGGTAGGATTTGCAACCTCTTTTCTGGTCACCAAGTGACCAAAATTTCACCCCCAAAAAAACATTGATTTCAACATCTTCAAAATGAAGAAGTAAATATTTATTCCTAAGTTTCTGACTAATATCTTAGTCCCCAAATACTTAGTCTTAAGTCTCCAAGGAAGACCTACTGTGCTCCCTTCTGAAAAAATTCCTAATGCATTCAGAGAGCATATTATACACTTTAGTAATGTCTCTTCAAAATTGGAAAGCAATTTACAACTACTTAATATGGCCAATTTCCATGCTAACAATGCTACTAGCAATAAGAGGAATAATTGGGAGTGATATCTATTTCTATGATCATTGCCTAGTTACTAATAAATTTCCTAGAAAAGTAACCAAGTGATTTTGCAAATTGCCAACAATTTCTACACTTTCAATGCCCAAAACCTAGGACATTAAACATGAAGTACCAAATTGACCTAAGGGCCAAAATTTAATTATTTCAGAACTTGGGTGCCAAATTTGACATCACAATATTGTAGTACATCCACATCAAGACTACCAATAATCCCCATTACCTGCAATTGGGTGATATAGTTTTGGGTTACAGCTACAAAAAGCAAAAAGTACTGAACAGATTCAGCACTAATTCAATTTTTTTAAATTGTGATTTTTTTTTTTAACTCGTTGCCCCAAATGCCAAATTTTGAGAAATTTGAAGTGTTCATTGCTAAAAATTCTATAAACCTAATGTGCTGCCAATCTTCTTCAACATGTAGGCACTACATCCTCTTATTGTGTTGTTGTCAGTACATGAACTCATCTTGTTGTGTTGTAACTACACAAGCTTGTCAAGATCTTCATGGCATTATTAAGAACTGAACACAAGCACATAAGCTTGAAAATCAATGAGCTTCACATAGGTACACATGTTTAAAAATCAACAAGTTTCACAACTTTGCAAGCTTGAAGGTTAGCCATGCACTTTTTGATATTTGTCTCTTACAATTGTGTTGTTGTTTAGAATTTTGTAATTGACATTTTTGAACAAGACTTCATGAGCTCATTTATGCAATGCAAAAGTAGTTGGAGCATGTTTTAACTTTGTTTGTTGGAATCATGATGGGTATTATTAATTGATGTGTAGCATGTGAACAAGATGGCTGCCAAGGGATTGATTGCCAAGAATAGTGACATGTCTAACCCACAAGAGTTTAGGCACCAATTATAACAACTGACACAAATGTCATTACTTGCTTTGGTTGATTCCACTTATTATCATGTTGCTATTGGGAGACTTCTTCACTTGAACAACATTTGCTCAAACATTGTATATGCAATTGATGTTTTTACTTGTTTCATTTAAGCTCCTCATGAAGCACATCTTGATCCCTTTGACTCATGTTTTCCGTTATCTTAAAAGCATTACAAACCTTGCCATTCTCTAACTACATGGAGAGATAGTGATTCCATCAAGTTACACCAATAGTGATTTTCAAGGAGATCCAAATGAGAGATGCTCAGCATTGGAAATGGGCCTATTTCATGGCATAGCAAGTTGCAAAATGACGTAGCACAATTGAATTCTAAAGCAAAACACCACACTTGTGTTAAAGCAACAAAAAAAACATTATGAATGTGAAAATTCTTTGAAGATATTGGAATGCCACGAACAAAACCTCTTGTCACGTATTGTGATAATTAAAGTTGCATTGCTCTGGCCCATAATCCTATTCAAAATGCTCACACTAAGCATCTTGAACATGAATGCCATTTCATTAAACATCCAATGAAGAAACAAAAAATTGAATTAGTAGTCATAAAATCACATGCCTAGTTGGTTAATATCAACACAAAGGCATTACCAAAGCCACGATTTCTTGAGCTATGAAATGCAATGAAACATACCACATTGGAAGAATTGTGTCAAAGGAAAGTTATGGTGAAAATGGGTTAGGTGAAGGTTGTTCCAATTTGGCATGTAAGCTCTATTGAAAAGTAGATTTCAAGAATAGTTAAATTTAAATCAATCCAAAATCAATATTGAAAATAGCTACAATGTTTTTGATGTTGATTATTTTAAACTTAGGGGGAGCTAGCACATACAAGGGGAATCTCTTGGTGATTGGAGAACATGTTTAAGTTTAAGGCCTTGTAGAAAATTAAATAAAGAAATCATGAGCTTCAATTTGCATTGTTTTCTTTGAACTGTCATGCTCCAAATAATAAGACTAAGGGGGAATTTGGAAGTAAAGATAAACTTCCAATCTTGTTACCATTTGAGGACAATTTGCACAAAGATTACAACAATCATTAGTTAGTTATAATTATTGTCAAGATTACAATAGACAAATGTTAGTTTCAATTTTTTAACGTAAAGATTAATTAACTCATGTTGTGTTATATATTGGGTTTTTAAAATGTTACTTGACACCTATGTGGTGAGGCATCTATGTTTTTACACCTTCCATAATAATGGAAAGTACCATGAGAAACTAGCAAAGACCTTTTCCAACTTATAAGGTCCTATGTGAGATTTTGCTTGATAATTTACCTAAATTTACAATAGAAAAATGAGGGGTTTTTTTACATCATATTATCTTGCATGTGTTAATATGAAAATATGGCACATCCCTCAATGAGTAGACAAACCCCTAGCATCAACATCTCCATTTCTCCAATGCACAAATATTGAATAGAGGTTCAAATGACTTTATAAAGTTTTCATGAATTTTTAGAAAAGAGATCTATATACTTGAAAATTCAAATATATGTATATCCATAAAACAAGAACAAGGACATATTGTATACGCCAAGCAAAGTTGTTGGCTCCCACATGGTTGTAATTATGAATGCTAATATAAATATGATGATGGGGATGAAATGATCAAAGCCATATATCTCATTTGGCATAGGACATGGAATGATGTGCAATGTTATAATGTTTTGAATCTTGCTTGGGAAAGAAGAGAACAATTTGAATGAAAGAAAGAAGAAATGACCTTGAAAAAGAAGAGCAAAAACCATGTGAAAGTTTTTTAATATGAAAAAAAACCAAAATCTCCACAATTAGGTGACTTTTTTATATTTTAAATTCCTAATTTGGATAGAATTTAAATTATATTTTAATAACATGCATCTACTCCAAAGACTTTTACAAGTCCCCTCACTTTGACCATTTAATTACCTTCATTATATCTATCTATGAAGCAAGGCAATTTATTTTGTTTTGTAAATATGAAATCCACCAAATTGGGGTGCTTTAGATCATGTTCTTGATATCTTTGGAAAGCTCTTGGTGAGGAGAGGTGCATTAGCTTGGTTTCATGATGTTTGAACTTGGATGTAAAAGTTCTTAAATATTGAATGATTTTTTCACAAAAAATTTAATTAAATCATAAGTGAAAATTTCAAAGGAATTGGGATGTGGGTTTGGTGTTGTTGGAAAGATTTCAAGGATATATGCTTCATAAGATTTGGAATTAGGATGGGGGGGATATTGAACTTTAAATTATTTTTGTGATCGAAAATAAAAATAAAAAAATAAAAAACTAGGTTTTGAATAGAAAAATTAGTTGAAAACATGGTCACACTTGAAAGTCTACCATTGGATTCAAGTATGAGGAAATGGGATGTGCCTTTGGTATTGTTGTAAAGATCTCAATGAGTAGGATTTAATGGAATTTAATTAGTAAGTTTGACTTAAGATGTGAGAGATATCAAAATTTAAGTGATTTTTGTGGTTGCAATTTCAAATAAATTATAAAAAACAGGTTTTGAAAAGAAAAATCAGTTAAGAATGTGGTCACACTTGCTGGGCATATTTAACTCTTGAAAAATTGGATACAAGGTGTAGGTTTAGGGTTTAATTTAACCCTAAATCCTAAACCTTACAAAACAATTTTCATATGTTGAGTTTCCCCTATTTTAAAACGTGTTCACACTTGGGCCAACAGCATAAGCCACACTAGGAAGCATGAAAAAGAAAGAGGAACCCCGGGATTAGGTGACATTTTTACACTTCAAAACCTCAATTTGGAGAACACTTACCTTAGATTCAAAACTTGGACATGTCTCTAAACTGAAGACTTCTATGGGTCTCTTCACTTTGACCAATCAATTGCAGTGGTCATGTGAGGAAAAGAGGGTTTCAAGGTTTTAGTGAGAATCATAGTTATATGTTTGGAGCAGTAAAATGGTCTGTACACAAATTCTTTGGATGACAGATAACCTTTAAATTTCACTGAATAGTAGGTCGTGTGTTCTTTGCAAGGGGTATTAGCCCAGGCCAAATATGGTGAACTCTTTTGGGGAAGACAAATTTCCTGCTGCCAATGGCAAGGCCCAACCATGCACTCAAGGTGCCTTGCATTTCTTCTTTTTCCAGTTTTTTGGGAAGGGGTGGGGAGAAAGGTTTTTTTTTTCATTTTTCCCTGGTTCCCAATGTGTTGTCACTAAGTTCCCTTCAAGTTCCCAGTGGGTTCCCAATGGGTTCTGCAAGTTCCCAATGTATTCCCCAAGCATCTTCTTCATGGCACTTCACCTTTAGCCTATATGCTTTGCAAAATGTTGTCCTCCTTTCACTTATACTAGTGTGGCCTGTGCCCTTGGCCCAAGTGTTACCACGTCCTCAACTGATTTTTCCTTCCAAAACCTGGTTTTTGGAAATTTATTTGAATTTTCAGCAGCAGAAATCACTTAAAAATCAATATCTCCCACATTCTGAATCCAAATCTTGCCAAATAAATTCCATTAAATCCTGCTCATCAAGATCTTTCTAACAACACCAAAGGCACATTCCAATTCGTCTGAAAATTTCAGCTACGATTTAATTTAATTTTCAGTGAAAAAATCATTCAATATTCAAGAACTTTTGCTCCGCAAGTCCAAATGTCATGGAACCAAGCCCATGCACCCCTCCTCGTCGAGAGCTTTCCAAAGACACCAAGAACACAATTTGAAACAGCCCAGTTCAGTGGATCTCGTAACTACAAAACAAAACAAGCGACCTTCCTTCATAGATAGATGGATGGGCCAAAGGGGACAAACTCTATACTATTTTGGGGAGCCTCCACAGTTTCAATTTTTTTCAGTGATGTGCTAGTCAAATTGGCTCTTTGCAAAAAAAAAAAAGTGTAGTTGGCAGCTGACTACTTCCAGTTTGTGTTTAGAACATCCCAAATTGTGCTTTCTTTTGAGGTTGATCTCCAGTTTTGCAGTATAATTTTGCAGCACTTGTCCAATTTGTAGCAAAATTGGGTAACTAAAAATAAAAGAGAGAGAGAGAGAGAGAGAGAGAGAGAGAGAGAGAGAGAATGTGTGTGTGTGTGTTTTCGGTTTTTTCTTTTTGTTGGGGGAGGCAGCAGCAGCAGTATTCAGAATTGCAAATGTTTGGGAAAGTGGATTATTGAAGAATTGCACCCTGATCGGCTTGGTCTTCTTCCTCCCTTCCTTGGGCTTAGTGCTACAATGGAGGGGAGCCAGACCCAAGATGGCTGTTTTGCAGCAGCTGGGAAGAGATTATCCTTATGACAAGCTCAGCAGCTATGGTGGTTTCTTCAACATGGAGACCAACGTGAGCAACATGGTGATGTGCAAGTCCAAAAGCCTGTTTTTACCTCAGTGCCAATGCAAACATAACATAACTGCTTGTGGCCAGTTACAATGCCTTGAAACCACAGTAAGACCTCAAAGCTTCAATATGGCCAGCCACCCAGCTTTGCGGCTAGTATGTGGGCAGGGCCACCCTGCGCAGTTCTTATGATGAAATCCCAAAGAGAAGAAGAATGCCAACAAGAACTTGAAGTCCAGATCTTTCACCTGGAAGAAATACTCAATTTTTTTCCAGTCCCCTGTTTTCTTTTGCAAAATCTGATAGATCATGAGAAATTTCACTTACCCATGTTGGGTCTGGTTTTTCGGTGTCTTTTGGCAGCATTGTGTTGTCAAAGGTGCAATGGATAAGAGAAAGCTTTCATGGGCTCTTAGTGTTGGGCTTCACCCATCTCATAAGCATTCTTCTTATGCTTCAACAACCCAGCTTGTAAGAGCTATGGCTTGAGGATCAAGCTCTACATGGAATCATGCAGCACCTACCACCAGTGATCACATCTTGAATTGTGTCAGCTGCTTTTTGCTGAAAAAGGGGAGAGAATTATGTGGTCCAATGCAGGCAACAGATTTTGACCTTCTTGATTGCCTACCGGAAAAGCTCCATGCCCAACTTCACAAACGTGAAGCCTTTGTAAGTTCAGTTTATTTAATTTCATACTCTCATTCATCCTTTTGTATTATTTTTCAAGCTCAACAATTAGATGTTGATGATGTGCTGTAGCTTGTCAAAAACAATTTTAATAGTTTCGAATGGGGCAACAATTTGGGCAAAAAGCAGGCAATTTTGTTGGTGCGGGAATGTTTGGTGCTTGGGATCCTAGGCTTTCTATTTGTACAGGTCAATTATTTCTGTTGATGGTTACACAGGAATTTATTGTGTCCATCTCCTCTTTGCATGAAGGATCAAAACAAGCTCATGATTTCTACGCATATCAATTCAGAAGACTTTACGGATTGCTGCACTTGTAGTATCTACTATTCAGAGTGTTATCTTGTGCCAGAATGGTAACCCCTTTCTTTCTGGAACCAGGGTTTATGAAGCTACGTCAAGAGCAGATCCACAAGAATATGAAGATGAATTTCAGCAATCTATTGTCCAACTTGGAATAGCTCCTCTCCGAGTGCTCATTATAGTCTGGGCATCCACACGTATGTGAGTTAACACTTGCAACTGAAAACCCAAGTTTTTCTTTATGGGTTGGGTTTAGAAAGAATCTGAATGTCACTAATGGGTCTGTGCAAATTATATGTTTGTGGCTTTCAGAACTGGGACACACTCAAGCAAAGATCATGGGTACTGCAGCTTGTTGCTCCCCCTATATCTTTCTAGTGCACTGATTTTTACTGGTTAGTTATAGATGCCAACTTGGATGGCTACAATTGAATTTCATGTTCCATTCCTGATGGCTTGGTTTCAGGGTAAGGGTGCTTGCACCAATTTTCCAAATGCGACACTTTGTTGGGACAGAGACAATTGCAAAGGCATGAAAAAATGGATTAGTGACTATTGTAACTTGGTTTTTCTTGCGCTGGAAGGACTTATTCATTCGAAACCTGATAGCACGCCATAAAGCAGATGCAGTATGGTCACTCCACTCTTTCATCCTTCTGTTGAGTTTTATCAGAGCACATGTAGTTCCATTAACAGTACTGCCCAGTGGTAGCAGTGTTGGTCTGGTGATGACTTTCAAATATAGGTACTAGCCGGGTCCTGGTATTGGGTACTTTTCAAAACTTTCATACCAGCCGAGTGGTACTAGTATTGGGTCCAAGGTTGATTTTTTTGTGGTATGAGGTGGGTATATACCTGGTATTGAAATTGGGATAAAACTAGTACAAGGCTGGTATTACCTCAGTTCCCTGGCAGGTGGGTACAGGTACATGGCTGGTATTGCCCCAGGAGGTCCCAGACCAACCTGGTAAGGTCCTTGCTACCAGTGTTACACCAGTTTTGATACCAGGCACAGGGCTATATACCAGAGCAACATTGATATGTACCCGCCAGCAAACATCATGTGCGAGCTCCATATGGTACATATAACACAGTTTCTGAGTGTACCGTAATCCACCTGCTTCATGACTTAATTAGGTTGATTCTTTCACTGTAATTGTTCCAAAATCAGGGTCAAAGACCCATGTGAATCACATAGTTTTGACATTGAACTAACCCTCAGGTGGTCAAATTTAGAGAGCTGAAGTTGCAGTGTTGGAAAGCACCTCCTGTAAGTGTGGCAAAATGGCTTATCAAGTTCCAACATCTTCATGAGTTGGTTTCAGATCTCTTGCAGCATGATAGATAGTATGTATATACTTGCTGGACTAATTTTGGCCGAAGATTATAGTTTAGCCTAGTGTGGCATCAATAGGTATATATCTTTGTGTCCTCAGCAGTATATGGGAAATGGGCTTGGTGATCTAATTGGTGCAGGGACGGATCTTAGTAGTGGACAAGCTGGTTTCACTCTCAATATACTTTCTAACAGCTGCAATCCGTGCAGAAATCTTGGAGTTACCTCTCCACTCAGTTCTAGCATTTGGTGGTGTATCAGGTGTGTGGTCAAAGACTCTGCTCATTGTTGATCTGTGATTGATCATGCTTTCCTCACTTTACAAAAGGGTGGGTTTACCTGCAATCTAACAACATGTGTTGGATCATGGAACCAGGACTGTCTGTAAAGACACTTTGGACACAAAAATACTCAATGTGAAATACAATGTCTACGTTCAGTAAATCTATGGCTGGCCCCTCCAGCAAACCCATTTCAGCATTTGAGCTGGAATGTGTTGAATTCTTGACTCTTAATAATCTGCTCTTGTCATGTCTCTTGGGAGTGAATGAATGAATAAAAAAATTGATGGCTTGCAGTGTTGGGGCAACAGGTATAGCTGTGGGTTTAGCAGCAAAAGAAGTGGTTAGCAACTTCTTCGGGGGTGCTGTGCTGCTTGTGACATGACCTTTTGTAATTGGCGATAGAATTAAGGCATGTGAAATGCGCATTTTCCTGTAAATTTCTCTTTTTTATGATAGAAAAATCCAAACAGTCACATACCAGCATGACTAGTCCCACTGGCCAACTGATAAATTGTGGAAACTGGGACACCAACTTGAGCAGTCCAATACTAAGGGAGAATCGGGCGGTGTGTTCAGGCAGGGTGTTTTGCAGGGCAAGTACAGGACATTGGTTATTTGCAAACAAAAATTCTAGGGTTTGATGGTGTCCGTATCCTTGTTTCAAACCAAACATTTATCAATGAATCAGCTGTCCAACCTACTTGTTACAGCAGAGTACAAATGTTTTCATTAGCTTATTTGTGATGTGCCAATGCTTTAACCATGTAGCAAGGTGGTTCAATTATGATGAGATCAGTGCATTTTGCTTGGAATATATCATGTCACGTGAATGGTGATCTGAAGGAAGGAAGTTTTGATGATGATTTCTTTCATGAGACATAGATCACAAATCTGGCACAACTATGAAGGCATTGATTTTAAACATGTGAGCAAGTTTTATAAGCATCTGATCTTGGACATGGAAACAAAGTAGTTGTCTGTTGTCTTGCATTAGAATTGTTTGGCAATTCTTGTAGTTTTTACCAGTCTTTTCTCAAAGGGATTTGGCTTAAATCTGTCAGTGGAAGGTTGCTGGATTTTTATGACACTTGTCCATAGGGGGTCTGTGTTTTGAGGAAGTTTTTGAGAGTGAGTGAACATTAACCTGCAGGTGAAAAACAATATCTCATGAGCCACCTCAAAGTTGCTGGAAGCGGAGTTCCTGCTTCAGAATCAAGACATATTCATGGTGATAGAATCACGGAAAGGGTGACATAGTACTTGTACATGAACCCACATGTGGAGTCTGAGAGATCCAAACCTCTATGCTATCTCAAAAACATCAGTCAGGCCGGGCCTGTAATTGCCATTGTGTGTAGCATCAACCTTTTGATAAGTTCAGTGAATTGTCTCTGTACCCATCAGCCACAACAAGACTGACAAGTTTCCATATGACCTTGCCAGACCCACGCATGAATTGACCATATTTGACCATGGTTTTCAATGAAGAGGCACTAGACACACTGTACTTACTGGTTTTTTGTGCACATGATGGCATTGCAGTCTGGAGGCAAACTACCTTCTAATAAAACAGGAGATTCTCTTGGAAACTGCACGTATGATTGTTGAGGTAGTGGGAGAGGATGCTCCCTTCTTCAAAAGTGGTGTGACAAATCTCTTGTGGGAACTCAGAATGCTGCTTCTAAATGCAGCTGAAGAAGGCCTTCAGAAGGCTGATGTTGTTTTGTTAGTGATAAAGAGGCAGGATTTGGTACATTCACAGTAAAGGGGTACCACTATTAAAATTATAACCAATGCTTATTTTCGGTAGTTTTTGGTGATTTGTAATCACAACTTATATAACTTAATTAGTTGAGGCATACAACAGTAGTTTAGTTGAGAAACTCATGAACATCTTATGCTCCTATTCTCAAGTATAAGAACCAAGGAAGGAAGGAAAAAGAGTCAAGAAGAGTGGAAGCCAAGTCCCTTCACATGGATTAGCAGAGCAGAGTAGAAATATTAGTCACAGAAGCGGTGAGAGTTGAAAGTTTACTGTGTATATTTCAGGGAGCAGATATGAGAGGTTCCTGGCTAAATTTTATGCTATCATTGTCTTCAATTGATGTGCAAGTATAGTATGTAAGGATTTTTACAATAATGAAGTTGCAGTAAGTGACCATAATTCAACAGTTGGACTTCATACAATAGGGTTATATGTAAAGTTTCACGATTAGGGGGCGAGAATGGTCATTTTCAGCATAATAGGCCATCAAACTCATAACTTGGAATGAAATTTTTTACAAAACGAAATAACTGGGACCCAGATTAGTTTTTCCAGCAATTTTAGGGGTAAATTGAGTTTCATCCTGTCTTTCTTTTTCTTGAGTGCCTCCACTGTTGTTACATATATTGTAATTACTCTTACCTATACAATTAATATAATTAGTCTTGAACCTTTGTGCATTAAATGCTGAGTTTTAACATTTCATGCTGAGATCTAATACAATTTCATTACTTTGCAGATACCACTGAAAGAAGGAATAGGGGGTGACAGCAAGCCCAAAGACAGGATGAAGATAGGGTGACTTTCCAGATAACTCTAGTTAAGTAGCTTAGTCCTCTCAATGAACAGTTCTTTCAGACAGCGAAAATCCCCCTTTGATAAACCCCCCATAGGTCAAGAGGTGGGTAAAGATTAAAGACCCAAGAATATTAATTCTAGCACAAGTTGCATGGGCTAGAATGACATTTAACATTTTTGGCAATCATGATGGGTAATTCTGCTATTGCAACTTCAATTCACTTTCATGCCTAGACCGGCAGCAAATCAACTAAAATTTTACTAAGCATTCCTTTGCTCCTCTCAAATCCTCTAACAAGTAGCAAATTTGACAAGGTGCTTTTAGAAATGGAGTTGACAGGAGCGCTCTCACAATGCAAAGTCTGCCTCTGGCAAGGCTTGATTGATTTTGAGGATGATTTTTTGGTCGGGAAGTTGGAGGTGTATCATGTTTCAAGTTGCAGTAGGTACTCCTACTCTATGACTATTTGAGTTCTTTCCTGTCAACATTAGTAATTAATAACAAAGGAACCCTGAAGGAACTCGTCCTCAATTATACACAACAACTTGAATGCCCACGAGATGCAGACTTTTCACCTAGCTACTTCAAAGCCTATTCTCAGGAATAAAGAAATAGACCCTTGCAAGGGGTTTAGATTGGGCACCTGTTCACCACTTCATGATTCTTGCAGGAAAGTCTACTCATCCTTCTCTTGCCAGAAGCTGATGAAGAGGAGCAACAGAGCACTCATCAATATACTCAGATGTCATACTCGAAAGTGTAAACCTCCAGATGGTAATTTGAAGATTAGTGTAAATTTTAGCAAAACCATAAACAAGATGAGAAGAATAAGTTCACCTTGTAAGTAGCCAGCACAATAGAAGCAAATATAGAACACTTGTAAAGACTAGTTTCAAGAAAATAATATACCCTGCTGCTCATAGAATGTTCTCAACAAAAGGGTTTCAAAAAGGAGAAAATCATATATATATATATATATGCCCCTCTTTCATGAATGATCATAAAAAAAACTTTGTCAATTGCAACTAAAACCTTCTCAAGTGAACTATCGTGGAGCTGCAGTTGCAATGTTCTTCCATATATTCAAACATGAACAGTTCTAAATCAACAACCACCCCAAGCTTGGGGGTCTACATGCGATGGTCGCCCAAAAAATGGCTTGAGGGTCTCAGCCATTCTTTTCAGTTGCTAGCAGCATCCGTTGGATTATAGACTTAAGGGCTGTTGAACTAGCAACATACTTCGTATCCTCAAAACATGAGCGGCCGTCATCAACAGCTTTTCCAAGCTTACAATCACAACCGGGAACTTGGCATAAGTTCACACCAAAATTTACAATCCTTGATCTGGAGCCAAAAAAACGACACAGTTGACAAGTATTTTTCTAACTACATCAAAAATACAAACCTCGAAACACCAAGCTGTAACGAAACCATAGTTCTGGTTCTCAAAATCTTCCTTCATCATAAAACTGGAACTCTTACTATCACAACAACAGATAATTCTGGATACTTCGACCCCCCTGAATTAGGGTTAGGGTTTATCGCCGAAGTGTCTGTTGCCGGAAACCCCAGAAGTAAACAGTGAATGTTACCTTTCCCGAGAAGTGAACAGTGCATGTTACATTTCCCCAGAAGTGAACAGTGACTTGTCTTCGGACTCCAGAAATCTGAGCGAGCGAGCGAGCGAGCGAGAGAGAGAGAGATGGAAGAGGATTTTTACTTGTTGCTCGGCTTGACGGCCAGCGGGCCAGAAGTTCCACAGGCCGCGATTCGGAAGGCGTATCGCGACAGAGCTTTGCTCTGTCATCCTGACAAGCGAGGGAACGATCCTGTAGCAGGTATCTGTCGATTTATCCCTTCTTACCACCCTGAGTCTCTGCATGCGGTGTTTTTTATGTTGTTCTCTCTGGAATTGATAGACGAGGATTCAGTATCATGTCAGAGTCCATTTCCTTTCTTACCCCCAGTTCACATA
>Ga0116230_10004575_pt1 | contig 13560 bp, 7 predicted proteins | sample S1TSphfallax_3_FD_88678 | JGI IMG/M metagenome (GOLD analysis project Ga0116230, IMG submission 88678) | Host-associated microbial communities from peat moss isolated from Minnesota, USA - S1T2_Fd - Sphagnum fallax MG | ecosystem: Host-associated > Plants > Peat moss > Unclassified | place: USA...
AGGCAGTTCAGAAGGATCGTTGCGCCAGACAAAGTATTAGACGACATGGTGGTTTAAAGATTCCTTGGCAGAAATTAAGAAGGGCCACATGGCTGATTTGGTAGTCTGCCAGTGGCCCTCGATTTTGAACTCGTGAGGCGCCTTAGGCTGTCCCGTTAAGGACTACCTCGACGACCTGTACGACTGGATGTAGCCGGATCATGATTCACGAAAACCTCTGTCCGTTTTAGCTCGGTGAAGCGCCAACGTCTTTCGGTCTGAAACCAAAATAACCTACAAGCAATTTTTATGCAAGTGAATAAAAGTATAAAAAGTGCAAATGAAAAAATTAGACGGTTGTGAGCAGCCGTGAGGGGTCGCGGGAGGTAATACTGTCGATAACTTGCATCAATTGCTTAGCCTGTATGGGTTTTGTGATGTAAGCGTCCATGCCAGCGGCGAGACACTTTTCGCGATCGCCTTTCATGGCGCAGGCGGTGGCGGCAATGATGGGACGGTAGGTGGAGGTTCCGCTTTCGCGGATGCGAATTTGCGCGGCGGTTTGCAGGCCGTCCATTTCCGGCATGTGGACATCCATAATAATGAGGTCGACGGGCTGGCGGTCCAGTATTTCGAGCGCTTCGCGGCCGTTCCACGCCAGGATGACGGTGTGGCCTTCCTTTTCAAGAACACGGGTGATGATTTTCTGGTTGACGGCATTGTCTTCGGCCACCAGAATCCGCAGGCCATCGGCGGAAGCGTCTTCGGCGCGGACGACGGCGGGCTTATGCGGCGCCGGGACTGGCGCGGCGGCCGGGAGCCTGGCGGTGAAGTGGAAGCGGCTGCCGACGCCTGGCTGGCTGACGACCCAGATTTTGCCATCCATCATCCGCACCAGACGCGCGCAAATGCTGAGACCCAGGCCGGTGCCGCCGTAGCGGCGGTTAATGGAGGAGTCGGACTGGACAAACGGATCGAAGATGTCGCGCTGCTGTTCCGGCTTGATGCCGATGCCGGTGTCGCGGACGACAAAATGCAAAAGGCCGTCATCTTCCTTTTCCACTTCAATGGAAACAAGGCCGGCTTCGGTGAACTTGATCGCATTGCCGGCCAGATTTATGAGGATCTGGCGGAGGCGCGACGGGTCGCCCGTGACCGTTTCGGGAGTGCCGGGCTGCACGGTGCAGTTCAGGTCCAGTCCCTTTTCGGCCGCCCGGAACGAGAGCATGCGGATGGTTTCGTTCAGGCAGTCGCGCAGATTGAAGTTCACGGATTCGATGTCGAGTTTGCCGGCTTCGATTTTGGAGAAGTCCAGAATGTCATTGATCAGATTGAGCAGTGAATCAGCCGAGGAACGCACCACGTTGAGGCATTCCTGCTGGTCTTCGGTGAGGTCGCTTTGGAGAATGAAATCCGTCATGCCGATGATGCCGTTCATGGGGGTGCGGATATCGTGGCTCATGTTGGCGAGAAATTCGCTCTTGGTGCGGTTGGCGGATTCGGCGCGTTCCGTCAACACTTGCGCTTCCTGTAACTGGTGCTGAATGACGCGGGTCTGGAATTTCACGCGGCGGCGCAGGGCAATGACCCAGGCGAGAATGCCAAAGACGGCGGCGAGCAATAAGGTGAGGGTGGAGAGTGTGTGGGTGGTGGTCCACCAGGAGGGGTTTTGGAGGATCTGAAAATCGGCTGGCGAGCGCATGACGATGCGGAAGGATTTGACCTGGCGGCGCGGCCGGTTGCCGTTGCGATCATCCATGGCAAAGATGCCGGTGAGACGCACCTGGGCGCCGTCGCGCAGGGTTTCGGCGAACGATAATGCCGGCAAGCCCGGCATAACGGCGATGAATATCTTGTCGTCGCTTTTCACCAGGAGCGTCGCTTCATTGGGCGTGATCTGTGAGCTGATGAGCAGGCCGTCAATTTGCACCAGGTCCTGATCGAAGTCGCCGGTGAGGGCCTGATTTGTTGAGATGACTCTTGGGAGCGGCGGCGGGCCGTGGCTGAGCAGTTTGATTTGGGCGTCGGCGAGATTGTAGGAGGTCTGATCAGTGGCGGGAAAGGCGACGATGTCGAGCCGGTCGCCGGGCTGAAACGCCTGAGTGGTTTCGGTCAGGACTTCGATACTCTCCGTTCCGTCGGTGAGGAAGATGGCTTTGCCCGGCCATTGAGCGGACAGGATTCCTTTAACATGGACACGCTGGTCCGGATTCCAGCCAGGCGAATAGCGCGACATATCCTGAAGGGTCGTGGCGGGGATGGAAAAAGGATCTTTCGGGGCCGGGACGATGACTTTCATCTGATCGAGTCCAGAGGCGTAAAGGCTGACGCCGATCAGGCGGTGTTTGTGGTTAAAGATGCCGGCAACGGTGCCGCGCAAGCGGACTTTAGCGCCCACCAGGGAGCGGGCTTCGTCTTCCGTGCCGCTGACGACCAGAACTTCCACACGGGAAGCGGCGGAACCGAGGATCAACTGGAGGCGGCCTTTGCGGGTGAATGTGGCACGCACGGTTCCTTCGGTTTCGATCCACTGTGAATCGTTGACCCCCGGGGAGAGCTGTTCCAGGGTGACCGGTCTGGCGGGAGGCAGCGGTTTGGTGCCGGTGACCTGGACGGAGTTTGCTTCGATGATGGGCGTGAAGTCGCCGGCGAGAGTCGCACCCTTTATATCGACCGTGTCGCCGGGAGTAAGATCGGGCCTGGAAATGGAGCCGGTGGAGATGCAAATCGCGGTTTGGCCGTCCTGCGCGAGAAACATGTTCCAAAAGGGAATGCTGACAAGGACGATGGCGCGAATTTTCACTGGATAGTGAAGGCGGGCTTCGGCGGCGGTCATGTCGCGAACCGCGGCGGCCGTGGTGTAGGTGGGCAATTCCGCTGACGGATCATTGGACAACCCAGCGGATAAACCAGCCTGACCGCGAAGCAGAGCGGCGACCGCCAGCGCGTAACTCAATAGTTTCACGAGCCTTGACTTCGACACCTCTACTTTATCGGCACGGTTGGTGCAACTCTCCAACTTTCGTACTGTTAGTAATGCTAGAAATCTTAGGGCTTTCTGCATATCACGTAACGAGATAAATGGGTATAGCGCGCAGATTACGCGGATACTCCGCCACTTTTCTCCAAACTCTTCGCCACCTGCAACAACTTCGCATCCGCAAACGGCGCGCCCACCAACTGCATCCCAATCGGCAGTCCCGCCGAATCCTGGCCGCAAGGAATCGAAATCGCCGGCTCACCCAAATAATTCCACCCGCGCACCAGCCGGGTCGAAGCCAGCCGCACATCCTCCATCCGGCCCTGAATCTCCACCGTCGCCGCGTCCCGCAAAGGTGCCGTAATCGCCGTGGTCGGAGTCACAATCACATCCACATCCAGCCAAACCCGGTCCATCGCCCGCCGGTAAATCCGCCGCAAGCGCTGGGCATTGACATACTCGTGTCCGAAAATCTGCCGCCCGTCCTGGATGTTCGCCCAAACATCCGCCCCAAACAGCGCAGGGTCCTGATAATTCACATAGAGCGCCGCGGCCTCCGCCATCTGAATCACCCGCGAAGCCGCATTCACCTCATGAAAATTAGGCAGCGTGATACTGCTCACCAGCGCACCCAGGCCCCGCATCCTCTCCAATTGGCTTTGAATCGTATTCTCAATATCCAGCGCCAGCCCCTCAAAGAAAAACGCATCCGGAACCCCCACCCGAACTCCGCTCAGCGTTGGCAGCGCTTCCAGATTGAAATCATCCCGCCCCGCCATGGCATTCATCGCCAGCGCGCAATCTTCCACGCAAGAGCCCAGCGGACCCGCATGATCCAGCCCGTAATTCAGCGGCAAAATCCCGCGCCGGCTCAGCAAATCATAGGTGGGCTTCAGCCCCACAATGCCGCAATAGGCCGCCGGAATCCGAATGGACCCGCCGGTGTCGCTGCCCGTCGTCAGCGGCAGTAATCCGGCCGCCACCAGCGCCGCCGAACCGCCGCTGGAACCACCCGGTATCCGCGTCAAATCCCGCGGATTCAAAACCGAACCGTAATACGGATTATTCGACCGAATCCCATACGCCAGCTCATGCAGATTCGTCTTGCCGACGCTGATGGCGCCGGCGGACTTGAGGTTCGCCACCACATCGCCATCGAAGTCAGGCACGAAGTCTTTGAAGATTTGCGAGCCGGCGGTTGTTTTCACGCCGCGGGTGTAGAAGAGGTCTTTGTGGGCGATGGGAATTCCGTGGAGCGGGCCGCGCGGGGGCTGGCCGTCCAGAATTCGCGCCTCTTCCAGCGCTTCATCGAACGTGGTTGTGATGAAAGAGGAAAATTGCTCGCGGGCGCGGATGGCGGCAATTGTTTCCTGCATCAGCTCAACGCAAGAAATCTCGCGGCGCTGAATTCTGCCGCTGAGTTCGCGAACCGTCATTTGTTCGGCTCATAAACAACAGCGGGCTCATCTTCCGGCTTCAGTGTCTCGGCCAGGGGCACAAATGTCTCTCGGAGTTTTCTGACCGTCTCCGACGGCTCGGGCAGTTTCTTTTCTTCAGGCATGTAGCCAGTTTATTGCGGCGCCGGTCCGCGCACCACCTGGACAAAATTCGCCGGGTCCACATATTTCGCAAACGCTTTCCGAATATCGTCCGCGTTCATATCGTAATAATGTTTCGCCGCGTTGAAGGGCTCATCCAGCGGCAGCCCAATGCGCGCGCGGCCCAGAAATCCCGAAGCCACCGCATCTTCACTCGCTTCCGCCAGCGGAATCTGCCGCAGTAGCAGCGCCTTGGCTTGCTGCAGTTCCGTCGGCGTGACGTTGTTCTTCTGCATGTCGCGCAGTTCCTGCTCCACCATCACGCGCGCTTTGGAAACATTCTTCGGGTCGCAGCCATAATCGATGCTGTAGATGGACCGCGTCTGCCCGGCCTGCAGCGAATCATCAACGGTATAAACATAGCCGGCTTTCTGCCGCAAATCGCGGAACAAGCGCGTGGCATAAAATCCGCCGCCCAGCACATGGTTCCCCACTTGCAGCGCATAATAATCCGGCGAAAAGCGGTTCATCTCCAGTTCCTCGGCCAGTTCCACATCATCCTGCACGCTGCTGGGGTCCGGCACATTCACCGCGCTTGCCTTATTGGCCGGCACGGGCGGCAGCACTACATTTGGCTTGTCTCCCGTCGCCGTCCACTTGCCAAAATTCTTTTCGACCACGCTGCGCGCTTCTTCGGGAGTAATGTCGCCAATCACCGCAATTGTCGTCAAATCCGGCCGGAACGTCTTCGCGTAAAACGCCTGAATATCTTCATACTTCACGCTGCCGACAGTGGCCGGCGTGGTCTCGCGCAGCAGCGGATCGCCTTTGGGAACCAGCCCCAGCATCAGCGCCCGCTGGGTCTTATAACCGGGACTTTCCAACTGGCCGCCCGCCACTTCCGCCGTTTGCTCCTGGACCACTTTGAACGCCTCCTGCGGCAGCGCGGGATTCAATTCGTTATCCGCCAGCAGCTCCACGCCGCGCGCAAAATCCTGCTTCAGCACCTTCAAGTTAAAGCTGGTCCCGGCTGATTCTGACGCCGCAATGTCATCCAGGGCTTTTTGAAACGCCAGCCGGTCCAGCGTCTTGGTGCCGTAGCTGAACAAGCCGCCTAAGATATCGGAAACACCGTCTTTCCCAGGCGGCGTTTCCATTTCTTCCTGCGTCTTGATGGAGCCGATCAGCGTCACGGTCGGACTGGTTTTTTCCGTCACGGTAATCAGGCGGATGCCATTTTCGAGCGTGACATCGGTCGGCTTCAGGCGCTGTTCTGGAATTCGCAGCGACTTCACGGCCGATTCGGCCCACTCCGGCAGCGCCACGGGCTTGGTGGGAGTGGATGTTGTGGCCTCGCTGCCGCCAAAGCCTTTCGACGTGACCGGCTTGCCCGACGGAGCGGGCTTCAGCGTGGCCACAATGGATGCTTCCGACAGATACTTCTTCGCGACGCGGTTCACATCTTCCACCGTCACCTTTTTAATAGCGTCCACATCTTCATCGGGCGATTCGCGGCCATCCGCCGCCAGCGCCTGCGACCACAATGAAGCCAGTTGCGAAATGGAATTGCGCTCAAACTCCGCGCCGGCAATTTCGCCCTTCTTCGAGGCTTCCACCAGTTCGGCCGGGACGCCGTTCTGGGCGTAACCGTTCAGAATTTTGCGCATATCGGCGGTAATGGGCGCGGTGTCGGCATTGGGCGGAAGCGCGGCCAGAGCGAACGCCATGCTGCCCATGGGATAGTTTTCGGCGACTTCAAATTCCGTTCCCAGCGCCTTGCCCTGGGGCACCAGGTCATAGAGGGCGGCGCGCTGGCTGGATATCACATCGGCTAGAATTCGGCTGGCCGCATAATCGGGACTGGACGTGCCGGGAAAGCGGAACGAAATGACTTGCAGGATATAGGGCAAATTGCTGTCCATCACGAACGATTCGCTGGTCACCGGTTTCAACTGAATCGCCGGATGCGCCGGAATGGCGCGCCGCGGAACCCCGCCAAACAGCTCTTTAATTTTCGGCAGGGCGGTAGCCGGGTCCACGTCGCCGGTAATCACCAGAATGGCGTTGTTGGGCGCGTACCAGGTCTTGTAAAAGTTCTTCAGAGTTTCGCCGGAGGTCTTGTCAAACGCCGCGTCCGTGCCCAGCGCATCGGTTTCGTAAGGCGTGCCGGCAAACAGGTCATGGTTCAGGCGCGTAACGAATTTATAGGTGGGGTTCGACAAATCGCGCGCCACTTCCTGCTTAATGGCGCCACGCTCTTCCACCCACTGGGACTGCGAATCCTCCACATCCACCAGGCACGACGCGTAAATTCGCAGCGCCACTTCCATATCGGCTGCCGGAACGGTGACAAAATATTGCGTGATGTTTTGCTGCGTGTCCGCATTCATCTCGCCGCCGAGTTGCGCATAAACGGCCGCAATCTGGTCGGCGGTCAGTCCCTGGCAGCCGCGAAACGCCATGTGCTCCTGCGCGTGGGCGAGTCCCGTGAAGCCGGCCGGGACCTCATCCGCGCCCACCATGAAGTTTTCTTCAATGGTGACCACCGGGGCGAGGGCATCGCGCACAATCACCACGCGCATGCCATTGTCCAAAGTGGCGCGCGTCACCTGCGCCTGCAAACCCGCAACCGCCAACCCAGCCAAAACCGCAAATCGAAGAAGCTTCATAACCAATCCCAGCTTACGGCAGTGGAATCAGGGTGTTGCTGATCCCTTGCCAGGACCGCCATTGCCGACGGCTATATCGGTCGATAAACTAATTGAGGGCAAATAATCTCCTTTATGATCACTCGGCTGTGCGGAATGCTGTCTCTTTACACTGTTCTTTCATCAGCGGTTTTGCTGGCCCAGCAGCCGACGGTCATGACACGCGTTGAGGTTGTTCTCGAGGGCCCGGACGTTCCGGCAGGCAGTTTCGCAACCAAGCCCAAGGTAATGTACCGTGCCGGAAGCCGATACTGCCGAACCGAGGAGGCACCAGACACTGAGCGCGGCATTCACGGCTTGGCGATCATTAACGAACCGGATTACTGGATGGTCAACCTGTTAAAAAAGACCGCTCAGCACGCCGTAGATCCGGGTCCGACGTTCAATTGCCATCTGCCCATATTCCCGGACGTTGACAAAAGTCTCGAATTCGGATTTGAGCCCGAGTACTTCAAGAACAAGGGCGCCACCCGCCAGCAGGGCCCAGTGCTTCAGGGCAAGCAGACAACGCTCTACAAAGTAAATGTGGGGGATGCGACTTTAGCCCTTTTCACTTACGGAACTTCCGAGCGGCCTATGGCCGTGTCTAGGGTCCGCGGAGAGAAAGGTGAGATCTTCTGGTTTCGCGGGTGGGGAGACCTTCCATTTGACTCCAAACTGTTTGCCAAACCGGAAGGTGTGACGATTCTGGAACCGTTCAAGTGAGTCGCGCCGCCAGTCAAGAACGAATAAAGATCACTTACGATTTGCAAGCGGAACAGCGCGAACTGCCATTTGTCGTCGGAGTACTGGCGGATTTTAGCGGTCAGGCAGAGAAGCCTCCGCTGGCATCGCGCCAGTTCGTTGATGTGAACCGCGCCAGCGGACCTGCTCTCCAATATCTGGTGGATAACACCGCCGGTGAAAACATAAAGATCCGTATTCTGGACGTTTCGAAGAAAGAGCTGTGCCGGGATCAGATGCGCGCTGTGAGCTTCGAACAATCCATCCTGTTCAAGAAGCTTCACGACGACATTTTCGGAACCACCCGCGCCGCCCCGTTCGGAATTCTGATCGGCGACTACGAATTTTCAAACGCACCCGAGGATCTGCATCTGCTGGAAAATTTGTCCCAGATCGCGGCAGCCATTCACGCGCCGTTTCTGGCCGCGGCCGCACCCCAGCTTCTCGGCTTGAGCCATTTTGCCGAACTAGCCGTGCAACGGGATGTCCGTCCGACTTTCAAAACTCCGGGATATGCCAAGTGGCGCACTTTTCGCCAAAGCGAAACAGCGCGCTATGTCTGTCTCACGGCGCCGCGCGCGTTATTCCGCCTGGACCCAGTTCCCGTGTGGGGGAATGCCGCCTTTGCCCTGGCAGCCTGCATCATCTCGTCTTTTGCTCAGCATGGCTGGTTCGCAAACATCCGAGGGCGCAATGGCGGCGCCGTCAGCGGCCTCCCCAAGTGGACGTTCGCGAACCGCCAGACATCATCGGAAGTGGTGCTGGAACTTTGGCAGGAGAAAGCGCTGGCCGAATCCGGCTTGATTTCGTTCGGACACCACCGCGGCCCGTCCGACGGATTCGCCTTCGTGCCCACCTGTCACCAGCCAGCCATCTACGAAAATCCCGAAAGCACCGAAACCGCACGACTCGCCTCCGATCTTCGCTATGTTCTTTGCCTCAGCCGGTTCGTTCACTATGCGCGTGTGATCCTCCGAGATGTTCCAGGCTCCAGCCCTAAACAGACGCTGAACACCTGGATCGCGCAATATGTCTCCGGCCAGGAAGAGCCGAGTGCGGCGAAGCCTCTGGGATCGGCCTATGTTGATATTTCCGACGCAATAGTAAGCCTGAGGGCATCACCCGGATTTCAGTTGCAAGGCATGATGTACAGCCCTCGGACAACGTTTCCATTGCCATCGTTCTAGGTGCCACCGATCTTGTCTAAACTCTACTCAGACCTGCCCGTAATCCATGCCGTCCAGATCGGCGATCATCCCCGGTCCGCTTGGTGTCCATCCCAGCTTCTGCCGGGTCAGCGCGCTCGACGACGGCATATCATGACTGGCGAAGACCGCCAGCCAGCCAAAATGCGCCTCAGCCTCTTCCGGCTGGATGCTGATCACGGGCACTTTCAGCCCGCGCCCCAGCGCTTCGGCGATCGCCTTCATCGACACGCCTTCTTCATCCACTGCGTGATAGATCGCGCCCGCCTCGGCCTTCTCAAACGCCAGAAGGTATAGCTGCGCCACGGCGGATACGTGCGCCGCCGGCCAGCGGTTGCCGCCATCGCCGATGTAGGCCGAAACACGCTTCTCGCGCGCCACCGCCGTGACGTAGGGCACCAGCCCCTGTTTGCGCGTGTCATGCACCTGCGGCAGCCGCACGACGGAGGCGTTCAGTCCGCGCACCGTCAACTCCCGTATTGCCGCTTCCGCCGCCGCCCGCGGGTTCCACGAAGACGTCGGGCCATCCTCCGTCGACGGCTGGCCGTCCACATTCGCCGCGATCGCCGTGCCCGACGTCATCACGAACGGCCGGTTCGAGCCCAGCAGCACCTCGCCCATCGCTTCAATCGCCTTACGGTCGTCATCACAGCTCTTCTGGAACTGCGAGAAGTCGTGGTTGAACGCCAGATGAATAACGCCGTCTGACTGGGCCGCGCCATCTCGCAGACTGTCCAAATCCTCAATATTCCCAAACATCACATCAGCCCCAGCCGCGCGCAAAGCGTCAGCGCCAGCCTCCGACCGCGTCAGTCCAAGCACCCGATGCCCCGCCTGAATTAGCTTCGGAACCAGCGCCGAACCGATGAATCCTGGTGCCCCGGTGACAAAAATACGCATGATGATGAGTCCTTTACTCCATAGGTAGATGGGTTTCGGCGTCCAGATGATCCCATTCCCTATCTCTGCAATTCTCCAAAAAATGTGATCTGATAGTCAGTAACCTAAGTATTCTATTTTTTCGTCTTGTAGCTAGGTCGAATTTGCCGTCAAAATTTCTTCCCTCCATTGGTTTCCTCGCTCTCGCAGCCGGGTCTTCCGCGCTAGCCCAAACTCCGCCTGCCCCCGCCCAAACTCCCTTCGATCAAAACGTCGGCGCCTTTGTGCAGAAAAACTGCGCCATGTGCCACAACGAAAAGCTCAAAACCGCCGGGCTGGCGCTTACCAAATACCACGACACCGCCTCCATCCTTCGCGACCGCGACATCTGGGAAAAAGTGGTCACCCGCGTCCGCGCCGGAGAAATGCCGCCTAAGGGCTTGCCCCGTCCCAGCGCCGACCAGATTGCCGCCACCACCAACTGGATTGAAGCGCAATTCGACCATTACGACGCCACCGCCAAACCCGACCCCGGCCACCTCACCGCCCACCGCCTCAACCGCACTGAATACAACAACACCATTCACGATCTGCTGGGCGTCCACTTTGAACCAGCAGCCGATTTTCCGGCCGACGATTCAGGCTTCGGCTTCGACAACATCGGCGATGCGCTCTCCGTCTCGCCCACGCTGATGGAAAAATATCTCGCCGCCGCCAAGAAAATCGCCACGGAAGCCATCCCCATCGCTCTGGTTCCGCCCAAGCCCATCCAGTTCAAATTCGCTCCCGAACACGGCGTCCGCGAGGATCGCCCGACACTGGAGCACACTTTTCTGCTCCCCGCCGAAGGCGATTACGACATCAAAGCCGGCGCCAACGGCAAGCGCGACCCCTTTACGCTCACCCTTTTTCTGGATGGCAAGGAAATCAAAGCCGAGAACATCACCGTCGTTCCCGACAAGCCCCGCACGGTCGAACTGCGCCTCCATCTGCCGTATGGCCCCCACACCCTGCGCAGCGTTCTGACACCGCATGAACCCTCAGACGACGAATACGAAGCCATCACCCGCGCGCGCGTCGCCGATGCCGAAGGAATGGCGAAACAAATCGCCCGCCATCCCGAGGACGAAAAGCAAATTCGCCTCCAGCACGTCGGTGAGCCCACCTACGCCGATTCCATCGAACTGCGCGGTCCTTTTAATGCGCTTGCGCCGCCGCTGCCGCCCACTTACGCCAAAGTTTTTATCTGCGGCCACCCGCTGGGCCAGCACAACGCTCAGTGTATGCGGACTGATCTCGCGCATTTCGCCCGCCTTGCCTACCGTCGCCCCGTGACCAATGCCGAACTCGCCAAAATTGACCGCCTCATGCTGTCGGTTGAAAAATCCGGCCTGACCCAGGAACAGGCCATGCGCGTAGGTGTAGAAGCCATTCTCGTCTCGCCCAATTTCATCTACCGCATTGAGCACGACAAGCGCGACCCCAACGCCGTTCACGAAGTCGACGATTTCGAACTTGCCTCGCGCCTCTCTTATTTCCTCTGGAGCAGCATGCCGGACGAAACGCTGATGAACCTCGCCAGCGATCATCAGCTTTCCAAACCTGACGTCCTGAATGCCCAGGTCATGCGCATGCTGGAAGACAAGAAATCCGTCGCGCTGGTTGATAACTTCGCCGGTCAATGGCTGGAACTCCGCAACCTGGACAGCGTCCACCCCGATCCCGACCAGTTCCCGCAGTTCACGAAATCTCTGCGCCAAGCCATGTACACCGAGACGCATATGTTCGTCACGGCCATGATTCAGGAAGACCACAGCATTCTCGATTTTATTGACGGCAAATACACCTATCTGAACGAAAAGCTGGCTGATTTTTATGGCATCCCCGGCGTGAAAGGACCTGAATTCCGCCGCGTTTCGCTTGACGGCACTCAGCGCAGCGGCGTCCTCACCCAGGCCAGCGTCCTCACCGTAACTTCTTATCCCACGCGTACTTCGCCCGTTCTGCGCGGCAAATGGATTCTCGAAAACGTTTTGAACACCCCGCCGCCGCCGCCCCCTCCCGGCGTTGGCTCCATCGATGAAAAAGGCGGGGCGCTGCGCGGCACCATGCGCCAGCAGATGGAAAAGCACCGCGCCAACCCCATCTGCGCCGGATGCCACACGAAAATGGACCCGCTCGGTTTCGCGCTCGAAAATTACAACGCCATCGGCCAGTGGCGCACCCAGGATGCCAATCAGCCCATCGATTCCAGCGGCGTTCTTCCCAACGGCAAAAAATTTCAGGGCTCGGCTGAAATGAAAGAAATCCTGGCGGCCAACAAAGACGCCTTCGCCGAGTGTCTGACTGAAAAACTCATGATCTACGCGCTAGGCCGCGGCCTGGAAGGCTTCGACCGAACCGCCACCAAAAAAATCGTCGCCCGTCTGAAGCAAAACGACTACCGTTTCTCCAGCCTCATCTCGGGCATAGTAGACAGCGTTCCGTTCCAGATGGGCCGGGGCGACACACCCGTAGGAGCACCCACCGAATGATTCTCACCCGCAAACACGTTTCCCGGCGCAGCCTGCTGCGCGGAATGGGTGCCGCTCTGGCGCTGCCCATGCTGGATGCCATGGTCCCCGCGCTCAGCGCCGCCGCGGCAGTAACGCGCAAGGCCACGCCCAACCGCATGGTCTTCTGCTACGTTCCCAACGGCATCGACATGCGCAACTGGCGTCCCGAGGCAGTGGGCCGCGATTATGTTCTGCCCAAGATTCTCCAGCCGCTCGCGCCCATTCAGGACAACCTGCTGGTCTTTTCCGGCCTGAAAGATCACAACGGCGAAGCCCTGGGCGACGGTCCCGGCGATCATGCCCGAGCCGCCGCCAGCTTCCTCACCGGCGTCCATCCGCGCAAGACCTCCGGTTCCGATATTTCGGTCGGCATCTCGGTCGATCAGGTCGCGGCTCAAAAAATGGCCTCGAAAACCCGTCTGGCTTCTTTGGAACTCGGCATCGAAGACGGCCACCTGGCTGGCAATTGCGATTCCGGCTATGCCTGCGCCTACGTCAACAGCATTTCCTGGCGCTCACCCACCGTGCCGAATCCGCCGGAAGTCAATCCGCGTTCGGTCTTCGAACTTCTCTTCGGCAGCGGAGAAGACGCCGGCGATCCCGCCGCGCGCGCCCGCAACAATAAGATCGATCAGAGCATTCTTGATCTCGTTTCCGACGATACCCGCACCCTCGCCCGCGATCTCGGCCCCACCGACCGCCGCAAACTCGACGAATACCTAAGCGCCGTCCGCGAAGTCGAACGCCAGGTGCAAATGGCCGAAAAGCAAGCTGCTGAAAACACCCTCGCCGTTCCCACCATGGAAAAGCCTGATGGCATTCCGCTCGAATATGGTGAACATGCGCAGTTAATGTTCAACATTCTGACGCTGGCCCTGCAAACCGATACCACCCGTGTCTCCACATTCATGCTGGCGCGCGAAGGCAGCAACCGCGGCTACCGGGAAATCGGCGTCCCCGAAGGCCACCATGGTCTTTCCCATCACCGCAACG
>Ga0116230_10004576_pt1 | contig 13558 bp, 9 predicted proteins | sample S1TSphfallax_3_FD_88678 | JGI IMG/M metagenome (GOLD analysis project Ga0116230, IMG submission 88678) | Host-associated microbial communities from peat moss isolated from Minnesota, USA - S1T2_Fd - Sphagnum fallax MG | ecosystem: Host-associated > Plants > Peat moss > Unclassified | place: USA...
ACGCTGGCGGCGATAACCACGGCGCTGATGAGAACGCCCCATGGCCCGCTCTCGAACATGAGATGACCGCCAAAACGGAACATCACCGCACCGGAGAGCCAGACGCCGAAACCGAGGAGTGCGAAAACGCCCAGTTGGCCGCGCGAGAGGGATGAGGTCATCGGCCTAAGTGCTCTTGGTCGCGGCCAAAATCCAGTCCGTAACGCGCGCCAAAACGGACGGCGCCATGGTTTCCGCGATCTCGCCATACTCACTGACGCCCCCGGTGGCCGCGGTCTGAAAGAGATGGTTGAGGCCGGGCAGCTCCGTCACCGTGGCTCGGGGGTCGCCCGCGAGGGCGCCGCGCAGGGCTGGGATGTTCTGGTCTGGCGGGACCTGTAGGTCTTTTTCGCCGATCAGGGCCAGGACGGGGATTCTAAGTTTTCGCAAGGTCGGCGCGGGGTCATAGGTGAAGAAGACCCGGAACCAGTCGGAATCGATCGCCCCCATTTGGGCGTGCAATCGCGCGAGATCATCCTTTGAGAGGCGGCGGCTAGCGCCATAGGCGGCCACGGCGGCCTGAAGTTTGGCCGCGCGCGTCGTCGGATCGGCCTCGTCGCGCACGATGGCGATGGCGGTCTCGCGCAGAGCCGATGTCCTGGCGACCTCCGAGGCCTTCGCCCCCATGGCCTTGGCGATAAGCCGCCCCTGTTCCGCAAGCACGCGGGACCCATCGACGCCTGGCCCGGCCAAAAGCACCAGATAGGCGACAGACGGGTCACGCGCGGCGACCATGGGCGCGATGAGGCCGCCCTCGCTGTGGCCGATCAGGCCGATCCGGCGGGGGTCGATCCCCGGCTGTTTTGCCAGCCAGGCCACGGCGGCGTCCGCGTCCGCGGCGAAATCAAGGCTGGTGGCCTTGGCGTATTCGCCTGCGGATTCACCGATTCCCCGTTTATCATAGCGCAGCACGGCGATCCCGTGACGGGTCAGATAATCAGCCAGGACCAGAAAAATGCGATGGCCGAGGATCGTCTCATCGCGGGTCTGAGGCCCGGACCCGGCGATCAGGACCACGGCGGGAAATGGTCCCGGGCCGGGGGGCAGGGTCAGGGTTCCAGAAAGACGTATGTCAGCCGCCGTGTTGCTAAAGAGGACCGATTTGATCTCGTAGGGAAAGGGCGCATGCGGCGTCTGAGGCCGATTTAGGGTTGGTTTTACCGCGCCGGTCGCCAGGCGTGACCACGTGATCGGGAGCTCATGACCGCCCTGGCGCCAGGCGCCTTGGAGCGTCCGGCCATCGGCTTGCAGCGTCCCAGCGAATCTGCCTCCCGCCGTGGGAACGTCGAAGCGGACCTGATCGCTCTGTCGTGACAGCCCGCTCACTAGAAGGCCGGTCACGCCCTGATCGAGGCTATCGAGATTGGCCGCCGTTGTCGCCGCCGTGCTCCGAACATGTAGGGCTAGACGCAGATGGGACCCGCCCGGAAGTGTGAGGATTCCGCTCCAATCGCCGTCAAGGCCGGCGACGGGTGGCGGAGGTTTCGCCTCGCCGACTGTGAGATTCAAGGGAATGTCGAGGCCGCCCTGAGACCAGCGGCCCACCCAAGCCTTGGCGCCGGCGTCCCACCGCCCCTTATAGCGCCCATGGATGGCTGGAACCTGGAAGGCGAGGGCGCCGTCGGTCTCGGTAACGTCGGAGAGCGGAATGCCGAGCGCGCCCTGATCCAGACTGTCCAGAGCCCCTTCATGACGCCCATCCGCCGTCGCGTGGATATGAACCGCGAGACGCAGGGTGACTCCCGGCGCGGGGTCGAGGGTTCCCAGCCAATCCCCGTCGATGGGCTGGGCATGGGCCGTGGCGCTCAGACCTACGCCGACGAGCGCGGCCAGTGTCAGAATTCGCAGCGGCATATTTGTTTTTGCCTCCCGGACGCCGGAGCTTTGTTTACCACGCCCTTGGCCCTTCGACCGCCGCGATTTTGGGTCTAGAAGGGCCGCGCAAGCGCGCGCTTTGAAGAGGATCCCCGAGACGAATGATCGCCGAAATCGGCCAGCTCGCCCTGATCCTGGCCCTCTGTCTGGCGCTTGTTCAAGCCGCCTCCCTGCTGATCGGCGCCTGGCGCGTGGACGGGGCGCTGATGTCCATGGGCCGGGCCGCCGCGGTGCTTCAGGCGGGGTTCATCGCCGTCGCCTTCGCGGCCCTGGGAACCGCCTATGTCACCGGCGATTTCTCCATCGCTTTGGTGGCCGAGCACAGTAATAGCGCCCAACCTCTGCTCTACCGGATCGGCGCCACCTGGGGCAGCCATGAGGGCTCGATGATCCTCTGGGTGTTCATTCTGGCGGTCTATGGCGCGGCCATTGCGCTCGCCGGCGGGTCGCTGCGCGAGAGCCTCAAGGCCCGGGTCCTGGCCGTGCAGGGCGTGGTGGGGGCTGCGTTTCTGGGGTTCCTCCTGCTGACCTCCAATCCCTTCCTGCGCCTGACACCCGCGCCCTTTGACGGGGCGGAGCTCAATCCCGTGCTGCAGGACCCTGGCCTCGTCTTCCATCCGCCGGTTCTCTATCTCGGCTATGTAGGGCTCTCGATCGCCTTTTCCTTCGGGGTCGCGGCCCTGATCGAGGGGCGGGTGGACGCCAATTGGGCGCGGTGGGTGAGGCCCTGGGTCCTGGCGGCCTGGATATTCCTCACCATCGGCATCACCATGGGCAGCGTCTGGTCCTATTACACCCTGGGTTGGGGCGGCTGGTGGTTCTGGGACCCGGTGGAGAACGCCTCCCTCATGCCCTGGCTCCTGGCCACGGCGCTCCTCCATTCCTGCCTGGTGCTGGAAAAGCGCGGGGCCCTGATCAGTTGGACCATCCTGCTATCCATCCTGGCCTTCTCCATGAGCATGGTGGGCACCTTCCTGGTGCGCTCCGGCGTGCTCACCAGCGTCCACGCCTTCGCGGTCGATCCCAAGCGCGGGGTCTATATCCTCGGCATGATCGCGGTGATGACCGGCATGGCGCTGGGCCTCTTCGCCTGGCGCGCGCCGAGGTTCCGGACCGGCGCTCTCTTCACGGCTGTCTCCAAGGAATACGCGATCACGCTCAACAACCTGTTCCTGGCGGCGGCGACGGCGACGGTATTCCTGGGCACCTTCTATCCCGTCTTTGTCGACGCCCTGCACGGCGACAAGATCTCCGTCGGCCCGCCCTATTTCAACGCCACCTTCGCGCCGATCTTCATGCTTCTGTTTGTCCTGGTGAGCTTCGGGCCCATGTTGAACTGGAAGCGCGACAGCCTGGGGCCGCTCCTATTCAGGCTGATATGGCCCGCCCTGGCCTCGGCCATCGCGGTCGTCGGCGCTATCCTGATCTTCGGCATCGGTCACGTCATGGCCGCCCTCGGTTTCGCCCTGAGCGCCTGGCTGATCGTTGGCGCGGGGGCGGTGCTGGCCCGTCGCTGGCGCCCCGTTTCGCACGGAGCGTTTTGGGATGGCCTTTGGGGACGGATGCGCGCCACGCCCCTCGCCATCTTCGGCCTGGCCCTCGCCCATGCGGGGCTGGGCGTCACGACCCTGGGCATCACCGCCATGGCCGGCTGGCAGAGCAACGCCGTGATCGCCATGACGCCCGGCCAGAGCCTCACCCTCGCCGGCAAGACCATCACCCTCACGGGACTGCGGGGCATTGAGGGACCGAACTATGAAGCCGCCCAGGCCCGCTTTGCCGTCGATACCCTGGCCGGGCCGCGCGTCCTGATTTCGGAGCGACGCTTCTACCCCGATAGTCAGACCACCACGACAGAGGCGGGGATCAATGTGGGGCTGCTCGGGAATGTCTACATCTCCATCGGCGACCGCGCGGCGGGTGGCGGCCTGGTGGTGCGGCTGTGGAACCACCCTCTGGTCAATTTCATCTGGGGCGGCGCCTTCATGATGGCCTTTGGCGGCATGGTTTCCCTCGCCGACCGGCGTCTGCGCGTGGCCGTGGTGAAGCGCGTCCGTGCGCCGGCTGGCGTCCTGGAGCCGGCTGCCGCATGAGGCGACTGATTTTCCTGGCGCCCATCGTCCTCTTCGCCATCGTGGTGGCCGGTTTCGCCCTGGGGCTTCGGCGCGATCCCAGCCTCCTGCCGTCCACTTTGATCGGCAAGCCCCTGCCGCGTTTCAGCCTCCCGCCCGTCGATCCCAAGGCGCCCGGCCTCACTTCAGCGGATATGACCGGGGGCGGCCCGCGCCTCCTCAATGTCTTCGGCTCCTGGTGCGTCTCCTGTCGCTATGAGCATCCGGTTCTCATGGCGCTGAAATCCCAGGGCGTGGCCATTGAGGGCCTGGATTGGCGCGACAGCCGGGCCGATGCGACGCGCTTCCTCGCCGCCGAGGGCAATCCCTATGAGCGGATCGGCGATGATGAGGCTGGACGCACGGTGATCGATCTGGGCGTCGCCGCGGCGCCCGAGACCTTCATTGTCGATCGCCAGGGCCGCGTCCGCTACAAGCAGGTGGGCCCGATCACCCCCGAGCTCTGGACCTCCACCCTCGCGCCCCTCATGGCCCGGCTGAAGAGCGAATGACGCGCCTTATCGCCACGCTCTTGGCCGTTCTCGCCCTCGCCGGTCCGGCCCTCGCGGTCTTGCCCAGCGAGCAACTTTCCAACCCCAAGCTGGAGGCCCGGGCCCGGAAGATTGGCGCCGAGCTGCGCTGCCTCGTCTGCCAGAATGAGACCATAGATGAGTCCGAGGCGCCCCTGGCCGGCGACCTGCGCGTGCTTTTGCGCCAGCGTCTTTTGGCCGGCGACAGCGACCAGCAGGCCATCGCTTATATCGTCGCTCGCTATGGACACTTCGTCTTGCTGCAGCCCCCCTTTGAGCCCGATACCTTGATCCTGTGGCTGGGCCCTTTCCTCGTGCTGGTCCTTGGCGGCGTCGGCGTGGCGGCCATGGCTCGGCGCGCGCCGCCAGAGGGGCCGTCGCCCGCCCCGCTCACCCCTGATGAAGAGGCCGCGCTCGCCCGCCGCCTGGAGGCCGACCGCATCTGATGACGATCTGGATCCTTCTCACCGTCATGATCGCCATGGCCTGCGCCGCCCTGGCCGTCGCCCTGGTCCGCCGCCAGGAGGAGGCGCCCGCGCGGCTCGGCGACTCCGAGGCTCTAAACCGCCAGCTCGCCGATATCGCCGCTCAGGCCGCCGCCGGCGCCCTGCCGCCCGAGACCGCAGAGACCCTGCGCGCCGAAACCATCCGCCGGTTCTTGGCGGAGGACGCCGCGCCGGCCCGTCCCGCCCGCCCCCTCTCGAGGATCGCTCTCAGCGTGGCCGCCGTCGCCGTCGCTGGGCTCGTGGCCCTGGGCGCGACCTTGCTTTACGCCAAGCTGGGCCGCCCCGATCTCGCCAGTCCCCTGGCCGCCCAACTGCCGCCCGGCCAAGGCGCCGGCGACCCCGCCAATCCCGCCGTCCAGCTCGCCGGGCTGATCACGCAACTTGAGGTGAAGGCGCGGCGTTCGCCTAAGGATGCCGGGACCCTCAAGGCGCTTGGCGCGGCCTTCATGCAGGCCGAGCGCTATGCCGACTCCGCCGCCGCCTATGGCCGGGCCGTGCATCTCGCGCCCGGAGACGGCGAGGCCGCTTCGGCTGAAGGAGAGGCCCTGACCCGCGCGGCGCAGGGGACGATTACGCCCCAGGCCAAGGCGGCCTTCGTCGCGGCTGTGGCCGATGATCCCACCGATCCGCGCGCCCGCTATTTCCTCGCCGCCTACAAGGATCAGCAGGGCGACCACGCCCGGGCCATGGCCGACTGGATCACCCTCATCAGAAGTGCTCCGCCCGGAGCGCCCTGGGTGCCTCAGGTGCGCGCGGCGGTGGAGCAGACGGCGGCCCAGAACCACATGGATATTTCCGGCCAGCTCCCGCCACAGCCGGCGGGGCCGGCGATCAATCCTGCCGCCGCCGCCCAGATCCAGCAGATGAATCCCGCCGCTCAAAAGGCCATGATCGGCTCCATGGTCGGCCGCCTCGCCGCGCGCCTCAAGGTCAACCCCAAGGACCCGGAGGGCTGGATCAGCCTCATGCGCGCCCGCATGGTTCTGGGTGATCGCCCCGCCGCCGCCTCAGCCTATCGCGACGCCCTCGCCGGCGATCCTTCCGACCGTCCCCAGATCACAGACGCCGCCCGCCAATTGGGTGTGCCGGGGGTGTAGACCTTAAGGCGCCCTCAGACCCTGCCCATAACCTCCGCCCAGCACCTCATAGAGCGTCACGATATTGTCCGCGGCGATGAGCTGGGTGGAAACCAGGGCCTGTTGGGCGGCATAGAGCGTGCGCTGGGCGGTGAGGACGTCCAGATAGGTGTCCTGGCCGCGGTCATAGAGGGCGGTGGCGAGGCGCAGGCTGTCGGCGGCGGCGTCCACGAGGCCCTGCTGAGCGGAGAGGCGTGAGGTGATCACCCCCTGCACCGCCAGAGCGTCGGCCGTCTCGCGAAAGGCGGTCTGGACGGCTTTCTCATATTGGGCGACGGCGATCCGGTCTTGGGCCTTGGCGTAATCGAGCCCCGCGCGATTGGCCCCGCCCTCAAAGATCGGGAGGGTGATCGTCGGCGCGAAGTTCCAGACCGCGGTCCCGGGCGCGAAGAGGCTGGCCAGAGACGCCGTTGTCGTTCCGCCGGAGCCGGTCAGGCTGATGGACGGAAAGAAAGCCGCCCGCGCGGCGCCGATATTGGCCTTGGCGGCGCGAAGCTGATCCTCCGCCTGGATCACATCGGGCCGCGCCAGCAGGACCGTGGAGCTCAGGGCGCCCGGGACCTTCGGCAGGCGCGCGTCGGGATCGTCAATGCCGGTGGGCAATAGGGCGGGCGGCACGCTGGCGCCGACAAGCAGGTCCAGGGCGTTCTTGTCCTGGGCGACCTGGGTTGTGTAGCGGCCGATATCGGCCTTGGCCTGCTCGACGATGGTGCGGGCGTTCGCCACGTCGAGGGCCGTGCCGACCCCACCGTTGAGCCGGGCATTGGCGAGATCCAGGCTGGACTGGCCGCTGGCCAGGGTGGTTTGGGACACCTTCAGGAGGGACTCATCAGACGCCAGGGTCATCCAGTCCGTCGCCGTCCCGGCGATAACCGTCAGCTCTTCTGATCGGCGGCCAGCCGCCGTTGCGAGATACTGTTCAAAGGCGGCTCGGGTCATGCTGCGGATCTTGCCGAAGAGGTCCACTTGATAGGAGGCCACGGCGCCGCTTACGGAATATTCCGTGACGCGGTCATAAGCCGCCCCGTACTGGGGCGGCAGGCCCGAATATTCGCGGGCGTAGGTCGCGCTCGCCGTACCGTTCACCGCCGGCAGGAGAGCGGCGCGTTGTGTATGGAACTGGGCCTGAGCGGCGGAGACCTGGGCCACGGCCACGCGGAGGTCCCGGCTTTGGCTCAGGGCGAGCTCAATAACGCCGCGAAGTTTGGCCCCGACAAACACTTCCCTCCAGGGCGCCGGCGCGGCGTCCGGCGCCTGGGCGCCATAGGCCGGGCCAGCGGGGAAGGCGGCCGGAATGGGCGGCGGGGGCCTATGATAGGGCGGGGTGAGCGGACCGTTCGCGCAGCCCACGAGGAGGGCCAGTCCCAACCCCGACCCCAGCATGGCGAGACCCAGCCGCATCACGAGCTCACCGTCGGCGCGGCCCCCTCGGGCCGGGCGACCTGGCGGCGGCCAAACCCGCCGCGAATGGCGATGTAGAAGAGCGGCACCAGGAATATGGCGAGGAAGGTCGCGCTCAGCATGCCGCCGATCACCCCCGTGCCGATATCGGTCTGACTCCCGGCGCCCGCGCCGTTGGCCACGGCCAAGGGCGTCACGCCCGCGATGAACGCCAGGGAGGTCATCAGGATCGGCCGAAGACGCAGCGACGCCGCCTCCAGGGCCGCGGCCAGGGGAGTCGCCCCCCGCTTTTCCGCGTCATAGGCGAACTCGACGATCAAGATGGCGTTCTTGGCCGAGAGGCCCATGATGGTGAGCAGGCCCACCTGGAAATAGACGTCATTGTAGAAACCGCGCAGATGGGCGGCGAGCAGGCTGCCCGCGATGCCGAGCGGAATCACCAGAAGGACCGCAATGGGCACGGACCAACTTTCGTAAAGCGCCGCCAGGCAGATGAAGACCACCACCAGCGACAGGCCATAGAGGCCGGGCGCCGCGTTGCCGGCCAGTCGCTCCTGATAGGATGTGGCGGTCCACTCATGGCCAATGCCCGGGGGCAGCTTGGCTATGAGCTTTTCCATCTCATTCATGGCCGCGCCGGAACTTTTGCCGGGGGCCGCCTGGCCTTGCAGCTCAAAGGACGGCAGACCGTTATAACGCTCCAGCTTTGCCGGCCCGATCGACCAGGTCTCATTCACCACCGCCGAGAGCGGCGTCATCTGGCCGGTGGACGACCGCACATAGAGGCGGCCAATATCCTCAGGCGACATGCGGTAGGGGGTGTCGGCCTGCATATAGACGTGTTTGACCCGGCCCCGGTCGACGAAGTCGTTGATGTACGATTCACCGATGGCGGAGCTCAAGGTGTCATTGACGTCCGCCAGGGATAGCCCCAGGGCGCCTGCCCGGGCCTGATCCACGCTGATATTCAGCTGGGGCGTATCCTCCTGGCCATTGGGGCGAACGCCCACCAGCAGGGGATCACGCGCGGCCATTCCCAGAAGCTGATTGCGCGCGGCTATGAAAGCGGGGCGGGGCATGGCGCCCTGGTTCTCCAGCTCCAGGTCGAACCCGGTGGCGATGCCCAGCTCCTGAACCGGCGGCGGCACGAAGGCGAAGACCCGGGCGTCGCGGATGTGGCTGAAGTCGGCCATGGCGCGCTGAACAATGGCCGGGGCCTTGTTCCGCGTGGCCTTGCGCAGCTTCCAGTCTGAGAGGCGCACATAGGCCAGGCCCATGTTTTCGCCGGCCCCCGCGAAATTGAAGCCGACGACGTCAAACATCCCCCGCACGTTCTTGGTCTCGCCGCCCAGATAATGGTGCTCGAGCTGCCGGGCGACGGCGAGGGACCGGGCCTGTGTGGCGCCGGGTGGAAGGTTGAAAAAGTTAATGATGTTGCCCTGGTCCTCATCGGGCAGAAAACCGGTGGGAAGGGTGATGAAGAGGGCGACCATCAGGGCGACGACGAAGAGATAGAACCCGCCCGCCGGAGCGGGGCGCCGCACCAGGAAATTGAGGCCCTTTTCATAGCGAGCGAGGCCCGCGTCGAAGACCCTGTTGAAGCCCCCGAAGAACCCGGTCTCAGGCCGTTCGTGACCCTTGGGCAGGGGCTTCAGAAGTGTGGCGCAGAGGGCGGGAGAGAGGACCAGGGCCACCAGAACCGACAGGGCCATGGCCGAGACGATGGTGATGGAGAATTGCCGATATGTCGCCCCCGTGGTGCCGCCGAAAAATGGCATGGGCAGGAACTCGGGCGACAGCACGGTGGCGATCCTCCCAAGGTCTCCGGTGATCTCCTCCATGGATTTCAGCGACGACTCCTTGGGCGACAGGCCCTCGGTCTCCATGATCCGCTGCACATTCTCCACCACCACGATGGCGTCATCCACCAGAAGCCCGATAGCGAGGACCATGGCGAAGAGAGTCAGGGTGTTGATGGAATAGCCGGCGATGGCCAGGACCGCGAAGGTGCCGAGCAGCACCACCGGCACGGCGATGGCGGGGATCAGGGTGGCGCGCCAGTTCTGCAGGAACAAGAACATCACCCCGACCACGAGAAGGATGGCCACCAGGAGAGTCGTGATCACGTCCTTGATCGACAGCTTGACGAAGCTGGTGTTGTCCACGGGGAAGTCCACCACAACCCCTGCCGGAAGGGTCTTGGCAAGCTCCGCCGTCTGGGCGCGCACCGCGGTGGCGGTATCCAGGGCGTTTGCGCCCGGCGCCAGCTTGATGGCCAGACCCGCCGCGGGATAGCCGTCATAGCGGGCGCTTTGGGCGTAATTGTCGGCGCCGATCTCCACGCGGGCCACATCCCCGAGCCGGACCAGGGAGCCGTCGGGCTGGGTTCGGAGAATGATGTTCCGGAACTGATCGGCGGTCTGGAGACGCGACTGGGCGTTGACCGTAGCGTCCAGTTCCTGGCCGGCGACGTCCGGCGGACCGCCCAGTTCACCAGCCGGCACCTGCACGTTCTGCGCCAGCACCGCGGCCCGGACGTCCGACGCCATCAGCTTGTAATTGTTGAGCTTGAAGGGATCGAGCCAGATGCGCATGGCGTAGGTGCCGCCGAACAGCTGGGTGTCGCCCACGCCGTTGATCCGGGACAGGGGGTCGATGAACCGGCTGTTGACGATGTCGCCCAGGTCCACGTCGCTGTAGCGGCCGTGCGGGTCGTAAAGGGAGATCACCAAGAGCGGGCTCGCCTGGTTCTTGGCGACGATCAGGCCTTGCTGTTGCACCACGGCTGGGAGCAGTGGCGTCGCCTGCTGCACCTTATTCTGCACCTGAACCTGGGCGATGTCGGGGTTTGTGCCGGGCTGGAAGGTCGCGGTGATCGTGGCTTGGCCGTTCGCCGTGCTGGTCGAACTGAAATAGAGCAGATGGTCCAGCCCATGCAGTTGCTGCTCGATCACCTGGGTGACCGAGGTCTCCAGCGTATCCGCCGAGGCGCCGGGGTAGTTGGCGGTGATGGCCACCGCTGGCGGCGCGATCACCGGATATTGCGAGATCGGCAGGGTCAGGATGGCCAGCACGCCGCCCAGCATGATCACCAGGGCCACGACCCAGGCGAAAATGGGCCTCTGAATGAAGAACCTGGAGATCACCTGACGTCGCGGCTCAGTAGGCCGCGGTCGGCGGGCCAGATACTGGCGCAGTGGGGGGCACGATCTTCACTGGCGCGCCCGGATGGGCGTTCTGGCCGCCCTCGATGATGAGCTGGTCGCCAGGCGAAAGGCCGGATGTCACGCGCCAAGCATTGCCCACGGTCCCAGCCAGAGTGAGCGGACGCACCTGGGCATGACCGGTTTTGTCGACGACCATCGCCATGGGCCGGCCCTTTTCGTCCCGGGTGACAGCAACCTGAGGCGCCAGAATGCCCGCTGGATCGACGCCCTCAACGAGGTGGGCGCGGACATAGAGGCCGGGCAGGAGAATGCCCTTGGGGTTCGGGAAAACCGCGCGCAGCGTGACTGAACCGGAGCTCTGATCCACGGTAATGTCCGTGAACTGAAGATGTCCCTCCAGGGGGTAGTCCATGCCGTCGCCGAGCTGCAGGCGCACTGCCGCGCCCTTGGCCGGACCGCCCCCAGGCCCCAGGCGGTTCAGTTCTTCCATCAATTTCAGATGATCGGTCGCGGACTGGGTGAGATCCACATAGATCGGATCAAGGGTCTGGATGGTCGAAAGCGCGGTGGTTTGGCCCGTGGTGACCAGCGCCCCGGGAGTCACCGTCGAGACGCCGATTCGCCCGGTGATCGGCGCCGTAATGCGAGTATAGCCCAGATTGATTTTGGCCGATTCCACCGCCGCCTCCTGCTGCAGGACCGCGGCGGCGGCCTCGCCATAGGCGGCCTGGGAATCGTCGGCGTCCTGTTGGCTGACGGCCTTGATCTTCACCAGATCAGCGTAGCGCTGGGCCTTCAGTTTGGCAGTGACCACCTGCGCCTGGGCGCTGGCCAGCTGCGCCTTGGCCTGGTCATAGGCCGCCTTATAGGGCGCGGGATCGATCTGATAGAGTGCTTGGCCCTTGTGGACCACGGTCCCTTCGGTAAACAGGCGCGCGAGGATGATGCCCGCCACCTGCGGACGTACGTCCGACACCTTGAAGGGGCTTGTGCGGCCGGGAAGGTCGGAGGTCAGTGTGACGGCCCGGGTCTCAAGCGTCACCACGCTCACGGGCGCCGGCCCCATCTTGGGCGGACCCATGGCGTGGCGAGCGCACGCGGCAAGGCCCAGGGCAACGCCGATCGCGAGGGCTCCATATTCAATGCGGCGCCCAAACCCGCGTATCAGACCCTCAGGGCTGAGGGTGGGGGGCGGAACATCTACTCTCAGGGGTTAATCGCTTCGGCAAAGGTTGGAACAAAGACGTCGCGCGAAGCGCTTCGCCTATCTAGGCGATATCCCGCAAGTCGCAAATTCGCCATCTTGTTAAACCTCGCGATTTTCGAATTATCACGAATTAATCACGTTCACGTTTTCGAGAGCGGACGGGATCCTCCACCGTGGATTTTCGCGATTTTGGGCCAGAAATCCACACCCTTGAGGACCGGCCAGATCAGGATCCACGTATAGGTCGCGGCGTGCGGCCACCTGACGGCGACGCCAACGGAGGCCAGGAAGACCGCGGGCGCGACCAGGGATCGGACCACCAGGCGCCGGGTCTCGGCGCGGCCTTCGCCGCCCCTCATCAGGCTTGGCCGTCGCGCGGTCAGCGTCAATCCGACCTGCAACAGACCCACGCTCGCAACACTGAGGGCGTAGAAAATCACCGGCGCCGTGGTCGCCTTGTAGAGAGCGATGACACTGGTGGGGAAGGGCAGGAAGGCGATGCTGGCGAGAAAGGCGAGATTCATGAGGCGAAGCGGCCGGTCATCGCGGCGCAGGGCGCCGAACAGGTCGTGGTGCGAGAGCCAGTAGACCGCGATCACGAAGAAGCTGATGCCAAACCCTTCGAAGCTGGGGATCATGGCTCGCAGAGCCTCGACATCGAACGCCCCCGTCGGCGGTTTCAGATCCAGAACCAACAGGGTGATGGCGATGGCGAAAACGCCGTCGCTGAAGAAGACTAGCCGTTCGAACTGGCGTGTCTCGCGCGTTTCGTTTCCATGGTCTTCATCGCCCATGGGGCTTTAGAGCACATCCAGGGTGGGGAAGCGCGCCTTGGCCTGAAGACAGTCCCACATAGATCTATCAGCGGGCCCCATTCAGGCGGTCCATCATTCGGATGGATCGGCCAGACGCCCTCGGAGCTGGCGGCCCGGGTGTCGGCGACAATCGCGTTGAGACCTGCCCGCGCATCGTCCGCGTTCCATGGGATGTCCGCCAGAGCCTCGTGGCGTCCCGGATCGTAGAGACTATCCATAAACTGCGAGGTCCCACCCATCTTTGTGGACAGGCATATCACGGTCGCTAGGGTGCCAGCGAGGTGGTGAAAGGGTGGCTATTATGAACTGGCGAGGACTCGCGGCCCTGGCGATAATCAGCCTGACGACCGCCGCCTACGGCGCCCATGCAGCCGAGCCCATGACCCTCAAGGACTATCGGGCGCTCAGCGGCCCGGAGCCCACCGCCCACATCGCCTATGGCCCCGCGCCACGGCAATATTTGGAGCTTTTCGAGCCTCCCGGGCGCGGTCCCTTTCCCGTGGCGGTGCTGATCCACGGCGGCTGTTTCTATAATAAATATGAAGGCATGGCCCAGCTTCGCGGCATGGCCGGCGCTCTCACCGCGCGCGGCGTCGCGGTCTGGAGCATCGAGTATCGCGGGCTCGAAACCCCCGGCGGCGGCTATCCCGGAACCTTCCAGGACATCAATGCCGCCATGGCTTCCCTGGCCGACCATGCTCGGGCCTTGCACATCGACACCCGGCGCCTCGTCGTCGTGGGCCATTCGGCTGGCGCCTATCTCGCCCTCTG
>Ga0116230_10004577_pt1 | contig 13558 bp, 12 predicted proteins | sample S1TSphfallax_3_FD_88678 | JGI IMG/M metagenome (GOLD analysis project Ga0116230, IMG submission 88678) | Host-associated microbial communities from peat moss isolated from Minnesota, USA - S1T2_Fd - Sphagnum fallax MG | ecosystem: Host-associated > Plants > Peat moss > Unclassified | place...
GTCACAATCCCCCCGGCGATGTTGTGCGTGTTCTCCAGCCACACCAGCCCGGTCTGCGCGCGGTAGTAAATCTTCGGCGCAATCGCCGTCGCGATCCTCTCCCACGTCAGCACGCCGCCCTCGCCGGCCACGGTGCGTGGAATGCAGCCCGCGAACGCCGCCACCATCGCCATCTCCCAGTCCAGGATGTGCGCCTGCGCCTCGCAGATCACCTCCTGCCCCGGCTGCGTGTGCAGCTTCACCCCGATCAGGTTGCCCATCGACCCGGTGGGCACAAACAGCGCCGCCTCGCGCCCGAAGATCTCGGCCGCCCGCTGCTCCAGCTTGTTCACCGTCGGGTCCTCGCCGTACACATCGTCGCCCACCTCGGCCGCGGCCATCGCCGCACGCATCGCAGCCGTAGGCCGCGTTACGGTATCGCTGCGCAGATCGATCGTCTTCATCCTCTTGCCTTCCTCCGCTTTGCCTTCCTCCGCGAACCTCCGCGTCCTCCGCGTTTGCCTTTACCTACACCGCCACGGTCTCCAGCAACCTGCCAAACACCTCATTCGACACCAACCGCCCGCCCAGCGTCAGCCCCCACCGCCCCTCGCTCTCCGTCATCAGCCCCGCCTGCACCAGCTCCCGCGCCGACGCCTCGAACTCCCGCACCCACTCCCGCCGCAGCCCCGCCAGCGACACCCCTTCGCTCATCCGCAGCCCCAGGAACACCGTCTCCTCAAACGCCTCGCGCTCGTCCACCTTTGTGATCCCTTCCGAATTTTCATCTCGACCGAGGACGCGCAGCGCCGTAGTGGAGAAGCCTGTCCTGAGCCCGCCGAAGGCACCTGCATCTTTGTCCACCATATATTCCGCCAGCGTATCGCCATTCGCCCAGCGCACCGCGCCCTCGCCCACGCGCAGCATCGAGTGCGCATCCAGCCCGAACCCCACATACGGCCGCCGCTGCCAGTACTTCAAATTATGCCGCGACACCCTCCCCGCCGCCGCAAAGTTCGAGATCTCATACTGCGCCAGCCCCATCGCCGGCAGCCGCATGCATGCGCGCGCATACAGCTCCGCCGCAATCTCCTCCGCCGGCACGCCATGCGCGTGGAACCGCTGCCCACCCGCCAGCACCTCCCGCCCCAGCCGCGAGTCCTCATCGACCTCCAGCATGTACACGCTGGCATGGTCCACCATGCCCTCCCGCACCAGCGCCTCCAGCGCATCCAAAGAAAGCTCCCAGCTCTCCGCACTCTGCCCCGGCAGCCCCGCGATCAGGTCCACGCCCACCCGCGCCACCCCCGCCGCGCGCAGCCGCCGCACCTCCGCCACGCACGCACGCGCCGTATGCAGCCGGCCCACCGCCGCGCTCTCCGCGTCCACAAAGCTCTGCACCCCCAGGCTCACGCGGTTCACGCCCATCCGCAGAGCAGTTTCGAGCACATCACCAGCGATCTGCCCCGGCGCGGCCTCCAGCGTCACCTCCGCCGCGGCCTCCACCGCAAACACCCCTCGCAGCGCCGCAAAGATCGCCTTCAACTGCGCGGGCGTCAACAAGCTTGGCGTCCCGCCGCCCAGATACAACGTATCCACCCGCCGCGGCAGCTCCGCACCCAGCCGCGCCGCCGTCGCGCCCACGGCCTCGATCTCCGCGCACAGCCGCGCCACATAGGCCTCGATCGACCCGGCCGTCCCCACCCCCGACGCAAAGTTGCAGAAGCTGCACTTGGCCCGGCAAAACGGCACCGAAACATACACCCCGAGCATCGAATCGCTGGCTGCCGTCGAAGCGCTGTCTGCCCTCATTGCTCCATTCTTTCACGCACCTCGGTCCCCTTCGCGCAACTTGGCGTCCTTCGCGCCCTCCGCGTTCGCCGTTCCCGCCCTTCGCCGACCCGGTAAACTATCCCCAATGCCCGACGAGAAGAAGTCCCCGCCGCCCGAGACCCCCAAGCGCACCGACGACGACGTCGTCGGCAAGGTCTACGACGCGCGCCTCATGCGCCGCCTGGTCGGCTACCTCTCCCCCTACAAGCTCCAGACCGCCGTCTCCGGCCTCTGCATCGTCATCAAGGCCGCCACCGACATCTCCGGCCCCTTCTTCGTCAAGGTCGCCGTCGACACCTACTTCGCGCCCTCCTCCGGCAAACGCACCTGGCTCTCCGCGCACCTCGCCCCGGACCCCACCACCGGCGTCACCCAGCTCGCCCTGCTCTACCTCGGCGCGCTGCTGCTCACCTTCGCGCTGGAGTTCGTCCAGACCTACCTCATGCAGTGGACCGGCCAGAAGATCATGTTCGACCTGCGCCGCCAGATCTTCCGCCACATCCAGAGCATGTCGGTCGCCTTCTTCGACCGCAACCCCGTCGGCCGGCTCGTCACCCGCGTCACCTCCGACGTCGACGCGCTCAATGAGATGTTCACCTCCGGCGTGCTCGCCATCTTTGAGGACATCTTCACCCTCGCCTTCATCGTCGCCATCATGCTCTCCATGTCCTGGCCGCTGGCGCTGCTCACGCTCTCCGCCATCCCCGGCATCCTCATCGCCACCCAGCTCTTCCGCCGCCACGTCCGCCAGAGCTACCGCCGCCAGCGCGCGGCTACAGCCAGGATCAATGCCTTCACCCAGGAGTACGTCTCCGGCATGGCCGTGGTCCAGCTCTTCAACCGCGAGCCCCGCGCCTTCCGCGACTTCTCCGCCATCAACTCCGAAAACAAGCAGGCCTGGACCGACGCCATCTTCGCCTACGCCCTCTACTACCCGGTCGTCGAGCTGCTCAGCTCCGCCGCCATCGCCCTGGTCATCTGGTACGGCGGCCTCGCCGGCCTGCGCAACCTCACCTTCTTCTCCCACCTCGCCGCCGGCGCGCCCCAGCCCACCCACGCCCCCGGCATCTTCGGCACCGTCACCCTCGGCATCCTCATCGCCTTCATCCAGTACGCGCAGCGATTCTTCCGCCCCATCCAGGACCTCAGCGACAAGTTCAACATCCTGCAGGCCGCCATGGCCGCCAGCGAACGCGTCTTCAAGCTGCTCGACACCGAAAGCGACATCCAGTCCCCCGCGCACCCCGTCCCCGGCGACAACTCAGGCCGCATCGAGTTCCGCAACGTCTGGTTCACCTACCAGCCCCTCACCCCCGAGCAACTCACCGCCCTCAACAGCTTTGAAGGGGCGGGGCTTAAGCCCCGCCGTTCAGACAAGGAAGAGAGCGGGGCTTTAGCCCCGGAGGGAATCCTCGCCAACATCGAATGGATCCTCCGCGGCGTCAGCTTCACCATCGAGCCCGGCCAGACCGCCGCCATCGTCGGCCACACCGGCGCCGGCAAAACCACCCTCACCGCCCTCATGATGCGCTTCTACGACGTCCAGGCCGGCTCTGTACTCGTAGACGGCGTCGACGTCCGTGAGCAGGACCTGCTCGCCCTGCGCCGCCGCTTCGGCGTCGTCCTGCAGGACCCCTTCCTCTTCTCCGGCACCATCGCCCAGAACATCCGCCTCGGCACCGCCTCCATCACCGACGCCCAGGTCGAGCTCGCTGCCGAAGAGGTCAACGTCGCCGACTTCATCCGCACCCTGCCCGCCGGCTTCGACTCGCCCGTACTCGAGCGCGGCGCCACGCTCTCCACCGGCCAGAAGCAGCTCATCAGCTTCGCCCGCGCCCTCGCCCATCGCCCCGCCATCCTCGTCCTCGACGAGGCCACCAGCTCCGTCGACACCGAGACCGAGCAGCGCGTCACCTCCGCGCTCGCCCGCATGATCGCCGGCCGCACCTCCGTCCTCATCGCCCACCGGCTCTCCACCATCCAGCGCGCCGACACCATCCTCGTCATGCACAAGGGCCGGCTCCGCGAGCAAGGCACCCACCAGCAACTCCTCGCCCAGCGCGGCCTCTACTTCAAGCTCTACCAGCTCCAGTACAAAGACCAGGAACTCGCCGCCGCCGCCGCCACCGAAGCCCACCTCAGCCAGCCGCTCTCCGCCTAGCGAATCTTGTGTTTGCTCGGCAACGGCGCGTCCTGCAGCGCAACAAACCGCTCCGGCGCGCAACACACCTTCCCCAGCCTCGCCAGATCGGCCTGCATCTCGCGGTCAGCCCGCAGACCCTTCAGCGCCGCCTCCAACACCGCACCCAGCCCCGCATCCCCCGGCCGCTCAATGCGGTAGTGCATCCACTTCCCGTCGCGCCGCGCCGCCACCAGCCCTGACCTGCGCAGGTACGCCAGGTGCCGCGAGACCTTCGGCTGCGGCTGCTTCAATATCTCCACGAAGAAACACACGCATACCTCGCGGCCGTCCATCATGTTCAACAGACGCAGCCGTGTCGGGTCGGCCAGCGCCAGAAACAGACCTGCCATATCGAGCTTGGCTTTAGATCGTGACATATTCAAAATATACGCCTTGACAGATATGTTCTGCACCCATACATTCGCCTTAGCAGATACATACATCCATGCCAGCCCCCTACAACGTCCTCTTCCTCTGCACCGGCAACTCCGCCCGCTCCATCCTCGCCGAAGCCCTGCTGAACCACAAAGCCGCCCTCCTTGGCCAACAGGCTGGCCAAGCCCGCTTCACGGCCTACAGCGCGGGCAGCCACCCCTCCGGCGCCCCGAGACCCGAAGCGCTCGCCCAGCTTGCATCCGCCGGCATCTCCACCGACGGCCTGCGCAGCAAATCCTGGGACGAGTTCGCCACTCCCAACGCGCCCCAGATGGACTTCGTCTTCACCGTCTGCGACAACGCCGCCAATGAGCCCTGCCCCTTCTGGCCCGGCCACCCCGTCACCGCGCACTGGGGCGTCGCCGACCCCGCCGCCGCAAAGGGCACACCCGAAGAAATCGCCCGCGCCTACAGCAACGCCTTCTTCATCCTCGACCGCCGCATCAACCTTCTGCTCGCGCTCCCCGACGCCTCCCTCCAGTCCCTCTCCGTCAAGCCAGAGCTCGACAAGATCGGCCAGTCCTAAGCCATGTCCACCCAACCTCTCTGCTCTCCACTGCCGCGCAAAAAGCTCTCCTTCCTCGACCGCTTCCTCACGCTCTGGATCTTCCTCGCCATGGCCATCGGCGTCGGCCTCGGCCACTTCATCCCCGGCACTGTGGACTTCGTCGATCGCTTCCAACACGGCACCACGAACCTCCCCATCGCCATCGGCCTCATCGTCATGATGTATCCGCCGCTGGCCAAGGTCCGCTACGAAAAGCTCCCCACCGTCTTCCGCAACAAGCGCGTCCTCACGCTCTCGCTCATCCAGAACTGGCTCATCGGTCCTGTCCTCATGTTCGGCCTCGCGCTGCTGTTCCTGCGCGGCCACCCCGCGTACATGCGTGGACTCATCCTCATCGGCATCGCCCGCTGCATCGCCATGGTGCTGGTCTGGAATGAGCTCGCCGAAGGCGACACCGATTACGTCGCCGGCCTGGTCGCCATCAACAGCCTCTTCCAGGTGCTCTTCTACAGCCTCTATGCCTGGCTCTTCCTCACCGTCGTCCCCGGCTGGCTGGGCCTTGCCTCCACCACCGTCCACATCGGCATCGCGCCCATCGCCAGGTCCGTCGGCATCTATCTCGGCGTTCCCTTCGCCGCCGGCTTCCTCACGCGCTTCACCCTCCTGCGCCTCAAAGGAGAAGCCTGGTACCGCACCCGCTTCCTCCCGCGCATCAGCCCGCTCACACTCATCGCTCTGCTCTTCACCATCCTGGCCATGTTCTCGCTCAAAGGCGGCCTCATCGTCCGTCTGCCCTTCGACGTCGTCCGCATCGCCGTCCCTCTGGTCGTCTACTTCCTCCTCATGTTTCTGGTCAGCTTCTGGATGGGCAAACGCCTCGGTGCGGACTACGCGCAGTCCGCCTCGCTCTCCTTCACCGCCGCCGGCAACAACTTCGAGCTCGCCATCGCCGTTGCCGTCTCCGTCTTCGGCATCAACTCCGGCGAGGCCTTCGTCGGCGTCGTCGGCCCGCTCATCGAAGTCCCCGCCCTCATCGCTCTGGTCAACGTCGCCTTTTGGATCCGACGCCGTTACTTCGCTGCATCGCAGAACCTCGAACGCCAGTAAATCGAACCACGGTAAATCGAACGCCGATAGGCTGCTTCTCTCACCCTGCCTTCTTCTCAGCCGCATCGCACAGCTTTTCAATCCGCCGGCCGCGCGACTCCGTGGTCTTGTAGGCCTCCACGGCAAACAACTCCATCCGCCGCTGCGTCGGCGTCATCTTCTGCCATCCGAGCTTCGCCTTTGGCCGCTGCCGAAAGGCTGCGACGATCATCGGCGGCAGTTCCCTCTCCGCCTCCATCGTCCCCAACATGCGCTCGGCCATCTGCTCGGCACGCTTGCGGCGTGCAGTGTCACTCTGCGGCTCATTCAGATAGGTGCCAATCTGCCGCCGCGTGTTCTCGCTCAGGCTGTCGTACCACTCGCGCAGACCGGGCTCTTCATCCAGCAACTCGGCGAGCCCCTCGGGCAGCTCCGCGGGCCGCGGCTCCAGGTCCGGCTCCAGCGTAAAGGTCGCGGCGTCGCCCACGCCAACACCGGCCGCCCCCTGCATAGTCTTGTTCACCAGCAGATGGAAGCGGCCCTTGCCGTCCGCGTGGCGCGGGTCAGGAAACAGGGAGGTGCGAAACTCCGCCTCTCCATGGGCTGAGGAGATGGTGCCGCGCACCCGCAGGCGCAGCATCTTCTTCCACGCCTTGGAAGGGTCGAACGGCACGCGCACGATCGTCCACCCCAGCGACTGCCCACCGGTCTCCAACACCGCCTCGAAGCTCTGAGCCTTGTCCTTGTGGGTCTGCTTACTCTGCGCCATCGTTACCCCGTATCAGGACGGACGCGCCGGCGGCTTCAGCCCCATCTCCGCCATCACCCGCTGCAGGTCCTTCCACGCCTCGCCCTTCTGCCGCGGGTCGCGCAGCAGGAACGCCGGATGGTACGTCACCGCGACCTTCGCACCGCGGCAGCTATGCCAGCGTCCGCGCAGGCTGGCCAGCGACTGCTTCACCCCCAGCAGATACGTCGCCGCCGTCGCGCCCAGCGCCACAATCACCTCCGGCGCCACGATATCGATCTGCCGCGCCAGGAACGGCGAGCACGTCGTCGCCTCCACAGACTCCGGCGTCCGGTTGCCCGGCGGCCGGCACTTCACAATGTTGGCGATATACACCTGCTCGCGCTTCAGCCCCATCGCCGCGATCATGTTGTTCAGCAGCTGCCCCGCCTTGCCCACGAAGGGCACGCCGCTGGCGTCCTCATCCGCGCCCGGCCCTTCGCCGACGAACATCAGCCGCGCGTTCGGGTCGCCGTCGGCGAACACGATCGTATGCCGCCCCGCATAGGCCAGCGGACACCGCGTGCAGTCGCCGATCTCCGCGCGCACCGCCTCCAGCGCCGCCGCGCGCTCCTCCGCCGGCACCCTCTGCCCCAGCAGCGGCAGAACCTCATCGAGCGGCTTCGGCTTCGGCATCGGTGCGATCAACTCCTGCGGCAACGGGTCCTGTGGCAACGTCGGCTGCTCCCGCTGCGTCTCTGCTCTCACCCGTGGCAACGGCGGAGCAACTGCCTTGGCGGCTGCAACAGGCACGGCAAGAGCCCGCACCGCCAGCAACTCCGCGCGCAACGCCTCCGGCAGCACCACCCCCGGCTGCTCCCGCCGATACAGGTCATACACACCCAGATCGCGCATGTAGTCCACATACGCCCGCAGCTGGTGCCTGGCCTCGCTCACGGCTTGTGCAGTCTCGCCCAAGGCTGTCCCCGTCCCGCTCAAGGCTGTTCTATCCCGCCCAAGGCTGTTCCACTTCGCTCAAGGCTGTTCCACTTCGCTCAAGGCTGTCCGCCTACGCCGGCTGTCCCGGCGGCAGCGGTCGCTGCGCCGCCACGGTGTAGGTCACCTTGCCCGCGCGCACCTCGTCCTGCGCCACGCGGCAGGCCTTCAGCGAGTTCGACACGCCCAGCGCCGGCGCGCCCGATTGCAACTGCCGCGCACGACGCGCCGCGCCCTTCACAAGACTGTACTTGTTCTGGAATAGCTCATGGTCCTGCATGCTGCGACCTCCGGGTGAGTGCCTCTATCCTAACCCCGAACTCTGTCTGCACGACTGTGGCTCAACGCGGAAAAACGTGTCTCCATAAAAATCCAGCGGAAAACCCGGCCGCTTTTATACGGCAGCCCTACGCCCGCACCGCCGCGATGCCGAAGCTCGCCAGCGCTGCGTCCAGCCGCGGCGAGTGCTCGCTGGTCCGGCAGCGCGCCGCCAGCGCCACCTCTGCCGCATTCGCCTCGCCGCGCGCCGTCAGCACGATCGACCGCATCTCGCTCGCCGCCTGGTCCAGCTGGTCGTTCACCAGTGCGTACTTGTAGTCGCCCAGCCGCTGCAGCTCCGTGCGCGCCTGCGAGAGCCGCCGCTCGATCACCGCCTCCTGCGCCACGCCCTCGGCCTGGCTACGGTTGCGCAGCCGCATCTCCAGCACCTGCGGGCTCGGCGGCAGGATAAAGATCGACACCGCCTCCGGCATCTTCGCCATCACCTGCACCGCGCCCTGCACATCGATGTCCAGCAGCAGGTCGCGGCCCTGCGTGCGCGCGTGCTCCAGCGCCGCGACCGCCGTGCCGTAGTAGTTGCCGAAGACCTCGGCCGACTCCAGAAACTCGCCCCCGCGCTGCATCGCCTCAAACCGCGCCCGCGTCGTGAAGTGGTACTCCCGGCCATCTTCCTCCGAGCCGCGCGGCTCCCGCGTCGTCCAGGAGATGGAAAACTCCAGCCCCGGCACCAGCCGCCGCGTCTCGCCCACCAGCGTCGACTTGCCCGAGCCGCTCGGCGCCGAAATGATAAACAGGATCCCTGCCATAGCTTTGCGCTCAGTCTAGAGCATTTTCCTGTGGCTTACGCCATCCCCTCCACCCTCTCGCCCTCGCCGAACTGCAGCCGGTACAGCCGGCTATACATCCCACCCAGCGCCAGCAGCTGCTCATGCGTGCCCAGCTCGGTGATCGTGCCCCGCTCCATCACCGCGATGCGGTCCGCCCGCCGCACCGTCGAAAGCCTATGCGCGATCACCAGCACCGTGCGCCCCTGCATCAGGTTGGCCAGCGCCGCCTGCACCGCCGCCTCGCTCTCGGCGTCCAGCGAGCTGGTCGCCTCATCCAGAATCAGGATCGGCGCGTCCTTCAGCAGCGCCCGCGCAATCGCAATCCGCTGCCGCTCGCCGCCCGAAAGCCGCGCCCCGCGCTCCCCGATCGCCGTCTCGTACCCCTCCGGCAGCCGCAGGATGAAGTCATGCGCCAGCGCCGCGCGCGCCGCCGCCTCCACCTTCGCCATCGGCGCGTCCGGCTGCCCGTAGGCGATGTTCCGCCGCACCGTGTCGTTGAACAGCACCGTCTCCTGCGTCACCTTGCCGATCTGCCGGCGCAGGCTCGCCAGCGTCAGGTCGCGCACATCGTGGTCATCCAGCAGGATCGCCCCGTCCGTCACATCGAAGAACCGCGGCAGCAGGTTCACCAGCGTCGACTTGCCCGCGCCGCTCGGCCCCACCAGCGCCAGCACCTCGCCGCGCCGCAGCGTCAGCGAAACCCCGTGCAGCACCTCCCTGCATACGCCGTCGCGCTCATAGCCGAACCGCACATCGCGAAACTCGATCCGCCCGGTAAAGCCCTTCAGCGAGCGCGCCCCGCGCCGGTCGTGCACCTCGTCCTGCGCTCCGATAAAGCCGAATATCTCCTCGCTCGCCCCCACCGCCTGCTGGAAGCTGTTGTAGTACACCGGCATCTTGCGCACCGGGTCGTACAGCATAATCACCGCCGCCAGGAACGCGATGAATGTGCCCGAGGTGTCGCCGCGCAGGATGCGGCCGCGCCCCAGCAGCAGCAGCAGCGCAATCGCCACCGCGCCCAGCGCATCCATCAGCGGCGAGGAGATCGCCTGCACCGCCACCGAACGCATGTTCGCCGTCAGCAGCCGGTCCGCCGCCCGCCGAAACCGGTTCATCTCCCACAGCTCCGTCCCGAACGCCTTCACGATGCCGTTGCCGGTGATCGTCTCCTGCACGATGTTTTGGATCTCGGCCAGCTTGTCCTGCCCGCGCCGCGTCGTCTGCCGCACGCTGCGCCCCACCCGCCGCGTCGAAAACACGATCACCGGGATGAACAGCAGCAGCACCCACGCCATCCGCCCGCCGGTTACGATCACCGCGCCCACCAGAAACACCAGTGTGAACAGCTGCTGCAGAAAGTCGCTCAGCACCGTCGCCATCGCCGCCTGCACCCGCTCCACGTCGTTGATCAGCGTGGAGATCAGCATCCCCGTCGTATGCCGCTGGAAGAACGCCGACGACCGCCCCAGGATCGAGTCGTACAGGTCGTTGCGGATATCGGTGATCATCCCGAAGCCCGCATGGTTCGACAGCAGCGTGCCCAGGTAGTCGCACAGGCTCTTGATCGCCGCCGACCCCACCAGCGCCACCGCCACCACCGTCCACGCATTGTGGAAGTGCCGCGGCATCAGCCCCTGCAGGTCGATGCTCCAGTGCGTATGCGGCACAGGAAACACCAGCACCTTGTCCGGCGAGGCCGCCGGGCTCAGAACGTTGTCGATGATCGGCTTGATCAGCAAAATGCGGAACGCCGCCAGCGCCCCCACCGCCGCCATCAGCACCACCGCCGCCAGTGTGTACAGCACATACGGCCGCATATAGCGCAGCAGACGGAGAACGCGCTTCATGCCGTAAACTCGCTGGATTGGGGGAAGGAACGCATCAAGAACAGTGTACGCGGGGGGCTCGCTTAAGGGCACGGCTTCAGAGCCTGTCCTGAGCGAAGCCGAAGGATGCCGCAAGTGCGCAAGGAAAAGGACTGGGCTTTCGCCACTGAGGGAATGCTTGGGGACTTCATCGGATCTTCCTTTCAAGTCTCATCGCCAAGACAAACTCAGGTGGCCCGGCGCTTCAGCGTCGGGTCTCACAGTCCACTGAAAACCTCCGGGCTTTAGTCCTCAGGTATGCTGCGCGCCCCACGTCTCGGTCCTGAGCCTGCGAGGGCCAACCGTCTTGCCATCGCGATGATCGGATATCCGACCGGCAATTTGTACAGGGCCGCCAGCCAGCCGGGTTCGCCCGCGGTCTTCAAGAACGATTCATGCCACAGATGGGGCCGCAGCGCTCTGTCCAAATCCGGCCCTCGTCTGCGAGGCAATGCGTTGTAGGGCGCATGATGCGCACACACGTCCGCGTTCAGCCGCACCTGATGTGCCTGGCGAAACAACTCCGCCTCCGCTCGTAGCTGGGGATAGGCCTTGGCGGTATCGACCTCCACTTCAGACGCCGGATGCACGACATAGGTCAGCTTTGCCGGTCGCGGTGTGAGGTAGGTGGCCGGCAGAAGACTCCGAAGCGCACAGCTGCCGATCGGGACGAACGGGAATCCTAGCCTCCGCCCTGCGGCGTTCACCCAGGGCAGGCTAATGTTCCAGGGGTTCAGGTATTCGGCGTTGACCACGCTGACCGGCACCAGCAGCGCGCCATAGCTGTACGCCATCCGCAAAAACGAACTGGAAAACCGTTGCAGCCGATATTTCTGGTGCGGCCCCTTCGCGATGCCGGCAACTCCCTCCGGCGAAACGATAATGACCCTGCGCTTCCGGACCGCCGCTTCGAAATTTGCGGAGGTCGCGGCGACGCATCCTGTTCGGCGCCACCAATCTTCTATGCCAAACAGGTCGACCGCGCGATGCGAGAGGAACAACGGATCGACCAGGCGTACCGGCTTCAGGTCGATGGCGCGCTGCGCGTCGCCCAAAACCGTGCGCAGCCGGTCGTAAATCAGGAAGTCCAGCATGATGTTGTCCCACGACAAGCCCATGCCGGAATGATTGGCAAACAGAATGATCGCCTTCTTCCCGGCCTGGTCGATGGGGAAGTTTTCGGGCGAGACAATCTGTGCGCCGAAATAGTGCTCTGCCAGCGGTCGCAGGTTCTCTTCGAAGCAACGCAGCGTGTAGGCACTGTCCTGCATGGCCGCTAGTGTCTCACGCGCCGCTTTCGATCCGCTCGCTGCTGCCTTCGATCCGCTGGATACAGTTGTGCACATACCCCGCGAAGTCCGCCGGATTCAGCGTCCAGGCTGGACTCAGGCTTCGGTGGAAGCGCCGGTCGATATCGATGTAGCTCAGAAAAAATCCGATGCGGCGCGCGACCCTCCGTTCCGCCGGGCTCGGTTCAAACGAATCGGGCGGCATAAAACAGACATTGTGCATTCCGACTGCATCGGAAATCGCCTGCCAGCACTGCGCCACCGAGACGCTGGAGCTGGACGTAAGGTGGTAGATGCGCCTGTCGCCAAAACCGGACCTCGCCAACGCGAGCATGTCCGAAACGACGCAATCCACCGGAATGAAATTGATCTCCGCCTCGGCACGCGCTGGAACGCGCAGGTTGGCCGTCTGTCCCGATTGGCTGGAACGAATCCACCGCACCGCGTACACCAGACTGAAGAGGCCGGTCTCGGAGCCGTAGGCAGATTGAGTGGCCCGCGGCCCAATGACGATCGAGGGGCGAAGAATCGTCAGCGGCATCCCCAGGCGCTCACACTCGGCGACCAGCAAACGCTCGGCCTCCGCCTTGCTGGCCTCGTACCCGTTGCTGAACTCCTGATCTGGCGGCGCCAGCGTCTCCTCGATAACCCCCGCCTGACGCCCGCAAACAAAGGCCGTCGATACATACACAAAGCGCTTCACCCCGATCGCGGCCGCCAGGGCCAGCGCATGGAGCGAACCCTCGACGTTCACGCGCCGCGTCGCCTCGTAGTTGCGGTCTTCATAGCGAAGGTCCGAGGCGAAGTGCCAGAAGACCTCTACCCCCGCCGCCCGCAGCTGCTCCACGCCTTCCGGCGCGAGCCCCGCGAGTGGCCGCGTCACATCGCCCTCCATGGGTGTCAGGAACTCCGTAGGCAACGGGGCCGCGATACCGTTGGCGCGCTGCGCGGCCTCCAGCGCCGCAACCAATCGGCTGGCTCCCGTCATGGAATCCTTGTCACGCACCAGCGCAAACACCTGGCCGCTCCCCGTCCGCAGCCATTCCAGCACAAAATGGCTGCCCAGAAACCCCGCCGCGCCGGTGACAAAGATGTTGCAGGATGCCGCCCTCAACATACGCGCTCCACCAAGCTTGTGTTTCATTGATACTAAATCGCTCTTGATGGGTGGGTGGCGCATCCATGTTTGGGTGCCCATCCATGAAGGCAGCTTATCGTTTGTCTCTCGCCTCAGGTCTCAAGCCAAGACGAGATTCAGGTAGCCCGACGCTTCAGCGTCGGGTCTCCCTCGGGTAGGCTCGGCACCGCCAAAGGCTTCCTCGACAGCTCGGACAGGCGCGTCCCACCCTTGACACGCACAGTACAATGAACGTGAGAAAGACCCGCAGGCCCGGCCACCCGCCGGGCCTTTGCCGTTAACCCCGTGGCCCTGCGACCCCAAACCGAGGTACGCAGCTAAACCACCCATAATCATCATTTACAAGAATTGGGGGGGGGGGGGGGGGCCCCCAAAAAAAAGGGGGCCCCCCCCCCTGGTTCGGGGGGGGGGAAA